>TARA_R110002126_G_C10487833_1_pt1 | contig 11671 bp, 28 predicted proteins | sample TARA_R110002126 | Tara Oceans TARA_R110002126 (sample SAMEA4397536) | marine metagenome | biome: Polar Biome; feature: [DCM] deep chlorophyll maximum layer (ENVO:01000326); material: water (ENVO:00002006), including particulate matter (ENVO:01000060) such as... | depth 30 m
AGAAATGCGTTTTGGCTTTGAAGTAACTATGTATGTAATGAATAAGTAATAAAATTAAAGGGGGATAATTCCCCCTTTTTTATTTAATGTAATGATCGCCTGTGCTTCCGTTTAATCCAACAATATCTACTTTATCCTCGTCCCAGCTAGTTGTTTCATCTGAATCGTAATAGATTTCTTTTTTCTTTTTACCAAAAATCTTTTCAAAATTCTCTTCAAATTTTTCTTTATCTGTTTTTCTTGCTGCTGAACCTTTGCCAGCTTCGCTATACTTCATATGCTTTCCCCCTAAACGCAACGATACCATCACCAATAACTTCTACTAATTCCGGTGGTAGAAGCTTCCCTTTCCAAAAAGTAAGCACAGCAAAACCACTGCGCCAATTTTTAGGATTATCTTCAGTATAGTGAACAAATTGTTCGCCGTCAATTTCAGCAAGAGTTCCTGTATCAACACCATAACGAGTTCCTGTGTAATCTGTATAAGCGGCTACCTTAAGAGAATGTAAATGTCCTGTAACCATGCTTGTGCCAGCGCCCATAGTGTTGTTATGTGTGGCATGAACGCCACCTTTCCATCTATGTTTGATACATACATCATTAACCCATGTAGCCCAGCAAGGTTTCCAAGCAGGGAAATGATCTTTTAAATGAAAACCATGTATTTTTTCGTATTGTGGGGCTACTGCCGCCAATAGAGTTTCAAAACGGCTATCGTGATTACCTAAAGTCCAAGTTAATATAGGGCTAGGTTTAATCTTTTTGCAAACATCCTCGATGCCGCCAAGCATTGTTTTACAAGCTTCTAATTCTTGATGAACATCAGGTCTATTTTCAAGGAAACCAATACGACCATGACGAGATACATTAGCCCCATCAAAAGCATCGCCATTACATACCACAAGTTTTGGCTTTAATTCTTCAATATATTTAATTAAAGCTCTATAAGCTGTGGAAGGATTGTCATTCCAAAAGTGTGCATCAGAAAATACTAAAACTACGCCATTTTCGACAGGAACATTAATACGAGCAGAATGTCTTTCTATCATTGGCGTTTCGCTATTAGTAACTAGATCAAGTCCGTAACGAGCCTCTAAACTGCGTCTGCGTCTATAAACAGCAGTAAGGTCACAACCAATAGCTAATGCCATTTTCTTAGGTGATTTTAATTCTTTCCAAAGTTTTAAAAATTCTTCATCTGTAGTTATTTGATTGTGTGGCGTATTTGCTCTTGGCATATTTTTCTCTCAAAAAAAGGGGGAAGTTAATCCCCCTAGTTATTAAAATGGAACATCCGATTCCATGTCGTCAAAGTTTGCTGGCTTTGTTCCGGTGTTTTGAGCCGCCTCTCTTGGTTTAGGTTCTCTAGTATTTAACCATCCGTCAAAATTAATAGGAAGGCTTTCTACTTTTATAGATAGACCACCATATTTATTTTCCATAACTACGCCACAGTGAATATTTTTGCGTTTTTCTTTTCCATCTGTTGCAACATATTTTTCACCACCTGCTATTAAATCATATTTAACTGCCATTTTCTTTTCCTTTAAGTTGTTGAACAATTATATCTATTTCGTCATTAAATGCCATGACTTCTTCTTCTGCTTGCTTTATAAATTCCTCGTCTCTGAAAACCCTAGTAATAAAAAGCTGTAACGCATCGCTAATGTCAGGATCAAAAGAAACTAAGTCGCACCATTTTCTATCAACACCACAACAAGCCATTTGCCATTGGACTTGAGCATAATAACGATTTATTAAATCTTTGCCGTCATTAATAAAATGCTCTAAATGATTCTCAGGGTTAGGACATTTAATTTCTATAAGCCCATCACTACCAATTAACCCGTCAGGTGAACAACCTGCCATAGAAATGACAGGATGATTGACAAAAGGTAGCTGATCTACAAACAAACCACGACGAATCTCGTAGGAAGCCCTTGCAAGCGGCTCTAACGCGTTTCCTCTTTCCATCGCGGCATTGGTATAACCCTCAATGCGTTTGCCCGTTAAACGCTCTCGTATGAGTTCGTTTTTTAATTTTTTACGACTAGCGCTCTCACCTGTCTTAACTTTTGACATTAGGTCAGAAATTCTGCTCGCCGTAATTTTACCGAGGCGCATTTCGAACCATTCGTTACTTCCTTGTTGTATGTCCATAGAAATACCTTCCCATTGCGTGCTGGTTAATTGGTTCCATGTCGTTATGTCTTTTAAGTTTTAAATAAATTGTTTGCACAATCCATTGAACTCTCATACATTCTGAATCGGGATAAATTTTATGAGCTTTTTGCATCAATGAATTCATAGCATGCCTCGAATTCTGTATTCAGCTACGATACAAGTTTCATTAAAAGTATTTTTAACTCTTTTGTCTGTCGTTTCAATTGCGTAACCTTTTTTGCGCAGGTTATAAACACAATCAGCTAAACGATAAATGCCAAGTTTAGTCCAAGCCCTTAACGGATCGATTGTTTTAGTTCTTTTAAAATGTTTAATTAAACGCTCTTGTTGTGTCATGTTATTCCCCTTTTAAAATAGCTTTCATTCTGTTGGTTTCTGAAATTACAGCTTTAGATATTGTTTGATTATTTTTAACTTCACCAATTACGGAAGCATAATTAGTTTGAAGTTCCTCAATCGTTTTGCTTGATTGAATTTTCTTTAAATAGTCTTCAGGATTCATGCGGGTAGATTCGCCATCATCATCATCTTGATAAAGACCTGTAATTGACGCTAAAGTATAACGGCGCAAATAAGTCAAAGCCGAGCCGTAACCTTGCGGATCATTTTTTTGCAAAGGACAAATAGCAGTATCCTCAATCCATTCACCTGAGGAGTGAATTAAACGAGTAGTCAATGCTAGAGTGCCAGGTTGTGATTCTGTGGGAGTTTGAATGAAAGCTATGCCGAAGTTGTTTAAGGATTCTTTAATAGCGTGTATCACCGAACCCAAATCTGCATAACGAGATTTAAAATGAGGGTTGGTAGAATCTTTAATGGCATATGTAATATTGTCTTGTGCTTTTACTAACGCTGTTGCTATTTCTTTTATACTCTCTGATGTTTTCATGTCTTATAAATTCCTTTCAAGATTAAATAATATGTTTCATTGTTTCCTCGTAAGCCCATCTAGCGAAATTATTATCTCTATGGTGTTCCGCTATAAAGCGTGCAAGACCTTCTATTTCCGCATCATATAAATCTCTGATGCGTCCAAGCTTATCATCTTCAGAATCGTAGATGATATTTTTTACTTGTTCTTGTAGCAATGCGTCCTTGTAGTAATCGCCAAATTTTTTTGATTGAAACATAATATGATCTGCGATTAACTCTTGAAGCGTTGGTTTATCTTCAGCCCAGTCCGTATCAGGATTAACCAAAGCCTGAATATGAACCTTTTCTATTGCAACATTTTCTTGGTCAGACATAATATCTCCTAAGTTGTTGATTTTCAACGATCATACTCCCAAATTGTTGAATTGCAAAGCATTTTTATCAAACCAATAAGGCATATTACGATCAGTCCATTTAGCAATATGAGCTTTATATAATTGGTAATATTTACGATAAGAAGCAATTGAATCATTAATTATTTTGCAGTCGTCAGGCATAGCAGGAGTAGGCTCGGTGAACGGCTCTGTGCCAATGTTATTAGGTATTAAAAAAAGTTTATGCATTAATCTTGTATCCTGAACTTTATGTATTTTGCCGTATCGGTAAGTATATTCTATACATAAAAAAGATAATAATTGAACAAGCCAAGCATAATTGTCAGCACTTTTACGAACCCATACGGCAGAAGGGTGATTCATATGAGTTTTTTTGTAAAAACCATGCGCGTCAGCATAATCGTCGCCGTCAAGAACACGATGAGCAGTAGAGAGAAGCTGGGAATATTCTAAGATCATTTTGACGCAATGCTTATCAAGGTGCATGATAGCGCAGTCGCGAGGGTTATTGTGCAGATAAAATATGTTCATAAAATTCCTTTCAATTCCTGTTAAAAAAATACTACAAAATTAATTATCTTCCAAACATTTAGAAAAAGAAAGCATTTTAATGTTTCATAGCTTTATTAATAATATATTCCGCGGCATCGGCAGTTGGGACAAACAAATAACGCTTATTTAATAGGTCTGTATTTTGGCTTGCAATAAGACCATTTACGAATTCGCATATTTGCCAATTATCTACCTCTTTAATTTTTTCTGTTTCAAAGTCTATAATAAACATTAGTCGTCCTCCGTAGCTTCGCCAACATTTTCTATATCCTTGACATCAAATTGCTCTTCAGATATTTTGTCGTTATCATCTATAGAAGTCGTAAATATATCTATAGCGTCATCTTCATTTTTGGCAATAACTTCCCGCTCATAAGTATTTTGGGAAGTAATAACAACTTTAAATTTATACAGTTTCATCATAATCCTCTCTTGTATTTTCATCAGAAGCTTTTAACTCATATTCATAATCTTGAATTATATGATCGGCTATTTCATACCAATTAACTTCTTGAAGGAAAGCGCCAGCATAATCTATCGCAAGGCTATTATTATTTGGTGGAATATTCATGAATACAATGTCATCGGCATATTCTTTTAAAAACTGACCAAATTCATAGGTCTTGAGCATGTATGTTTGATAATAATCAGACATATCAAATGGATCAAATATTTCTAACGCAACTCGCCAAGTAGCATAATTAGTCCAGCCGTTATATTTATTGTCTTGTGTCATTTTTTATCCTATCCAAATAATTTAATTAAATATGGGTAGCCCACATAAAGCCAAAGTGCTACATAAGCCCAAAAAGCAATTGCAAAAATACATCCAAGAATTAAATCTTTTTTCATTATTCTTCCCCTATTTGTGATTTATATGGATCAATTTGAGTTTGCACATACTCGTAGTTATTGCTTTGCGTATTAAGTTTAAGTTTGGAGTTCGGCATTACAAATTCATACTGATCGGCAGTCCAATTGTATTTGAGCTTGGCTTCTTTAGGGGCGTAATTATATTTACCTTCGACCCAATTATAACGAAGCTTAGGTGATTCACCCGCGAATGATACGATTGGCAGTGCGATTAATAGTGCGGTTAGTAATTTCATACGGGAACCTGAACTGCTGGATTAGCTAAAGTATCGTATGCAATTTTTTGGTATTTGTCGCAAGACTTGTAATTTTCTGCAACATACTGGAGGGCTTGAGAGAAATTAATGTTTTTTTTCTCAGCAAGTGTTTCGATAATGCAATAAGCGCCTGTAATTCTCATATCGTTTCCTTTCAATTCCTGTTAAGATAAAATCTACTACAAAAAGAATCATCTTCCAACTTCTGAGAAAAGAAAAGCTTTTTTTTACTTTTTTTATAAATATTTTATAAAAGCGATGAAAAACGACGAACACAAAGAACAAGTGGCACTTATAGAATGGTTCAGACTACAATATCCTTTGATTAGGGGTTGCCTTTTCGCCATCCCAAATGGTGGTGTAAGGAACATTGGCACGGCTATAAAGCTCAAACGCGAGGGTGTTATGGCGGGTGTATCAGATTTGTTTTTAATGATTCCAAAGTCGCCCAAATGTGGGTTGTTTATAGAAATGAAAGCTAAAGGTGGAAAAGCGCAGGAAAATCAGTTAGAATTTCAAAAGTTAGCTAAAAATATGGGTTATGATGCTGAAGTATGCTACGGTTTTGTCGAAGCGAAAGAAACCATAAAGAATTACCTTAAAGGATAAAAAAACTTTCTTTTTTTTGAAAGTTGGGCAATACTTCGTTTTGTAACAATAAGACAAAAAGGAGTATTATGCATTATTACCAACACAATATAGCTGATTACAGGAAGGATACAAGCCATCTATCATTGTTAGAACATGGCGTTTATCATCAGCTTATAGATCAGTATTACCTCTCAGAACAACCAATACCCCTAGAAGAAACCAAATTATATCGCTTAATGAGCGCAAGGAGTGAAGATGAAAAGATTGCCATACAAAGTGTTCTTGAAGATTTTTTTGTTAAAACTGAAGATGGATATATTCATAAGCGGTGCGATATTGAAATTGAAGCTTATCAAACTAAATCTGAACGCGCTGTTGTTGCCGCGAAACTAAGGTGGGGTAAGGAAAGTGATGCGACCGCAATGCGAACGCATATTGAACGCATACCGACCGCTATGCAAACCATAAACCATAAACCACTAACCATAAACCATAAACCAATAACTAATAAACCAAAAACCAAGTTATTAGAGAGTGATGAGTTTCTAAAATTTTGGAATGCTTACCCTAAAAAAGTAGGTAAAGATAAGGCATTAGAATCTTGGAATAAAACAAGACCTAATATAGAAGAAGTACTTATAGCATTAGATTGGCAAGTTAAAAGCGATCAATGGTTTAAGAATGGTGGGCAGTTCATACCAAATCCTACTACTTACCTGAATCAAGGTAGGTGGAAAGACGAACCGCCTATTCCGATAACTTTCTAGGAGGAAAAATGATAAATGAAATCTTATGTTTATCAGCAATTATGTTTGGTGAAGCTCGCGGTGAGCCAGATATTGGCAAAGTCGCTGTCGCTTATACAGCAATTAATCGTAAAGCTGACCCAAAGTATCCGAAAAATATTTGTTCGGTCATGAAACAACCAAAGCAATATCAATTTTTAGATTATGGTATGCCAAGTAAACAGCAGGTTGCTTACTTAATGCCATTAGCTGAAGCGATATTGCAAGGTAGGATCGATGATCCAACAAAAGGGGCTAAATGGTTCCATACTAAAAATATGAAACCTTATTGGGCTAAAGATAAAACAATTAAAGTAGCATACAACAATCACATTTTTTATTAAAAGACCAAGGACAAGATATGAGTTTAGAATTTTTTGTAAAGCAAATCATGGGAGAGATTAAAATCCCTAAATCTGTAGGAAAGCCGACAGTTGTTGAAAAAAAAGAGCCTATTGTTTATAGATGCTACGCGCATATAATGAATAATGGCTCTGTTGGTTTAAATAAAAAAGATAAAATAGATGATGAAGATAAAAATATTATATTAATCTTTGATGGTGATACTAAAAAATTACTAGGAGCAGAAAAAATTGAAGACGCAACATTTTGAACTAATTTTAGAGATTATAGTTTGGACTTTAATAATCGGCGGTATAATTGGTCTATTAATTGGAATTCATACCTTAATCGATTTAATGTTTGTGAGATTTTTTAATGCTTGAATTATTAGTGGCGTATAACTTTTATATTCATGACGCCAGCTTATTGTGGTGGACTATATTTGCCTGTGTTTTTATTTTTTCGAGATATTAATGGAAATTTTATTTAGATATTTAGTGTTTGATGATTATGGTGAGCCTATTCGTAGGTTTCGCACTAAACATGAAGCTGAATGTTACATTTTGCACAGACCTAAACATCGCATAAAAAAATTACCGCCAGCACCAAGAGAAAATGTATTTGATTTTATAACTGAAGAACCGCCATTTTGAGCCATACATTAATTATTATCACAGGACTGATTTATTCATACATTAGTGTTGAACAATTTATAGTAGGTAATAATGGAATGGGTATATGTTATTTTGGTTATGCGATAGGTAATGTTGGTTTATATTTAATGATTAAATAGGAGTTGTTATGTTAGAACAAGATAAGAGAAATTTTATGAATATGATTAACTCTGTTATGAATATTTATCGTGAGCCAAATGTTGAATTAGACATGATGCGTATTTGGTTTGCAAAATTACAGCAATTTGATTTCGTAGCAGTATGTAAAGCGTTTAATACACATACCAGCAAATCTACTTACGCACCTACTCCCGCAGACATTATCAGGTTATGCCCCATACCCACAGAATATACTAAACTTCCACCACCAAAAATGTTAAAGGGAGAAAGCAAAGTATTTTCAGAAAAAATGCTAGAGGCTGTTGAGAAAGCACCTAAGCCTACTACTGATCCAAAAGCTTGGGCTAAAAGAATTATTGCTAACCCGAAAAACTATCCTGATATTTCATTACGATTCGCGAAAGAAGCTCTAGCGGCTAGAAATGTCAGAGTTTAGATGGAAAAAGCATGGGGAATACGCAATAACAGCAAACGGATATTCTATTGCCAAATATAAAATTGCTGATAATGCAAGATATATATTATGGGATTTGCCTAACACGCAAATAAAAATATTCAACACACCACAAGAGGCTAAACAATATGCAATGGATCATTACAAAACAAAACCTACCTTTCCTAGTGGCGAAGCTAGAGGCTCTAGATTACTCAAAAAAATGGAAGATAGTTCTTACGGAAAGTAAAGATGTGAGAACAAACGAACAAAATGACCGACTATGGGCTATGTATAAAGCTATAGGCGATTATCTTGGTTACAGCCAAGACGAAATACATAAGATGATGAAATACAAATTTTTAAGGACAGAACGCATTATTAATGATGAAGTGTTTGAAGTTCTTAAAAGCACCACTAAATTATCGGTCGAGGACATGACCCAATATCAAGAAAATATTGAGGCTTGGGCGGCTACCGAAATCGGATTTAGCTGGCAATGATCAAAGATGAAAGGAAGCATTATGAAAAATTGTCTCAACTTGGTTGCATTGTGTGTCGCAATCTTGGTTTTGGGTATTCTGCACCTCACATACACCATATTAGACATGGCGCTGGCATTGGTCAAAAAAGCCATTGGTCTCTTGCCATACCGCTTTGCCCTATGCATCATCAAAATGGTGGGTTTGGAATCGCGCTCCACGCGGGTCAAAAAACATTTGAAACGAAGTATGGAACAGAATCGCAACTTTTACAACAAACACTAGAACTTTTGTAGTAGAATAATTTATTAAGGAGTTTTTATGAAGATAGAGTATAAAAAGATAATAGATTTAATCCCCTACGAAAAAAACAGTCGTATTCATACAGATGCTCAGTTAGATCAAATAGCCGCTTCTATTAAAGAATTTGGTTTTAGAAACCCAGTTATTGTCGATGGCGATAATATTCTTGCAGGTCACGGCAGAGTTGAAGCCGCTAAAAAATTAAATATTAAAGAAGTGCCGACGATTAGCGCATCAGATTTAAGCGACGATCAAAAGAAAGCATTTATTATTGCAGACAATAAAATTGCTCTTAATGGCGAGTGGGACGAATCATTACTAATTCAAGAAATAGAGGATTTAAAGTTAGCTGATTTTGACATCAGCGTTTTAGCTTTCGATCCTTCCGAACTTCAAATTAAAGATATTGATTATTCTATTTTAGACCAGCATGACCTTGGCTCACAGTTAGATGATATGGCAAAAGGTGTAAGAAAAGCAATACAAATAGAGTTTGAGCCTGAACACTATGAGCGTGCGCAGTTAGTTGTTAAATTTTGGCGTGATCAAGATGCTTATGTTGGCTACATGATGTTGGAATATTTTGAACGAGAAATGAAAGCAGTCAAAGATCAAGGCTTATGATTTGTTATATACCTACAAAATCAAGACAAAATACTAAAACATATAAATTATTCGAAGAAGCAGGGATAGAGTTTATACACTTTATCGAGCCTCAAGAGTTTGATTCTTACGATGTTCCTAACAAAGTGAACATTGAGAAAAATGATAAAGGAATTGTATATGTTCGAAATTTTATGCTGGACTACGCGAGACAACACAATCATGATTGGATTATCATTTGTGATGATGATGTGACGGGGTTCGGAATCTTTAACGGCAAAACTGTTAATCTCGGTGCGAAAATATGGTTTGAGATTTTTGAAAAAGCTTCAAAACTTCCATTTGAGTTAGTCGGCATTAATTACACACAGCACGCTTGGCACGAAAAAACTTCTTATTCCATTAATCGCAAGTATGCTGAAGTTTGCGTATTGATTAATACAAAAAACATCACATGGAAATATAGAGAGCAATTTAAGTTCAAAGAAGATAGGGATTTCGCACTACAAACTATCAAAAGAGGTAATGGCACACTAAGGTTTAACCACTATTGGTTTGCCTGTCCAAATGTCGGAACTAATTCCGGTGGACTACATGAAGATTATAAAGCAAAACGAGATGAGGAAGCGGCTATAAAAATGGTGAAAGAGTGGCATCCATTTTTAACTCTTCAGAATAAAAATGGTCGTATAGATATTAAGTCTGATATAAAAGGATTTGCATCTCATTATAAAAAGGTAGTTAAATGAATCATGTTGATTTAGTTTTGCATGAGCATAATATAAAGATTGGTGATACATGCGGAAATTTAAAACCAAATGTTACTGAGGATAGCATTTTCTATGCTGATGGTGAGCCGATTGGGTTTTATTTGAAGGAAGTGCCTGCAAAGTTAAAACAATTCGCTGAAATCGCTAATGCAGAGCTTTTATCTGATAGAGTTCCTAAAGAAGTTATGAGCCGTGGACCTAACAGCGAGTTTTATAAAAAAATGCTTGCAGAAAAAGGCATGAAACATGTAGATCAGTTCAGCACTATTTTAGGAAGCTGTGCGCCTAGACCTCATATGCGTATGCCATACCCAAGAATTTCAAGAGTGCATGAAGTAGAATCTGCTCAAACATTCATTAAAGCTATGCTTCTTGCTTGTAACGAAGCAGAAGAACTCATTAAGGAGTTAGCCCCAAATGTATACGAAAAACAGCTTAAAGCAGTCGAAGAAAATGTCCCTCCTCGTTTCAGATTTGGTAGATTGTTTACTTCTAGCATCTCTAATTTCAATATCGCTGCTAATTATCATATCGATGGTGGTAATCTTAAAGACTGCGTTAATGTAATAATTGCAAAGAGAAGTAACGCTAAAGGCGGTAATACGACTGTTCCTGATTATGATGCAACAGTAGATAGCTCGGATAATTCTATTTTAGTTTATCCTGCTTGGCGGAATGTTCACGGGGTGACGCCGATTATACCATTGAAAGAAGATGGCTATAGGAATACTTTAGTATTTTATGCGCTAAAAGCATTTAAGAATCATTGGTAAAATGCCTACTGTTCCTAAGAACACCAAATGCAGGGAGTTAGGTTGCCCAAATCAGAAAACCTACCGCTCAACATTCTGCGCCGATCATGGTGGCGGAATGACCGAAAAGGGTAAGGAAAATAGCAAACTTTACTCCACTGCATATTGGAAAAAACAAAGAGTAACTCAATTAAGCAAAGATCCGTTATGCGCATCCTGTTTGCTTGATGGAAAAGTCGTATCAGCCGAACATATTGATCATGTATTTCCGCATAGGCAGGATGGTAATAAATTTAAAAATAATATATTTCAAAGTTTATGTGCGCCATGTCACACCAATAAAACATTAGAGGAAAATATAGGTGTGTATCTTCATTACACAAGTAATGGAGTAATTAAATATACGGATGCAGATTATGGCTACAAAATTGCTAACCAAACAGAACCTACGCAAAATATATAGGTCTTTCTTATCTTTACCACCTTTTAATCAATACAGAATGCCTGCCGCCCACAAAGTAACATTTCAAGTGGTAAGCGATGGTGAAGCATTTGGTTGGTTCATAAATGATCCTCCTGTAATTAAAATAGATAAAAATTGCGAAACATGGGATCAAATATCGCAGACAATGTTACATGAGATGGTTCATTGCATGCTTTGGTATAACAAACACAAAGATTT
>TARA_R110002126_G_scaffold52187_1_pt1 | contig 11670 bp, 9 predicted proteins | sample TARA_R110002126 | Tara Oceans TARA_R110002126 (sample SAMEA4397536) | marine metagenome | biome: Polar Biome; feature: [DCM] deep chlorophyll maximum layer (ENVO:01000326); material: water (ENVO:00002006), including particulate matter (ENVO:01000060) such as... | depth 30 m
AAAATTCAGTGGTGAACAACGTTCACTTCCCCAACATCAGTCATATTTTTCCGGAAGGCAAGGGGTTTGCCGAATCCGTCATAACCATTCACCTACTCCGCAGCACTCTGTGGCGCGGCTGCACTATCGGTCGTCGGCTCGCTGTCCGGCTTTGTCGACGCAACGCTGCCCGACCGCTTGGCCCAGCGCGCCCTGATCTGTTTCGAGGTCGAGCGCGAACCATCCGGCGACCAGCCGGGTGGGGCGAGCAGATACATCATCGCGTCGCGCAAGGACCGGGCCCGCCGCATATCGGAAATGATCGCAAACCATTCATGCATGCTGATCTTGATCGGATTATTGGTCCCCAGATTGGTGACAATGCCATATCGGCAGCGCTCGGCGTCCAGCTCGGGCTGGTAGGTGCCGAACAGCTTGTCCCAGATAATGAAAACGCCGGCATAATTGCGGTCGAGATAGAGCGGGTTGGTCGCGTGATGCACCCGATGGTGCGACGGCGTATTCATCACGGCCTCGAACCAGGGCGGACAACGCTTGATCACTTCGGTGTGAATCCAGAATTGGTAGATCAGGTTCAGCGCGCCAAGGAAGCCGACCATCAGCGGATGGAAGCCCAGCAGGACCATCGCTGAGCCGAGCCACAAGAATTTGAGCGTCAACGGGCTGAGCCAGGGCTGCCGCAGCGCCGTGGTGAGATTATAGTGCTGTGAGGAATGGTGCACGACATGATCGGCCCAGAACCAGCGCACCGTATGCGCGAGGCGGTGCGACCAGTAATACACAAAATCGTCGAGCACGAAGGCCAGGATCCAGATCCACCACGCAAACCCAATAGTGAAAAACCGGTGGTCATAAACGAACATGAACCAGGCCGTCAGAAGCCCGGCAAACACGATTCCAGACACCGTATTTCCCAGCCCCATCATCAGGCTGGACGCGGTGTCGCGTGGATCGAAGCGCGCGCCACCACGGGTACGCGCATAGATCATTTCCGCAAACACAGCGACGACAAAGATCGGAATCGCAAAGACGATCGGGTCGAGATCGCGGACGAAAGCCGGGACATTTTCCATAATTCAGCCCTGCAACGCGTTGAGTTTGTCGGCCCAGTGCCGGATGCGCGGTGATGCGCCAAACGGGAAAACCACCGGCGCGAAGGTGAAGTCTTCCAGGCGGATCGTCAGCTGGCCACCCTCGCCGATCCGGGCCGCCTGTACCAGTCCCGGTTTCAAATACCGGATGACGAATTGGTCGCCCCGGGCGGCGAGCAGGCCGATGCAGCTGCCATCAGCGGCTTCGACCAGCGCTGCGGTGCCGTCCTCGGCCAGCACAGCCTCACCGGCATCAAACCCGACGGCATCCGTATCCAGTCGCTCAACGGCCTCGTCAAGATCGCGCAGGCACGCTGGCTCAGCCAGCCCAAGCCAATGGTTCAAGGCCACCATGGCAGCAACACCGGTAAGCGAACCCGCGAGTAACAAAACGAGCATCATTGCGCGCTCCCACAAAGAATAAGGGCGAAGGCTATACAGCCTTCGCCCCCATTCAAAGCGAAAATTGAACGCTGTTTACCCGCGGATACGCAGGGTCACACCATAGGTCCGTGGATCGCCAGGATAAGCATTGACGCTGCTTCCCAGATAACCGACCGACGGGAAGGCACCCTTGACATACTCTTGTTCAAACAGGTTGCGTCCCCAGAACTGGAGACCCCAACGGCCGTCCTCGGCACCGATGCCGAAGCTGCCATTGACCATGGTGAAACCATCCTGGTTGGCAAAACTACGTGGGTCCTGCGAGGTGGTGAGGCCGAAGCTGGAGATATTGGTCGCTTCAGCGCGAACAAAGGCTTCCATGGTATCGGCAACAGCCCAGGTATAGGTACCGGTGATCGATCCGACGAACTCGGAATTGCCGCGATCACGCCCCGACAGATCGTTGAACAGCGCTGTTACACCAGCGGTATTGGTGCGCTCGGCACCCACTTCGCAAAGTGCGTAGTCCGGATCACCCGCATCCCAGACGCCGACGCCGTTAAAGCCATCGGGGCAAGGCGCGTACTGGTAGTCGCCATACTTGCTTTCAAACAGGTAGGTGAAGCCACCGGTGAAGACCAGACCAGGGGTCGGTGCCCATGTACCCTCGAACTCGAGACCGGAAACCTGGATGGAACCGGCATTCTCGAGGGCGAAACCGTTACCCACGAAGTTGTTTGTCTGGAAGCCTTCGATTTCCTGGTCGAACAGGGCCACCGCATAGGCGAGGTGGTTGTCGAACAGGGCACCCTTCATACCAATTTCGAACGAGCTGGAGGTCTCCTCCTCAAACTCGAACACGCCGGTGAAGGCCGCATTGGTCGAGACGTTGAAGCCGCCTGGCTTGAAGCCTGTGGCATAGCTCGCATAGACGTTCAGCGTATCCGACACGTCATAGGACAGGATGATATTGCCCGAGAAATTGGTGTCGTTACGCGAGGTCGGGAAATCAGCCGCATTGACCGGTTCCCAGTTCTGGAAGGCGCTAAAGCCGAGCAGTGGGTTAAAGGCTGTGCCGGCCAGGTAGGATGGCAGTGGCGAAGTCGGGTCGATCGGGATCGGTGCGCCACCCAGAGGATCCGGGTAATGCGTCGCGCCCTGGCCGAGCAGAACGACCGGCACCAGGTAGGCGCAGGCATCGCCGCCGATGACCGGGAAGAGGCCCGGATTACAGAAGCCCGGTGCGACCAGACGCAGGTCCTGCGCCAGATCGAGGAAGCTGAAGGCCGACATCGGATCAGGCTGATTGATCTGGGTGACCATCGTCTTGTCTTCGTTCGAATAACGACCGCCGACCGTGACCGTGAAGTTATCCGTCACGTTGAAATCGAGCTGGCCAAAGAAGGACCAGGCCTCGGTGTCATACTGATAATCTTCCGAAATCAGACCATGCGTGGTGTCGATGAAGCCCTCGGCAGGCGTCGTGGGCAGGGCTGCACTGCCCGAGGCCAGCGGCACGAAATTGCCGACGCCGGCGCCCTGGTTCATGTCGAGGAAGAACTCCAGCAACGTGATACCGCCAGTACCGGCAGGCAGACCGAGGCTGGAAACCAGTGCCGCGACACTGGGTGCCGATGCAGCATCAAAGAAGTTCCGCGCATCGGCGCCGTAAGGCGTCGAATTCCGGAAGTGCAGCTGGTTGTCGTAATAGAACCCGCCCAGCATCCAGTCGACCGTGTTGTCGCCGGTCGAGGTCAGCCGGAATTCCTGGGTGAAGCTGTCATACTGGTTCTGGATATGACGGTTGCTGACCAGATCGAGGTCCGAGAAGTCGGCGTCGAAATTCTGGTCTTCGTCGTAATTGCGCCAGGACGTGATGCTGGTGAGCGTAAAGGCGTCGAAATCATGATCGACCTGGAAGGAGATGCCGGACGTGTCCAGCACGGTGTTCAGGTCGCCATCAATCGCGATGCGGCCGCCATGCGGATCAGCCGGAACGGCGGTGCCGCCGAGACCTACAATGGCCCCCAGGTCGATCGGATCGTAATAGGCAAACGGTGCGGCACAGCAATTCTCGTCAATCGTGCCGAAATCGGCGATCACGCGAATTTCAGTGTTATCGCCCGGATTCCACAACAGCTGACCACGATAGCTCTGACGATCGCGATTATTGATGTCGCGGCCATCTTCGGCGGTGATGTAGCCATCATTCGTATGCGTCGTGGCATCAAGACGGAAGGCCATGCTGTCGGACAGCGGGCCGGTCACGGTGCCGCGCAGGATGCGCGAGCCGAAATTGCCGATCGTCACTTCGCCCGTATAACCGAACTCGTATTCCGGCTTCTGGGTCAGGATGCTGACAACACCGGCTGGCGTATTACGGCCAAACAGGGTCGATTGTGGACCGCGGATAACTTCGACGCGCTCAACCGACAACAGGTCATTGATCGCCGAGCCGGAGCGCGGGCGATAGACGCCATCGATGAAGACGCCAACCGAAGGCTCGAGGCCCGGGTTGAAGCTCGACGTCCCGATACCACGGAGGTTGAACTCCGTATTGGTCGACGTGGCGAACTCTGAAACGCGCAGCGATGGGACCAGCATCTGCAGATCGGCTGCATCGCGGATTTGCGATTGTTCGATTTGCTCGCCGGTGACGACAGCAACCGATACCGGCGTGTCCTGCAGCGTCTGTTCGCGCTTTTGCGCGGTGACGGTGATCGTCTCGACCTGCGCGAGCGCGCCGGACGCGGCAATCAATCCGCTAAGAATGGCGGTCGTGCCCATGACAGCCGCTTTTGAGAATATTTTCATGTGAATTTTTCTCCCCTTAAGACGCGGTTTTTTTTAACCAACCGATCCGCGTATCTAGGCCCATTTGAGCATTCCCGCCCCCTCCTGTCAGCCCGTTTTTCCGGTTCAGACGAAAAAGGTTCTGACATGATGCATGCATACCGCACTTACAAATTCGCATCATCGCCACTGCGAACCTCTTTCATCCCGCCCGGACTCTGCTAGGCTGCCAAGTGAACAGCGTTCATTTTGCAGACTGTGGGGAGAGAAATGAAAAGATTTTTCATAGGGTTGGGTGCGATTATCGCAACCCTGACAGTGATCGCCGCCGGCTGGTATTACCGGCCATGGTCCGAGTACTCCCCGGCCGAGATTCAGGCCGCCACGCAGCCGGACCAGCTCGTTCCCACATTTCGCAATATGGACGATATTTTCCCCTACCGGACGATTTCCGCACAGGATTCGGCGATTCCCCTGACCCGCGACAGCCGCAATGACGATGTCCATTTCGAGTTCGACGGCCAGACCCGGACGGTTGATGCCTGGCAAACAGACTCCGATGCCACCGGGCTGATCGTGCTGCATGATGGCGTCGTCGTGCACGAGGAATACAGGCTCGATGCCACGGTCGAGACCCGGCATACCAGCTGGTCGGTCGGCAAGAGTTTTGTCGCGACCCTGATCGCGATGGCGATGCAGGACGGCCATATCGGCAGCCTCGACCAGACCGCCGAAATGTTCGCGCCACAATATGCCGGCACAGCCTACGGGCAGACCACGCTTCGCCATCTGTTGATGATGTCGGCGGGCGTCGATTTCGAGGAAGACTATAACGCGCCGGGTTCCGACATCCGCCGCCTTTTCCTCGGCGCCAATATATATGGCCAGAATATCGACGAGCTGGTGGCCGCAATTGAACGCGACCGGCCCGCTGGTCAGGACCTGCACTATGTCAGCGCCAATACCCAGGTGCTGTCCGCGGTCGTTCGCGGCATCTATAACGCGCCGCTCGCCCAAATCGTCGAGACCAAGATCTGGCGCCCGCTCGGCATGACAGGCGATGCGTCCTGGAACCAGAATATCCAGGGCGATAACGGCATGGCGATTGGCTATTGCTGCCTCAATGCCCGCGTCGAGGACTATGCCCGGATGGGCCAGTTCTACCTTCAGGACGGCGTCTGGGACGGCCAGCGCCTGCTGCCGGAGGGTTGGGTGACAATGGCCACCCGTCCGAACGCGGCCTTCCAGGAGGCCGGCCCGGCATCAGTCTATCCCCATCGCGGCTATGGCCTGCATTTCTGGGTGCCTGAAGACCACGATGGCGAATACTTCATGGCCGGTGTCTACGGGCAGTATGTCTGGGTCGATGAGCGCCGCAATATCGTGATCGCACGCACCGCGGCCGATCCGGCCTGGACCGGGCGTACCGCGGAATCGATTTCTGCCATGCGTGCCCTCGCCGCCCATTATGGTGACCCGGTCGATGAAACTCAGGTCGACGCCCCCGCCACAGAGCCATCGGATCCAGTCGCTTCCGAATTCACGGAGACTGGCAATGAGTGAGACCTGTTACGACTACATTGTCTGCGGCGCCGGCTCGGCCGGGTGCACGGTCGCGGAACGCCTCTCGCGCGATCCGTCCGTCTCGGTCTGTGTGCTCGAGGCCGGCGGCTCGGACAATAGTCCGATCATCCGCACCCCGATGTTGCTGCAATATGCCGTCACCGGCGAAGCCTTTAACTGGGGCTATTGGACCGAGGAGCAGAAACACCTGCATGACCGCAAACTGCTCTGGCCCCGCGGCAAGACGCTGGGCGGCTCCTCCTCGATCAATGCCATGCATTATATGCGCGGTGCCCACGAGAATTTCGACGAATGGGAAAGCGGCTATGGCGCGCAAGGCTGGAACTGGGCCAATGCCCTGCCCGCTTTCAAGGAAGTCGAACACCAGACCCGCGGCGCCAGTGAGCTGCACGGCACGGATGGCCCACTCTGGGTCCAGGATATCGCACCGCTCAACCCGCTGACCGAGGCCTTTTTCAAGGCCGGCGACGAGCTGCAATACAAGCGCAATCCCGACTTCAATGGCCCGACCCAGGAAGGCTTCGGCCCCTATCAGGTCACGCAGAAGGGCAATAAGCGCTGCTCTGCCGCCGACGCTTTCCTGCGCCCCGCCCTGGAGCGCGAAAACTGCTCGGTGACCACCAAGGCGATGGTCCGCCGCGTCATTATCGAAGGCGGCCGCGCCACCGGCGTCGAAGTTGATATTGATGGTGTCACTACGACCCTCACCGCCCGCAAGGAAATCATCCTGTCAGGCGGAGCGATCAATTCACCGCAAACCCTGTTGCTCTCGGGCGTCGGCCCGGCCGACGAATTGCGCGCGATGGGTCTTGCCGTCGAATCTGACGTGCCGGGTGTGGGCAAGAATTTGCAGGATCATCTCGACATCACGGCCCAGCTCTGGACCAAATCCTCGACCTCGATCGGCAATTCGCTGCGCTCCATTCCGAGCCATATGTATATGGTGGCACGCTGGGCGCTGGCCGGCGACGGGCCCTTCACCGTCAATCCGGTGCAGGGTGGTGCCTTCATCAAATCCGCTTTCGCGGGCGATCTGCCCGATCTTCAACTGGTCTTCATCCCGGCCATCTCCAATCCGCACGGCATCGAGAAGGCGAGCGGGCATGGCGTCACGCTGCATGCCTGCCAGCTCTATCCCAGGAGCCGCGGCGAAATCACGCTCAAATCGACCGATCCCTACGAGCATCCGGCCATCCAGCCGAATTATCTGCAGGATGAATTCGATCTCGATGTGCTCGCCGATGGTCTCGGAAAAGTCCGCGAGATTCTCGCTTCACCGGCCTTTGACTATGATCGCAAGTCGGAACGCTGGCCTGGTGCGGAGGTCACAACGCTCAACGGGCTCAAGGATGATGTTCGTAAACGCGCTGAAACCCTGTATCATCCGACCTCGACCTGCGCGATGGGATCGGGCGAAATGGCGGTCACCGACAGCCGCTGCCGCGTCAAGGGTGTCGCCGGGTTGCGCGTCGTTGATGCGTCCGTGATGCCGCGCCTGGTCGGCGGCAATACGAATGCGCCGACGATCATGATCGCCACCCGCGCCGGCGACATGATCGCGCAAGACAATAACACCGCCTGACCTCAAGGGTCTTGAGTCCAGCCGACCGCACGCAGACGAAATCAGGAGGCCGCCATGAGCGAAGCCGAAGCCAAGCAGATCGAACGCATGAAATCCCTGCTCGCCACACAGCGCGACGCCTTTCGCCATGAGCGCCACAGGCCGATCGATCTGCGCAAGGCCGACCTGGCTCGCATTGCCGATCTGTGCCGCAAGAATAGCGATGCAATCTGCGAAGCGATCAGCCGTGATTTCGGCAATCGCGCCAAACAGGAAAGCGTCATCGCCGAGATTGCCTTCGTCATCCAGGATGCCGATCACACCGCCAAACATATCGGCAAATGGGCCAAGCCCCGCTCCGTCGGTGTGCCGATGACGCTGATGCCCGGCAAGGCCACCATCCGCCGTGAGCCCAAGGGCGTGGTTGGTATCGTCTCGCCCTGGAACTACCCCTTCCAGCTCGCCATGGCACCGCTGGTGGCCGCACTCGGGGCCGGTTGCCGCGCCATGATCAAGCCCTCTGAATTGACCCCGGCCACAGCCGAGCTGATGAAACGCCTGATCGGTGAGGCCTTCGAGGAAGACCATGTCTGCGTTATCACCGGCGGTCCGGCAGTGGGCGAAGCCTTCTCACGGCTCAAATTCGACCATCTTTTCTATACCGGCTCGACCCAGGTCGGCCGCCTTGTCGCCATGGCCGCCGCGGAAAACCTTGTGCCTGTCACACTCGAGCTTGGCGGCAAATCGCCGGCGATTGTCACCCCCGGATATCCCAAGCGCAGCGCTGCGAAATCCATCGGCTGGGGCAAATTCCTCAATGCCGGCCAGACCTGTGTCGCGCCCGATTATGTAATGGTGCCCAATGGCGAGGAACGCGCCATGGGCGAGGAAATCATCAAGATCGCCCAGCATGAATTCCCCGAATCCTCCGGCGATGACGCCTATACCGCCATCGTCTCGGACCGTCATTATGAGCGCCTGACCGGCATGATCGAGGAAGCCCGTACCGGCGGCGCCGAAATCCTGCAGGCCGAGCATGATGCCCAGGCCGCCCAGGCGGCGCGCAAGATCCCGCCGACGGTGATCCTCAATCCGCCCGCCGATTCAAAACTGATGACCGAGGAAATCTTCGGGCCGCTCCTGCCGATCATCGGCTATAGCGAGATCGATGCGGCGACCCATTATGTCGCCGACCATGAGCATCCGCTCGCCCTCTATGTCTATTCCACCGACAAGGAGATGGCGGCGCGCATCCTCGACCAGAGCCAGTCCGGCGGCGTTGGCATCAACACCAATCTTCTCCACCTCTCCGTACCCGACCTGCCCTTCGGCGGTATCGGGGCGTCCGGCCAGGGCAGCTATCATGGTGAAGCCGGCTTCCTGACTTTCACCCATGAGCGCTCGGTCTTCGCGACGGGCAAATGGCACCCATCCCGCCTGCTCGCCCCGCCCTATGGCAAGTTTTACGAGACCGTGTCGAAAAAACAGATGAGCTGACACATCGCAATCCGCAATTGACGATGCCGCCGAATGCCTGAAGGCTGACCGCATCGGTGCGGCCCATGAGTCGCACCCGGCAGCCGGTGTGGACAGCGGGGGCGTCTCTATGAATTTTGTGGAATTTCGTCACCTGGTCGACGCCATGGGTCTGACACCGGAAGCTTCCGAGGAGATGGACCGCTGGGGTCATGAAAGCGCGCCCCGGCTGAAAAAGGCCCTGCTCGAGCTCTACACCACGATTGCGGATAATCCCGATCTCTCGGCATTCTTTGAAGATGTCGAACAGCTCACCCATGTCCGGCAGAAGCAATACGCACACTGGAGAACACTGCTGTCGGGCCTGTTCGACGAGACTTACCTGGAATCGGCGAAGCGGATCGGCACGGTCCATTGTTCGATTGGCCTTGAGCCCCATGCCTTTCTGACCGGCTATGCGGCCGTATTGTCGAAACTGATGCGCGATGCCAGCCAGCTTGATGGCGGAACGGGTCGCAAGGGACATAAATCGAGTCATTCCCGGGACGTCGTCGTTGATGCCCTGACACGCGCCGCCTTGCTGGATATCGGCGTTGCCCTGACCAGCTATTCCGAAGCCGAGCAGTCCAAGGCCCGCTTGTCCCGGCTGAAATTCTCGAATGCCTTCCGGCAAGCCTTTGCGCATTCGATGTCCGAACTTGACGCCGCGATGGGGTCGCTCAATCAAGCCGCCGGCCAGCTCGCCAATTCCGACCCGGCGGCGACGGCAGATCCGGTTTTGAGCGCCGCCGAACTGGCTCGGTCCGTCACCCGATCAACCGCCACGGTCCAGGCTCAACTCGATGATTTGAAATCGAAAATGAATGAGTTCCTGACCGCCACGAGCGCAGCCTGAGCCCCGCAAGTCAGGCCCGCGCGTAAACACTGTCGACATTGGAGCCTGTGACGGTTCGGTCGTGACGGCGATTTCGCAATGAAGGCTGCTGTAAACATCGCTGCCCTTGGCAGTCCCGACGCGTTGGGTTAGCTCGTGCCAGGAAGTCACAACAGGACACCGATCATGTATCTCCCTCTCGCTGGCAAACGCGCCCTGATCACTGGTTCCAGCCATGGTGTCGGCCTGGCGGCAGCGAAGCTGTTCGCCGAGCAAGGCGCCGAAGTGATCCTGCACGGCAATGCCAATATGAGTGATGCTGATCTGGCCGTGCGCGAGATCGGACCGCGGGCGTTGGGTGCGGTGCAGGCCGACCTGTCGATGCCCGGCGCCGGACGCGACCTGGTGGAGGCCGCCCAGCACCTGGCCGGCGGCAAGCTCGATACCATCATCAATAATGCCGGCATTCACTGGGCGACCCCCTTCGAAGCCACTGATGCCGAGTGGGAAGCGGGCTGGGCCGGTATTCTCCAGGTCAATTTGATGGCCATCGCCGATATCTGCCGCGCCGCCATTCCCGGCATGGTGGAGCGTGGCGGTGGCTCGATCGTCAACATTTCCAGCCGCGCCGGCTATCGCGGCGAGGATCGTGACCATATCGCCTATGGCGCATCGAAGGCCGGTCTGCTGTCGCTGACCAAGACGCTGGCGCGCCAATGGGGGCCGGATTCGATCTACGCCTATGCCCTCACGCCGGGCTGGATCAATACCCGTATGGCGCCGCAAAACGCCGCCGGTGTTGCCGCAGCGCAGTCGGAGATTCCGATCGGCCGCATGGCGGAACCCGAAGAGATTGCCGCCATGTGTGCCTTCCTCGCCTCCGGCGCCTGCCAGAGCGCAACGGGCAGCTGCATCGACATCAATGGCGCGAGCTATGTGCGGTAAGCCTTTAATTTAACTTACAAAACGCCCCGTCTTATCGCGTGCGAAGCGCGTGTCCGGGCGATGCCGCCACATTGCCGGCATAGGGCACTTCACCGCTTTCGCGCACCATGAGGTCAAGCTGGTGACGAACCCATAATTCGGTCTGAAAGCGCCAGACCCGCTCGGCAAAGGCCTGCGGCAAGCCGAATTCGCGCGCGCAGCGCCGCACATGCTCCAGCACGGCTTCATTACGGTCGGCATCGACGACATAGCGTGGATGGCGCTTGATGCGCGCGGCGGTCTCGACCAGACCCTTGCGCGCCGCCAGCAGGCGGACCAATTGCCGGTCGACCCGGTCGATTTTCAGCCGGACCGCCTCGAGGCTTGTCCCGTTTACGCCATCGTCCATTCGCGCCCCGCCTTTCCGCCCAGATAGCCATTGACCAGCGGCAATGGCAGGGTCGAGGCGCGCACCGTCTCGACCAGCTCCACCGCACTGCTCGCCCCGTCGAGATATCCGCGCAGGGCATTTGCGACCTCGACCATGCCGACACTGTGCGGCGACAGGCGCAGGGCTGATATGCCCGCTGCCCGCAAGCTGTCGGCCGTCTCGGTACATAATTGCAGGCCATCGGACAGGGTCTGCACGCCATTGAAGGCGAGAAACGCGGTGCCATCGAGTGTCGAGACCCGGCAGCCGTCGGGATCCTGCTCACAGACATAGCGGCAGCTGTCGCGATTCAGCTTGTGCTGGCGCGCATGATAGCAGCGCCCGGAATGGGCCAGGGGCAAGCGGCCAAAGCCGAATAATTCAATCTCCAGGCCGGGGCAGAGCTGCGCGATTTTCGCGATCGAATCCAAGGAAAGCTCCACCGGCGGACACCAGCGCGTGCACCCCATGGCCTTCAGCATCAGGGCCGTGTCTTCATTATAGACATTGAGGAAGGGCCCGGCGGTGAAGGCGGCGCCGCCACGGCTGGCCA
>TARA_R110002126_G_scaffold10128_3_pt1 | contig 11663 bp, 13 predicted proteins | sample TARA_R110002126 | Tara Oceans TARA_R110002126 (sample SAMEA4397536) | marine metagenome | biome: Polar Biome; feature: [DCM] deep chlorophyll maximum layer (ENVO:01000326); material: water (ENVO:00002006), including particulate matter (ENVO:01000060) such as... | depth 30 m
GAGAACATTTAACATACAACAAATGAGTACACTAGATAATGACTGGCTTAAAATTATTTCTACTGGTTCTTCTGGCACTGTCTGTGTCATACAAAACGACGGCGGAACAACAACCGGCTGTTAGTATTGGTGGTATATCAGAACTAAAAGGAGATGCTAGCGTATTAAGGGATCAACCTTACGGGGCTGAGCTTTCTTTTTCTATAGAACAAATGGACGACGTCCGTACAACTAACGGACGTGTAGGCATTACCTTCCTGGATGATTCTATTGTCCGACTAACAGAACATTCAAAGCTTGTAATTACTGAGTATGTGTACGACCCTGACCCGTCCAAAGGCAAGATGGCTTTACGTTTTGCAAACGGTACAGCACGTTTTGTTAGTAGTAAGCTAGGAAAAATAGATAAAAAGAACATCTCGTTATCCACACCTACAGCAGACATAGCAATAAGGGGCACAGATTTTACTTGTACAGTAGATGAGTTAGGCAGATCACTTATTATATTATTGCCAGACGCTAACGGAATATCTAGCGGTGAGATTCTTGTTACTACCGCAATGGGCACAGTTACATTAAATAAGCCCTATGAAGCTACGACTGTTAATGTGTTTGAGTCTACGCCAAGCAAGCCAGTCATTTTGGATTTAACTTTAGACATAATAGATAACATGCTTATTGTTAACCCCCCTAAAGAAAACCCTTTATATGCAGAAGAACAAAGTATTAGTAATAGCGGTGCAATATTAGATATAGATTACTTAGAATTTGAAGACTTGGGGTTTGATTATTTGGCAGAGGACCAGCTTGAGTTTAATGAGTTAGATATAAACTATTTAGATGTAAACTTCTTTGAGGATTTACTTGCAGTTATACAAGAACTAGATACCTTAGGAGATCAGGCATTGGCTACAGGTTCTTTAGTACAGGGTACAAACTTTGGGCAAGATTTAACTACCCAGATAACAACCTTTACGCAAGACGATACTCTTATTTTAGAAAGAGCGGTGACACAAGCTACTAAGTTGACCTTAAACATATCGCAAGGTTATACTATAATACTATTACAGGATGGTAAGACACAGCAAGTTTTAGTAAACGGTGGGGGTGACTCTACTATAAAAATTACACAAGGATCAGGATGATCGGATTTACATGCGGAGCTTTTGATTTACTACATGCAGGACACGTAGTTATGTTGAAAGAAGCTAAAGCAAACTGCGAATATCTTATAGTCGGATTACAAACCGACCCTTCTTTAGACAGACAAGAAAAAAATCAACCTGTACAATCTATTTATGAAAGATACGTGCAACTAAAAGCAGTTAAGTACATAGACAAAGTTATACCCTACGATACAGAAAAAAGTTTACTAGATTTATTAAATAGTACTTATATAGATATTAGATTTATAGGAGAAGACTACACAGATAAACACTTTACGGGAAAAGGCATGCACGAAACTTTTTATACAAATCGTAAGCATTCTTTCTCAACAACAGAACTAAGGAGTAGAAAATGAAAAATTTTATAGAAATAGGGTCGTGTGATTTTGATACGAATTTAGAATTAATACGCACAGGTAATTGGAGTGGGATATTAGTAGAACCTGCTGATACATACTTTGACAACCTAAAAAAAGAAGCTATGGATATGCCCCATAGTGAAAATGTAATTTTAGAAAATGTAGTTATAAGTGATTATGATGGCGAAATAGATTTTGCTTGTGTTAAACCGCGTTCGGACTGGACCCGCGGTATTTCATCTGTAGTTGACGCTAACCATGAAGGCGAACGTATGTTTGACATTGTTGGTGGTACTAACAGGCAATTTATAGAAAGCATTGTAAAAAAACCATGCATTACTTTAGACACTTTGTTAAATAAACATAACATTACGCACATTGACTATCTAAAGATTGATACCGAGGGCCACGAATTAAATATTATTAAATCGTATTCTTGGAAAATAAAACCTACGTTTATAAAGCTAGAGCACTCACATATTGATAATCTATATTGTGAATCTTTGTTAAAAGACTTAGGGTATTTAGTGTATAGAGAGGCTAATGATCTATACGCAATTATTTAGAAAATGAAAAAATGGATTTCATTTATAAGCATAGGCATGCTTTGTTTACCTTTGTTATTTAACTGGCAGGCACTTGAAGTATTAAAATTAAAAACATTTGACGCACTCGTACAAACACCAGATCCATCTGGCTGGTTTGTAACTTTAGATATAACAGAAGAAGATGTAGCACTTGCGGGCGGTTGGCCTTACCCGCGTAAAGACCTTGCACGAATACAACTAGATTTATTAGAAGCAGGAGCTTTAGGTGTGGGTTGGGTTGTTGCATTTCCACAAGCAGATAGGTTTGGAGGTGACCAAACGTTTGCTGATGCACTTGCACAAGGGCCTAGTGCTATCGCTATGTTTGAAGGGGGTAGTTCTTATGCACCAGCTACAGGCACAGTTATATTAGGAGATGGAGAACCTATTCAAGGTATTGAAGCACAAGGTGTAATTAGAAATATAACTGTACTTGCAAACTCAGCATATGAAGGGGTGGCAGTCGCACGTACGGATGTAGATAATTTAGTTAGGCGTTTACCTTTACTACTTCAAACCCCGGACGGTTGGACTCCGTCTTTTGGTATACAAGTTATTAAAATGCTTGGCGGGGCAGATACGTACATTATTAAAGGGCAGCAGGGGCAGATCGAAGAACTTACTGTACCTAATTATGCAGAAATACCAGTAGACAGCATCGGTCGTAGATGGGTATCTTGGATTGATACTCCGAGCACTAGCCTGGAAGAAATGAATGTACGTGATAAGTTTGTGTTTGTAGGTGTGAGTGCAAAAGGTGTGATGCCTCAAATAGCTACGCCAGTTGGCTTGTTGTACCCCCACCATATACAAGCCGCGTTAGCTGAAAGCATGACGGTAGACGTGCCAGCAATACCAGGCACTGCTTTACTATATGAATTACTTATATTAGTAACTGTACTATTATTAGCTGTATTTATAATACGTACACTAGGGCTCGTCGGAACTCTTGTAGGGATCGTGGGCCTTGGTACTTTGACCACGGTCGGTGGTTGGTATCTTATAACGTCAAATATACTTATCGATGTAAGTTATAGTATATTATCAATGGTACTTATATCTGTACAAGAGTTTTATTTACGATTTAATGAACAGTTTAAATTAAGACAGCTAATAAAAAAACAGTTCGAACACTACCTAGACCCAGTCCAGGTTGCACGATTGCAAAACAACCCTGAGTTACTAAAGCTTGGGGGAGAGAAACGTAAATGTACATTCTTGTTTACAGACGTGAGAGGATTTACAAACTTATCTGAGAAGCTATCCCCTGAAGAAGTAACAGAAATAATGAATAAAGTTCTTACCGTACAAGTTCAATGTATCCAGGCACATGGTGGTATGGTAGATAAATTTATAGGAGACGCATGTATGGCTATCTTTAACGCCCCCCTAGATATTGATGAGCATGAAAAACGTGCTGTCGCTTGTGCTCAGGATATGCGTACGGCAATCCGCATGCTGCAAAAAGAACTGCCCGAACCAATTGCTATAGGTATAGGTGTAAATACGGGGGAAGCAGTAATCGGCAATATGGGCTCGGACACTCGTTTTGATTATTCAGCAATAGGAGATGCAGTTAACACAGCTGCAAGATTAGAATCTGCAACTAAAGAAGCAGGTGTTGATATTTTAATTGGAGAAAGTACAGCAGATAAAGTTTCAGGTTTAAAGTTGCACGATACAATAAATGTAAAAGGTAAAGCAAAAGCTCTTAAGGTGTATACTATTTAGATGCCAAGAAATTATAAACAAGAATACGAACGTTATCATAAATCTCCAGAACAGAAAAAGAGACGTGCAGGTCGAAATAGAATACGTAGAGAAATGTTAAAAAGTGGTAGAGTTAGAAAAGGTAGCAGGATTGATATACATCATAGAGATGGAAATCCAGAAAATAACTCTCCTGGCAACGTTGTACTACAAGATAGATCAAAAAATCGTTCTGTTGCTAGAAATAGCAAATCTGGTAAAAAATGACCTCACACAATGCTCTGTATGAGCTTTTGTTAAAGTAGGTAAGGCCTTAGGCCTAACTAAATCAATATTTATCTGGCGGGCTTGCCTGTGCATCAGACACCGATTCTTCTTTTTCTAGTGTTTTTATAAGTCTATTTAAGTACCATTGCGCTTTAAGGACGTCTTGTAGCCCTTTTTTGGACTCATAACGCCACATATACTTTTGTATGTTACCTTTTAGATATCCTTTAAAAGATTCTGGGGTCATACTTTCTTCTATTGCCACGATGCATTCTACGTTTCCAGTATTATAATGCGGTGGCGAGTTTACATAATCAGTCATTCGTTTCTCCTAAACAAAATTTAGTTAATGTTTCTATAAATATTTTAAATGATATAGCTTCTTTTATAAAAGTTTCTACCGTAATGTGTGTAAGTGTAAAATCTTCAGTAACGTACACTCTATCTCCCGAACCAAACACTGCGTACGTAAAGACACCGTGTTCTTGTTGGCGAGCAAGCCATATACGTTGTTGTTCTGATAAGTTAATTTTTATTTTTGAGTTAAGCTTTGCAGGCAAGTTGTCTTTATACTTATATTCTATCCAACAATGATTGTTAGGACCAGAGTAGTAAGTGTCTGACACACCCCCATGGTAGGGATCATTGATCTTCCACCTATAAACTTCTTTAGGTAGTTTTCTATGTACTTTATTAATGAAATCCTTTTCTTGCACACCAAGAGTATATCATACGTACTTAGGTGCGACGTATAATGTCGCACCCGTACGAAAGTTACTTAGCTTTTATTTGCAAATGTTCTTTGATAAAAACTTTTAGCAATACCATAAGTATCTTCTTTTAACCAACCAACGTTAGACACAGCAATATTCATAAACTTTTGCCCTGCTTTATTAGCTGTTTGAACAGAAGCCAATTTCCATAAAGAAGCGAATCTATCTCCGCCTAGCTTCATGATTTGCGTATTCCATTCTCTTGACACTCTAAGCTTAGAAGATGAACAATCAAACAAGAAAGGTATCTCTGAGATATCTCCTGTCTTTTCGTCTACCTTAAGTAGTGTGTGGGTTTGAGTCTGAGTAATTTCATGGTCTTCGACCTTGTTACCACCGTCTTCAAGATGTTTAATAGCTTCTTGTTTTGTTGGGAAAGTACCAACTAAACCGCCACCTTTTTCTCTTTTTACCCATACAACATACTCTTCTCTAAAGTGTACGTTAACTACAAATAATTCCTTACCGTAGCTTTCTTTGGTTACAGTGTTTATAAAGTCGCCAACTTTAGCGCCGTTTATATATTCACTGTGGTTTTCATCTACTTCGTTAGACAACTGTTGCAGCTGTTTTAGACGAGGTGTAGATAAATGGTCCGAGTTAATGTTTTCATTACCCAGATTTTCACCTTTTTTTACATGAGCAGGCATTGTGCTCGTTACTATACTTATATCGTTAGACATATTTCATTCTCCTTGTTTCATTTAACATTATTATTACGCTGACCTAAAATTAATTCGAGTCAACTCCGTACTTTTAACACCAGGTACATCAAAACCTGTTGCTACCAATTCTCTGTAGGCGGTTGCGGACATACGTTTTTGCAATAGCTCAAACTGATTAGTTTCAGTTATGTGCTCGTGCAAAGAATCCCAATCTTCTACAGTTGGCACAATCTCAGTTTTAAGTGAGATTGTACAAATATCATTAGAAATTTTATCGAGCCCTTGCTCTTGCATTCTAATAGATATCTGACTTTCTAATTCGCGTTGCTGCGATTTAAGAACTTTTTCTTCTGACTGAACTACTTTAATTTGTTCACGTACTTTAGCTGTTTCTGCTAATAAATCATTTAATTTTACACTCATGTTATCTCCTTTAAGATATGTAGTAAGTTTTCCATACGACCTAACTTAGTATTAAGTTTTTCGTACACCTCAGGTTCCCAAGTATTTCTGGCTTGTATAAGTATTGTCTCGGTCTTTTGTGTTTGACCTGCTCTGTATATACGCTGGTTAAATTGCTGATAATGCTCAGCATTGTATGTAGGTGAACACCATATAACTGTATTAGCTTTAGTCAATGTAAGACCGTGGCCCGCTGATTGCGGATGACAGAACAGAACTTTAATATGTCCTGCTTGGTATCTAGCTACAATGTCATTACGTTTTTCGGGTTTAACACTGCCGTCAATAATGTCGTAAGTAATACCTTCTTTGTTAGCCATTTCTACTAGCGCATCACGTTCGTGCTTCCAGTTGAATGCTACCAGACTATGTGCACGTTGAGATACAAGCGTCATCACAATGTCATAACGTTCTTGGTGTACAAACTGAACTACACCATCTTCGTCATACACGGCCCCCGTTACAAGCTGTAACAGTTTCTTTACACGTGCAGCTGCATGCACAGCGTTGACTGTACCTGATTTTGTATACAAGACAGAATCTTCTGCTAGAGTTTTATATTGTTTTTGTACGTTAGGCGTTAGCTTTGTGTTTATTGTTCGTACAATTTTATCTGGTAGATCCATACAATCTGTAAGAGCAAACCGTATACATATATCAGACAGCTTATCTGCTATTGTTTCTTCTATACCTGGTTTGTCAATCCACTCGTTTGCAAAGCCGTTAAACTTTGGTGTACAAGCTTGATGTCTGAATGAATAGAATCTAGCGCCAAGACGCTCCCCGTTATCTATAAGATAAACGGGGTGCCAAATATCTAGAATAGTATTACTATTAGGAGTACCAGACATGGCAATCCTATTAGTAAAGTGTGAGATAATTTTGTTGAGATTTTTACTGCGTTTAGCTGACCGATTTTTAAAAGCGGTAAACTCGTCAATAATGATTGTATCGAACTGTTTAAGATACTGTGGATTTTTGTGTAAGAAGTTAACAGCTTCGAAATTAGTGATGACCATTTCGTTTTTATTATCTTCAAATACTTGTTTTCTATTTTTTGCATAAGCTACTCCATATTTTATATTGGGTTGAAACTTGTCAATGTCTTCTCCCCACGCTGCTTCCAATATTGAAAGTGGCGCCAAGACTAAAGCCTTGCCACCGAGTATAACATGGGCATCTAAAACCGCACGTGTTTTACCAGTGCCTGGGTCAGACGTAATAAGACAACATTTAGTGTCTACTATGAAATCTGTGGTGGTTTGTTGGTGCGCGTAAGGCGCAGGAATATTTGTTACATCGTTCATTGTTCATCTCCGTAATACTCTGTGTTAGTTGGGTGAGTACTAGTGTTTGTTAATTATATCTAATTAGAGCCCCATTCGCAATAAGGTTCTGCACCTTTACCAAATGAACACCATCTGCAATTATAATTGCTAGGATTTGGTGGAAATTTAGTAGCTGTAGTCATAGTTACAGCTCGCTGATGAAGTTTTGGCATAAAAATCATAGCTTCATCTCTAGTGTACGTTTGTTCCATTGTTGTACCATGATCTAAATACCACATTTCTGTGTTTACTATTTCTAAATCAGGATACATAAAGAAAGTACCGATAGCATAAATAAGTGCTTGTTGACTATGTGCTATCTCATTACCAAATTGTTTACCTGTCTTATAGTCAATTACTCTAGCTGACGTTTCTGTTTCGTGTACTAGAGCATCTAATTTTATACGAGCCCAAGTATCAGGAGCGAGCCAACCTGTAGGTTCCCAGTTAAGGGTGAAACCCCATTCACCTTCTGTCTCTACTTTCGCATCTGCGAACTGTTCTCTTAGAGCTTTGAATTGCTGTTCGAATTTTTTTAAGGTGTCAGGTAGTTCACCTATTTCATGTCGTACGTACTTTTCTGCTTCGTCATGGATTCGTGTTCCACGTTCCGCTGCAGGGCCAAAGTTTTCTTGTACACGTTTTACTTTGGATATGTAGGTTCTGTAAGCGCAGGATTCGTATGTTTTTAAGGCCGAGTAAGACCACGCTGGTACTAGACCTAGTTCGATATCCTCCGTGACCTCAAGCGTTGAGATAAGGTCTGGACGGTCAGGCTGTGTTAGATTCTCCATTCTCTAATAATCCTAAATCCCTTTCGTCAAAATGTTCGTTTATTAATTCCTTCCTAACATTATTATCTATTTTCCAAGTTAATACAACACCCCGCGGTATACCAGCTGTACGATCCGTACTTATACGCTTACGAGCTGTTTTAATATTTAGTCTAGACATTACTTTAGAGAAGTCTCTTTGGGACATAGTGTTACGACTGTCTGTTAATGCATCGTATACTACTTTGAAATGTGCGAGAGGTATAATAACTTCTTGTCCTAATGTAGCGAGCCAATCTTTTAAGTATCTTTGTGCCGTACTTATCCCGCCGGCGTCAAATGTATTTGTAAGTGGAATATCAAGTATGTCTGTAAAGTATTCTAAGTTTCGTGTACGAATTGCATTAGCAAATTCTTCTACAATAGACATAGATATTTCTTTCATTTCTTTTTTCGCATCGTTTTCCAAAGCCGTATGAGCCATACGTACGTCGACTTTAAATTTATTTAATACACCTGCGAGAATATATAATTCTGGTTCTAAAACATCTAAGTTTTGTAATAACTCTGGAAAAGCTTCTTCTATTTTTTGTTCTTGTCTTGGAGCTACATTGTATCTTCTGTCGCTATCTTCTATTTTAACTGCATCTGCTCTGTTAGTAAGAAAGATAAAGTTCGTGAAAGACGGCAGCTCTATTTGGTTTGTACGCATTGCTCTAATTGTAAGATTAGGTTCTGTAATCTGATGTTTTAATTTGTCAGCCATTTTACCTACAGATCCTGAATCAGCCATACGAAATTCATCTACTACTAAAAACAAAGCTGTTCTCATATACAAGTTAAATTGTTCTTCTATATTTTCTAATGCTCTCATTGGTGTTTGTTGTTCACCAAACAAAGGTTTAAGTATTTTATGTATGAACAAACCTTTACCAGTACCTGGTATGCCTGTAAATATCCATGCGGTCATAGTCTTTCTTCTGTGCTGATATATGTACGCAAGCCAATTAACAAAATGTTCAAACTCTGGCTTACCGTTACCAAGCGCATGCATCATAATTTTATAAAAGTTAGGTGCAATCTTTTGGATCTGTATAGCTTCACCGTACGCAAGTTCTTTTACGTTTTCTTCGCTCCGCATCATATAAGGTGTACGCCTAAACAAATTTACTGAGTAAGGAATAGTCTCTAAATCTATGCCTTTGTCAGAACTCGGATCAAATACGACACGAGCATCAGGAACGAAATCCATGGTAGGGCGACCATGAGACTTAAGAAAGTCATTAACCGAACTTTTGCCTGTCGGCGTGAGGGGGTAGTCGTCGTCAAATTGTTGTTTTGTTTCATCATACACTCCGTTGTAATATGTATCTGTAAAGAAATCACGTAATACGATTGGTTTCTTTTTGGTTTCGTTATCTATTTTATCTGCAAATATTTCAAAAATACTTCGGTAAAAGTCAGGGTCTGCTTTTTCTATTTCCCATACAGGTTCACCTTTAAAGTTATACATGTAATGTGGACTAGTTAATAAGAAGTAATAGCCTCCACTGTCTCCTGTATTTACATTACAGTTAACAAAAGGTTCGGACACTCTTGTTATCTGGATAGTCATCTTGTCTGGGTTTTGTAATACTTCGTGAGCTTCACCTGCAACATTGACCGTAGATACCTTTCCAACTCTTTTAGGAAGGTTGTTTTTCTTTCGTAAATTATCTTTAATTTGCAAACCGAGGGTGTGTACCTTTTCAGGATTAACACCAATTAAAGATGAGGAGATCTCAAGAACAGGCGAACCACGGTCAACCTTGACAAACCTACCACTAGGGTAGGGATCATCGACACCGATGAACTTTGGAGTTGCTATATAGATAAGCTTACTGTTATCTGCGACTGATGGGTCTAGTATGTACGAAAGGCTTTGACCGTTAGCTGACAGTTTTATTTGTTCAGCTAAAAAATCTGTTTGGTAGTTAATCATACGTATAAAATCTTTTAAGGTCTTTGGATGTACGGGCATGTCTAATAAAAAGAAGAGATGCAAAGATACTGTGTTTGGTTTAAAACCAAGTGAAGCACTAGCTTGTGCAATGTAACTTACATTATGAAATACTTCAGGTAGTTGTAAGACTATTTTATCGGCCAATGCCTGAAGTTCTCCTGGATTAGTTGTATGTAAACCATCTACATCTAGTACTAATAGTTCTGTAGTGTTTGCACGTTCGGTCATAAATGCACGAGGTTCGTTATCTAACTTACGTTTTAAAGCGCCTTTATGTAAACAAGCTCCTGTTTTTGCTTGGTCTACAAGTAATTTATATAATTTGTTTAACCCTTTTTTGTCTACAGATACATCAAAATGTTCTGACGTAAAGTTTTTTACCAATGGGTAAGGTTTTGTACCATCTATTGATATTTCTTTTGCTAATGATTTTTTTGCGTTTAAAAAAACTACTTCCATATTATTTCTCCTTCTGTGTATATACTTCTTCTCGATCTATTTTTACAGTTTTATCTGCTTCAAACCCTAGTTTGCATTGGGTAGGAGATAGACTTGTTACAGTTACAACGCAAACAACTTCGCCGTCTTTTTGTAAAACAATCTTTTGTCCTTTTTTTCGAGTTAGTATTAAATTTTTATTTGTCATATACCTGGCTTACGCCTCCTTCTGCGTCTAGCGGTAGATCGCTACACCAGTCAGGTGCTGTACGCATGATATTGATAATCTTTTCCATTGTAGCATCTGAATCTAGTTCAGAGCCAATAGCTATAATTTCATCGTGTACTTGTAGTACGATATCGACTTCTGGCATTGCTTGTACTTCTAACATTTGATCAGTAATAACTATACGAGCAAGGGCTTGCACAACATTCTCAGTTATTCTGGGGCCGTGTGTACGTATTATTTCTCTTTCTGTTTTGTATACAAAGTTACCGTACTCAAACATAAGATTAGGGTAGTTAAGTGCCATACCGTTTGGCAGCTCCAGGGCTTTTGCACGAATTGTTAGGGGGCCATACTTTAAACCATAACCTTGTGGGTTAATCATTTGAAACAAACTGTCTTTCATACCTGACCATAGCTGAGGTATGTTTGGATACATACCACGATACTGCATAACAATAGTTTTAGCTGCTGTGTCTGATACATCTACAGATGGTGAACCTGTTTTAAGTGTAGCTTGAAACTTGTCTGGGCCCATACCATAACCTAAACCTAATATAGCTGTCTTACCTACATACCTTTCTAGCTTGTTTTCTTTAGTAATTGTGCGTCCATATATTTGTGAAGCAAATTCACAGTAGACATCACGGCCTGTAGCAAAAGCATCAAGTAAGTCAGCTTCTTTAGATAGCCACGCGAGCATACGAGCTTCGATGTTAGATAAGTCAGCTATAAATAACTTTTGTCCTTCAGGAGCCATTAGTGCCGTACGTAACTTAGATCCCCGGGGAAGGTTCTGTAAGTTAATTTTATCAGCACCGCCGAACCTACCTGTATGAGCAGCATAGTAACGTAATGGAATACTAAAAGTGCCGTCAGGGTTGCACGAATCAATAAACCTTTGCGC
>TARA_R110002126_G_scaffold73869_4_pt1 | contig 11659 bp, 15 predicted proteins | sample TARA_R110002126 | Tara Oceans TARA_R110002126 (sample SAMEA4397536) | marine metagenome | biome: Polar Biome; feature: [DCM] deep chlorophyll maximum layer (ENVO:01000326); material: water (ENVO:00002006), including particulate matter (ENVO:01000060) such as... | depth 30 m
GGCAGCCGTGATGACAGCAACTGCCAAAGGCACCCGAGGAACCTACTCAGACTACGGTGATGCTGACCCATCAAACGTAGGCAAGAACATTGCCACTGCCTGCATTAGAATGGCAAGCACACGAGCCAGCAGCAGGGCACTGAGGTTGTACCTCGGCGTAGGCATGACCACCTTTGAGGAGTTGCCTGGCAACACCAAGCCTGACCCAGTAGCGGCGCCAGCAATACCAGCGGCCCCTGTACACCACCAAGATTTTGCGGGAGACAGGGCAGCATTCATGGGTGACCTGCGCACGATTGGTTGGGACTATGAAGAAGTCTGCTACTACTTAGAGCGTGACGGTAAGCCTCGCCCCTCTGCTATGAACAATAAAAATCGCAATCGGTTGCTTGAGCATCTCGACACAATGGATGGGATGGAGCGAAACAAAGTAAACAAAGGTTGGCTGGAAGACGCCAAGGGAGCATCACTATGAGTACCTCATACGAATTGATTAGAGACTCTGCCATACTTGTGTGTGCCATCGAGGAGGCTGACGGCGAGGTCACCGAGTTCGACGTTATGCTTGATGACCTGCTGCGTCGTGTCGATGACAAGGTGAAGGGCTGTTTATACGTCGCCCGGAAAATGGAGGCAGAGGAGAAAGACCTGCGCTCTCTGGAGATAAAGATAAGCAACAGGCGGCATGCCATCAAGAACCAAAGGGCACGTGTCGAGGCGAGGGTGTTGGACATGAGGCGTGCTGCCGAGGAACTGGGCGAGGACTTCAAGGTAAAGAATTCGGAGTACACAGTGTACCTCCGAGACTCTGTCTCGCTGGATGTCAACGAGAACCTTGATGAGGTTGACGTTCGGTTCCTTGTGGAGCAACCGCCCAAAGTTGATAAGAAGAAAGCAACGGACGCATTGAAGAAAGGCGAGGAGTTAGCTGGGCTATCGCTGCAAACAAACACCAGTTTACAATGGAGATTATTCTAATGAATCAAGTAAACCTAACAGGCCGACTCGGCCAAGACCCTAAGACAAATCCAACCGGCACTGTCTGCAACCTCAACCTTGCCACCAATGGCAGGGCTAAGGTGAATGGCGAGTGGACAAACACAACGGACTGGCACAACATCGTATGCTTTGGCAAGACTGCTGAGAACGTAGCTAAGTTCTGCGCAAAGGGCTCACAGGTTGGCATCACTGGTCGCCTGCAAACACGTAAGTGGGAAGACAAGGAAGGCAACAATCGGTACACCACCGAGGTCATTGCCAACGAGGTAGAGTTCATTGGAACCAAGAAAGATTCCAACACTGCACAGGAAGAAGACGAAGAACTAATGTTCTAATCTTGAGAGGCGGCGGCACCCTTGGGAAGGGGTGTCGCCATCACCCATGGAGGCTGCATGAGATTACACTACCAACGGTGCGAACAGAGCGGATGCCTACGACAAGGCATCACCATGGTGCGTGATAAGAACGACTACTTCATCGCTGTATGCAAAGAGTGTGCAGCAAAGAGGAAGGTGCCCGTGGGTGCCAAGCAAGGGAGCCTGGTGTGAGGTGGCAAGACGACGAGCCGTTTTGTAAATGGCTTCTGGAAATGCGGTATGTTGAAATGAGGGACGGCAAAGTGTTCCCCTTTCTATCGCTGGGGTGGGTTCTTTACATGCACGAGGCTTGGGTCGCTGGTGGTAAAGCATGAGTCTGCCAGGATACCCTCAGTTCTGCTCTGTCTACGGCTGTGGTATTCCCACTGCTGTTATCCTGAAGGGCATGTGGCTATGCCCTGGGTGTGCAGTCAAGGCGCAGCTTGGAACGCTAAGGCGCCTATCGAAAACCCAAGAACAAGACCAACGCCTGCCCACTCCAGTCGAGAGGACCACGTTGACCAGACGGTAGGCACCTGACCCTTCAGGTATTCATTCTCAGTTACCGCGACCCCCTTCCACGAGTCGAGTGAAACGTAGTAGCCAGCCAGTGAAGTGGGGATGACCACGCCGTTGCATCCTACAATCCAACTGCCGGGGTCTACAAGGTCTTCTGGCGGAGGGTGGCCAGCGACGAATGGATATGCCTTGGTGCATTCGTTAGGTACAGCCTCGCCCCTCTCAGGAGGGGTGGCCTGGGCAAGACAGGGGGCCAAGCACAAGCACGCGCACAGTAAAATCCCCATTCGGTTTCCCACCCAGACCGAATTCATTTGAGCTTCTCATTTATCATGGCCGCTATTCTCTCCTCTGCATTTTCGGCAGCAAGGGCAGCGCGAACCTCTTTCTTCTTATCGGAGTGGGTATCATTGGCTTTGGCAACAGCCTGCCGGTCAAGGGAGGAGCTATCGTTTTTGTCTAGAAGCCAAACGATGGCAGCCAACAGCAAGCCAGTACCAAAACCAATGATGTAGTCCACTATTCGATCACTGCTTCCGGAGCAGGTGTAGGCTCCGTGGCAGGCGTTACGACTGCGGCAGCAGGTTCCTCCACCACTTCTACTTGTGGTGGGGATAACACGCATTGACCGAACACTGAACCAATGACAAGACTACCACCAACAAGGGCAGCGTTCACGCCATATTTCTTTTTCAACTCTACTAACTTAGACATTCTCTTCCTCCAAAACTGTGTATGTAAACGCGTTGCCCCAAAGGGATGCGCTTTTCTTTACAAGCTCCATGAATGTATGCCATTCCAAAGGGTCTGCCAATACGGTGCAGCCTGCGCTCCACTTGTTTACCTCGGTCGATAGGTACGATCCACTGGTGTGGATGTTGATTCCGTACCAGCCTTCCTCGCCATCGTCGAAGTTATCCCACTGTATCTCTCCGTCCTCTGGGGTACGCCACACCCTGACAGGGCCAAGCCTCTGGCACAAGGCGTCGTACTGTCCTCGATGTTTATCAATGGAGTAAGATTTGTATTGGCCTGGACACAGGACCGCTGTTCCTTCAACCCGCCCAGGATTCTCAAGCCAGTATGTACCGGGGTCCATAGTGCAGGAAAACTCCCGCGTCACCCATCCACCTGTCTCGTCACGGTAGACCAAGGCGATGATGTCATCGAACTCGTTGGGCCTGCCTCGATGGCGTACACCAACGATGTTCAGGTTGAACTTACCCTTGGTGAATACCTTGTAGCCCTGGGCTTGAACTCTTTGAAGGAGGAGGGGTATCATTCTACAGCCTTTAGTACTCGCTCCAGTAGAGCCTCGTACTTGCTTTGCATGTCGTCTAACCTGGTGGCCTTCTCCCTGTTCTGGAAGATTAGGAAGCCCATGAACAGCCCGGTGATTCCGAGGTCAATCAACTGGGCCATGAACTCAGACTCCATCAACTTGTAATAAGCTGGATGACGAACGGTACCAAGATCACAAGGGCGGCAATGCCTCCCTGGTTACGTGACATGGCTGACCTGAACTCCTTCATCTCTACCTCAAGGTCGTAGATCCTTTTCTCGGATACTGACTCTCGATTATCGAGCACGGCTACACGTGTCTCTAAGCCTGATACGCGCTTTTCCATCTACAGCTTTCCTCTCAGGAACCATGACTTACTGATGGCGTCTGCCTCGGTGAAGGAGTCAGGCTGGGATGTGCTGTACACGACGTTATAAGTTTCGCCTTCTGGGCAAGCGTCAAGCAAGGCTAAGTTCCTGGTGTTCGTACACTCAATTAGAACGTGGTCAGAATACGAGGACACCTTTGAGGTCGTGCCCATGTTGACACCCCAAAGCTCTCCAGCCTCGACGGCTGTTACCACAGTCTGTGCTGTTGAGGAACTGCTGCAATCGATCATTATGATAGTCATTATTCTAATGCCGTCCTACCAACGATGGGCTGAAGACACCAACGTATCTTCTTGATACGTATCTCGCCCTTGCCTGCCGTGTTCGTGTCTGTCCCGAAGGACAGGAATATATGCCAGAAGGGCGTTAAGGTCGTATTGCTAAACTTGAGCGTGTTGTCAAACAACTGCTGCCCAAGGGTTGCCATCGGCAAGAAGGGTACGTCGTTTGCATAACTGCCAGCCTGGATGCTTGTTCTACCCGTCGTGTTCTCTTTGCGTAAAGGAACCGTTGCATACACAAGGGCATTATGGGCGCCAGCAGGAGGGTTCGACATGTTCTTCCAGGTATATCCCTGCTGGATTCCTGCGTTTGTGAAGTAGGATTTGTACCCTGCCTTATACATATTCGGAGACGTTGACGCAGCAGGGTCACCACCGAGAACCTTCCTGACAGAAGCGGCAGACCAGATAACGCCACTCGCCCAGTCTGGGCTTCCGCTCTGGTCCGAGGAAAACCCAGCAAGACCCACAAGGCATGTCAGGTTTGTTCCATCTGCCAATGATACACTTCCGCCTGAGATGGGGCCTAAGTTAGAGGTGGCGAACTCCACTTCAATCTTGAGTTGCATTGATTCCCATTGACACTGGTTCTCGACCTGTCCCTCAGGCATCGGAATGCCCGCGTCGATCCATGGCTTGATGTGGATGGATCGGGCCATGAAGATCCCCTTCATCGTCGCGCCCTGCATCAGCATACCGGTAGACCCTGGAGCTTTGAAGTGTAGCTCGTCGCCAACTTTCGCCACCGTCGCACTAATAGCTGCACCGCCGGTTCCAGTAGTAATAGTCCACCCATCCGCAGGATCGTTTGGGAGAGTGACCCACTCCTTCCAAGGATTTCCACCACCACCGCCAGCAGCAGGGGCAGGGGTTGGGATAGTCCTACCTGATGTAGGTGTTGGAATAGTGCGAGCCATTAGGCCACCTTTTCAATGTCGAGGCGACTGATAACTACGTTCGTAGCGGGAGCCCATGCGTCAGGGGTCACTGAGAAGTAGAGTGTTCCAAGCCCAGGACTTACCTCTGGTACAGAATAGAAGATGCTCTCTTCGTTATCAATAGAGGCAGCAGCAGCATAGGAGACAACGATGTCTGCACCAGTACCACCGGAAGTTTCGCGGACCTCAATAGCCAGTGTCGTTGCGCTTCCAGAAACCTTAGAGGCCCGGACTCGTTTGATAACTCCACGAGGAGGGACAGACATTGATATCTCTACGGCCCCTGCCACTCCTGCTGCTGTTCCGTTAGACCTTGCGTAAATAGGTGTTGTGTTCATTGTGGGTTCTCCAAGTGATGTTTATTTATAGTGGTTACAGGCAAAGAAGTCTACCGGAATGATTGTCTACGCAAGCCGCTCTTCATGTGGCGGACATAGTTGTTGTTGATGTAGTCCACAGCAGCAGCAGCATCTCGCCGTGATGCAATGCTTCCACCAAACCAAAATGCAGCACCGCCCTCTGCGCCCTTTGCAAACTCAACGGAGTCGGGGCCGATTCCTACACCAGCCAAAGCACGTGGATAGTCCCTCATGTTTCTGTTGATTCCAGTGGTAAGAAGACCAAGCTGGAAAAGCTTGAACATGCGAGATGAGTCTTCATCTCTGAACTGATATTGGTTGCCGTTGTAAGTCCCAATGTCAGGGCGTGCTCTTTCAGGGTTTACAATCTCAAGGTTGAACAGATCAACCAGCATGTCTCCGGCGCCAAAGTACTCAAATGCAGCAAGGTATTCAACAGGCATGTAGCCATCAGGGGCATTGCTATCTCCCTTTAGGTGCAGAATGTCGAGCACTTGCTGAATGCGAGGGTCACCAAACAACTCCTCTGTCACCTTCAATGCAGCACCGCCAACACCAATAGAGTCTCCAAGCTTCCTGTCCATAATCATGGAGCCTATGTTGGTGAGCGTAGCAAAAGAATCAGCAAACGGAACACCCGGTCCAAGAGAAGAAGAGTGCCACTCTCTGAACTTGCCAGCATCCTTTTTCCAAAAGCGAGTCTTCACCCAGTCGGGATCAAGCACCCACTCTTCCATGTCCTTTCTTTGGACGTTGATGAAGTTCATCTGGCGAGCCATGTTGTTGAGGGCCCTGCCGTCACGCATAAAGGCACCCATTGTTTCCACCATCATGTTGTAGCGGAACCCAACAAAGGCCATGTGTTTAGCAAACTTCTGCCGAACCCACTCAGGAGTAGAGCCATAATCAAGCAATGAAGCGCGAGACAATGCAGCCGCGTCTGCTTCTTTCATTCCTGACTTCAACGCCTGGGCAAAGACGGCTTCACGTTGCAGGTTGTCCATCTCTTCAGCCATCATAGTCCAGACGTTCTTCTTGTCTGGCCGTAAGAACTCCCAGTATTCTCGTGGAGAAGGTGGGCCTTTTACGCCGGGAACCCTGGTTCTCATGCGCAACGGCTTACCATCAGGGCCAAGCTTAGAAGCCCTCATTACATCTTGAAATGAATCAAAGCCGAACTCAAAGGTTGCTTGTGAAAATCGTATGTTGTTCTTCGCAACAGACTCTTCAAACATTCCCTTTGTCCACATCTTGCCATCAGCAGACTTGAACATGACTGCCGTCTCATCACCCATGTACATCATTTTCAACGGATCATAGGCACGGTCACCAGCAATAAAGCCAGACCTTCTAAATGCCCTAACCATTGACGCAGCAGCAGCGGAAGGAGTTTTCAACGCAGCAGTCAGGGCCATCTCTGGCGCTGTGATTGCAACAATGAACGGGTTTGTCAGGGCGTTTGTTCCAAGGAACCGCGTACCTGGAAGGGGGAAGCCACCAAGGATTCCTGATATCGTTGTCTTTCTTGTGGTGGAAAGAATCTCTGAAAGCCAATCGAAAGTCTTTCTTTGTGCTGGCCTAAGCCTCTCCATCTGATCAAGAACCGCGCTACGCTTCATTGGTTCAGCGAGAGAGTTAGCAAGACCTTTAAGCCGATCATCATACATGATGGTGCCGTGACCAAAGTCCATCTTGCTAAGACCAACAGGCTGCTTCATGCTTAGTGTAACTTCTCCCCTGCGGCCCGAAACACCCAGTGCTGAGAACTGGGCGCGAACACTGTTCATGTCTATGTTTGCTACCGACTTGATATAAGCAGGCACAACCAGGCGCATCAACTCTTCAGCCTCATCAGGAGCAATAACCTTCAACTGATTGTGAATAAATAAAATGCTTGGGTCATAGGCATCTTTTAGATTTTGATTCTTACCAACAACCCTACCAACAGACCCCATAGTGGCATCGTAGATACGATCTAAGTCATCACCCGTAGCAAGATTACCCTCTTTGAAAATGTGCATAACTACAGCATTAGCAATTGACTGTCTGTGTGCGTTGTTTGCACCAAGGGCTGCCTCAATATTGGGCATGATATCATCAACAATCTTTGGATCTATGCCTTGAGTAAGAGCGATATCTCTGAACATTGCAGAACGCGCAGCGCCGTCTGCCCCGTCTGGAACCTTCAGTACAATGTTTGGATATTCATCAACCAACTCTTTCGTAGCCTTGGCGAATATGTTGTCAGTCAAAGCTTTAGTGATGTAGGCGCTCATCAATGCGCCAATGTTATCCTTTCCTGTGAGCCCTATCCCCGCGATCACCTGCTCCTTGAGCGCAGTCCTTTCTAATGCTGCTGCTTTCTCATAAGGAATGACACGGCGAATAGCCCCGATTGCTTCTTTTATTCCCTCGACAGTTATCTTGTCAGGAAGGTTTGCTGACTTTAGAAGGTCTTCAAGATCAAAGTTGCGACCGAAAAATGTAGTAAGGCTTCCGTCTAACGGGGCAAAGAAGATGTTTACAATGTCCTCGTATGACTGAATAGAAGAACTCTCACCTCTTGAGATGTTTAGAATTACTTCTATTGCTTCTTCTGGGTCGGCCACCCTGTTGGCTTCTCTAAGAAGATCCTCTGCTTGGCGACCGGCTTGGTTTAGCTTGTTGATTGTTTCTGTATGCCACTTCTTGAATGCTATAGGAGTGTCTGAAAGAAACTTCTCACCAGAGGGTCGAAACAAATCGCGACCTGTAAGCCGAGATCTTTTGACGCCACCGCCAGTCACAACAAATCGATAGTCACTGTCGCCCTTGAAGAAGGCGCGAGTTCCCTTAGCAATATCTTCTACCCACCTTGCCTTAGTAAAGGCACGATTAGTTGATAGAGATGATGCACGAGCCCTGGCTAAATCCATTGGCTCTTTGACTGAGAAGGCGCCAACTGGAAGCTCGTCAAGAACAATAGACTCTTTGGCTAACGAGTGCATCAGTCCATATTTCTCTTTAGGAACAAGGCCCGTCCTATCTATGTCCTTGATTAGTTTTCGATGAGCGTTCGATAAATCAGTCTCATCAAACGCACGCCGCATTGCGGAGGCAGCCTCTTCTGGCTTATCAAACTTGAAAAACACACCGTCTTTATTCTTGATAAACTTGCCATCAGTAGCAGCGGCAACCTTCTTGTTGATAGCTTTCTGATTCTCCAACCAAACGCCACGGCGCACAATCATGGTGTCAGTAGCAAAGACAAAGTTGTTTGGAATATGATTGGCCACAAGCTTAGACAAGTCGTTGTTCATCAAACCTTGGACAACATTGAAGGCCATTACATCGTCTGGAATGCCAGGGCGTAAAGCCTTTAGCCCGCCAGCAGCACGAACTTCAGCAAGCAGCCTGCGTCCCGCCTTGGTCTTCTCAAGGTCATCAAGCTTATTGATATACTTCTGGCCCTTCAGTTTAGACAGGTTTCTCAACTCTCTAAGCCCATCGAAAGCAGTGCCGATAGGAGTCAGGAGTGGATGGGTGTCATCAAACCCTGAGAAGATTTTCTTTGCGTCATCCCAACTGTCTGCTGTAATCAGCTTCTTAGACAAGTCAGCAGCCATGTCATCAACAATGCGCGCAGGAGCAGACACAGCGCCCTTCAGTGGGCTCTTAGGTGGGACGGGTAGGCCAAGGTCTTCATAAGCTTGACGGCGGAACTTGCGCAGAATCAAGGCGTCTGTGAGAGAGTCGGTGGTGCTTGAGGCTGCACGCAACCCTTCCATCACATCGGCAACCGTATCGAAGTGGGCTGCCTCTGCGATACCCCTACCTGCACGAGCACCGGCTTGGGAAAGCTTTCGGCCTGCCATGAATGGAAGCTTGGCTGTTTCGAGAGGAGCTAAAACCTCAAGCCCGATTCCCCACACCTCGTCCCACCAATGAGGAAGAACACCAGCGTTCTGTGCTGTACGGGTAGCTTGAAGACGTTCAAAGTCTGAGTTTGACATCTCCCCGCGTGCATGAGACAAAGCAAAGTCCCGCAAAACTGAACCGGTATTCATGTTCTTGTCGAGATTGAACCCGTGTCCAAAGAATGTACCGCTTATCCAGGCGCCACCCTTCTCAAGAATATTGCCGTTAGCAAGCTGTTCTTCCTGCCACTCAGAAAGACGATACATTGGATCATCTTTGTCGTATGGTTTCCCTGTTTCCGGGTCCATGTCCCATGTGGTAGCCCTGATAAAAGGATAGGTTACCGCTCTTGGAACAAGACCAATGTCACGAATACCCGCGCCCAACCAAGTCTCGGCTACTTCTCCACTGCCAGGGTCGAAGTCATGCCAGTTAGAGTAGAAGCCCATCCCAACTTTTGTTGCAAGGCTCGCTTCTCCTTTCTGAATACGCTCTGTTGCACGACGAATAGCCCCTGACTTTCCAGACGGAACGAGGGACACACCGTCTACTTCAACATCACCCAAGTCCTCAAAGACTACAGGGACAACATAGTTGTAGGTGTCATCAGCAAGACCCTGCGCCTCGGAAAGCATCTTCTTGCCTTCTGGCGTATCAGGAAAATCCTCGGCATCTTCCAGCCCATTCTCTTTTAGTACGCTTTTCTTGGCAGACCTAAACCAATCAGAGTGCAAGTCTCGTAGGCTATTAGCCATGAGGCGACCCGATGTACGATCAACAAAACTGTTGAACGCCTCGGAGTCAAAGTCGTAATCAAGACCCTCTTCACGGGCTAACCTTCTGGCCTCAACCTTAGAGCCGACAATCACCTGCTTACGCAAGCGAGCTATCTCTTCTTGTGGAAGGCCGAGGTCATCTTCTCTTTGCCTTCTTCCTACCGTGACAAGCTGGGGTCCAAGAGACTTCCTGAACGCTGTAATGTTTGATTCAGCTTCCCGAATGTCCTGCTCAGTAGTGGCGGACACCTGGTTGCCCTCTACAGTAGTTCTTTTACGGCGCTCAGATTCATCCTGAACACGTTCACGCGCTTTCTTTCGAGCCTCTTCATAGGGAGTGTCATTTACTAAGAGGTCTGTAAACTCAGCTTCAAAAACATCAGCTTCTACTGAGCTTATTTCACCCTCAGTAATCGGAACACGGCGAGGGCTTGTCCTTGTGAACTCTTGTTGTGGGCTTTGAGTAGGGGTTGCGGCATAGCTTTGGGCTACCTGGAACGAGATAGAATTCCCTGCCCCAAACTCCTCGTCATACTTTTCAATAAGACTAAGAGCTTGCGGTGGTAGTCCGGCGCGAATGTCTTCCGGTATCGGATTCCCTTCTGCCATTACAGTTCGCTGGTAAGCGCCTGTAGCGCCTTGTCTTCTGATGCTATTTCATCTCTCCTCATCTTCCCAGCGTCTTCTCTTTCTTTCCGGTTCTTCTCAAGCTGAGACAGAATCTCATCAAACTCATCAGCAGAAGCCTCGGACTCAGCGGCTTGCACTAATGGTTCCTGAACGAAACCGGCACCAAAGCTCTGCCTGCGAACACTTAGTGCTTGTTGTGGATTCTTCTCTAAGTAAACTGGAAGACTCAATGAAAAAGGCTCTCCCTCTTGTGGTTGTGGAGACGCCTCAAGAACACCGATTAGCGTTCCAAGAATAGCCTCTCTCCTGACCCCCCTGGTGGTTGGCCTAAAACCGGAAGACATTTGGTCTGCTATACTGCCAAGCCTTGAAACACGATTCGCACCGTATTTCTTAATCAAGGCTTTAGCCCTCTCTTTATTCGCTTTTTTAAGCGATGATTTATATGTTGGGTGATGAACACCCATAGTGCCGGAACGATTACCACCTTTTGCCTCGATGTCATCCCCAATTCTTTCGCCTTCTTTTCTTAGGTATTCATCAGAAAGCTGTCTTACAAACTCTTTGTCACGACTGCTTATTGGCCCTTCTCGACGCCCGGTTTTCAACTTTTCATTTTTTAAAGCATCAGCAGCGGCCTTGGCGGCAGCAGCCTTCTCCCTCTCAAGCCTCTCCCTCTCAGCCTTAGCCTTAGCGGCAGCCTTAGCAGAACTTGACCCACCTGATCTACGCACATCTGGGTCTGCAGCCTCTACAGCAGCCTCCACTTCATCAACAACACGCTCAACAGGTGGCGCTGGTGGTGGGTAGTCTCCCATCTTCTGCATTCCAAAGAACTCAAGAGTCTGCTCCAAGGCGTTTTCACGCTCTTCAGGAGACACACCGTCCAAGCTCTTCAACTGGTTCACAAGAGCACGAGTCTGCACAACGATGTCGTCATGATCAGCAAAGCCTCCAGCCTTAGATTGGCTTGCAACCTGTGTGGCCAGTGCCCATAGCTCTTTACTAACGCCAGGTGGAATGTTGTTCCCGTGCTTCTGGTACGAGCCCATTGCGAGCCCTGTTGTCCGCTGCAACAGTCTTGCGTTTGGAGTCATCGCATCAAGCTCTCCCTGTCTGGAAGTAAGAGATGCTCTTCTTTCATCCAGCGCACGACGTTCATTCTTCTCTTGTGCAGCAAACTGGAATGCTCCAATGATTCCACGGCCAGCAAACTCAAGGCCCTCGCCAGCA
>TARA_R110002126_G_scaffold142971_1_pt1 | contig 11646 bp, 12 predicted proteins | sample TARA_R110002126 | Tara Oceans TARA_R110002126 (sample SAMEA4397536) | marine metagenome | biome: Polar Biome; feature: [DCM] deep chlorophyll maximum layer (ENVO:01000326); material: water (ENVO:00002006), including particulate matter (ENVO:01000060) such as... | depth 30 m
AAGCGATTAGAAACACAGGGCAATAAAGGAATAAACTTTTGGGAATTGATAAGACAGAAACCCGAGATAGAACAAAAGAACTATATAATTAATCTTTTGAAATATTACAAAGAAAGTGGTTCAAAGAAGAACGATAGTCAATTATGGTTTCGTATATTCCAGTTGTATTTCGGCGGTGGTTCAATATTTAAACCCGTAATTGCTATGGAAATATATTGCCGATTTAAACCCCAGTCTGTTTTAGATATGACTATGGGTTGGGGTGGAAGATTGGTTGGTGCTTGTGCTTTAAATATCCCCAACTATATCGGTATAGATTTAAACACATCACTCAAAAAACCATACGGGGAGATGGTGAAGGTATTGAATAAAGTATCCACTACGAATATTAAACTCCTATTCAAAGATGCTCTCAAAGTGGATTACTCAAAATTAGATTACGATATGGTATTAACATCTCCGCCATATTACAATACGGAAATATATCAAGGGAGTAAGAAAATGGAAAAAGAAAAGTGGGATAGGGACTTTTATACTCCGTTATTCCAAAAGACTTTTAAAGGAATGAAATCCAAAGGACATTATTGCTTGAATGTTCCAGCAGAAGTTTATGAAGATGTAGCAAAGAAAGTTTTAGGCAAAGCAAAGTATTTTATTCCTATGCCGAAAGCAAAGAGGACGGAAGACGAAAAGTATAAAGAGTATATATATGTGTGGGTCAAGTCATAGTTAAGATGTTATAAGGTATTATATGATGATTAAGGTTAATAATCGTATAATAGAGTGAAAATAGTGTATAAAGGATTAAATAAATTAATTTAATTACTCTGTTATAAGGTATTATCTCATCTTTAATGTTAATATATGTATTATATCATATAACATATTAACAATTGGATTATACAATAAAAAATATATACATTTCTAAACTAATTTTTATGGTTTTTTTATTTAAGTTGTTTTTTATATTTTTATTTAAGTTGTTTTCGCTAATCTATTTTTTATATTTTTGTTTTCCAAAGTTAATGGGGTGGGTAATAGTCATTATTTAAAGTTAGGGTAGTATAGTGTTTTTATTTTTTTTATTTAGGTAGGGGGGGTAAGAATAGTTTATGAGTTAGTATTCACACCTACGCATTAGCATTTAGACAACCACAACTAACACATCGCATACAACATCTTTTCGCCCGACAATCGCTACACACCCGTCTTGTGTTCGCCCGACAAGTAGCATTACCCTCACATCTGCGTCTTGGACGACTATCAAATGTTAAATCGCCTAACACTTGGTTTTCCGCCAAGACAACATTATCTCTAATCAAAGCGGTTGCGTTGTTTTGAAATGTGGTTGTGGTTGTGATGTCTATGATTGCCCTTGAACGACGGGGTTGTCTGTGCTGTGCTTGTCCTCCACCACCCCACTCGTTTCCATATCCCGCACCTACGGGTTGATGATTGTTGGCGGGTTGAATGATAGGAATATCAGTCCCCGCTACAAGCGAAATGGGTGCGGTTGTATTCAATCTCAATTGGGTCAAGTTGGTTCGTAGATTATGGACGACTACATTTTGGGCGACATTTTCGGCATCAAGTCTTACATTCTCGGCAAGTAATTCCTCATAGCGTCTAACTTTCTGTGCGTCGGTTAGTGGTCTTGCTATGATGTTCGGCATATCCGCCCGACAACAAGGACAAGGTTTCGTTCTAACCGCCCGATGCCCTTGATAGGTTGAAACAGAACGGACAGAACCGAAACAACCCTCACAAATGGTATGTCCGCAAGGTGCTTGGGTGTTGGTTGGTTCGTAGCAACAACAGCATCTATCAACACCGCCATCACTACCCACACTTTCATTATCATCATTCATACCATACGCATCGGCAATCTCATTTTCCTCATCATCATCAACGGGAGGTGATGGAACAACGGGGTCGGCAATAGCGGGGAAAGGTTCGTATCCGTCCTCTTGGTCTATGTTTCTATCCCAAGCATTATCACTTGGGCGGAAATTAACATCATCAGCATACACCCTTTCATTCAATTCAATCTCATCTTTGTCTTGACCTCTGTCGGTGTGTAGTGGATTGACGATATGTTCGCTTGGTCGTCTTGTGGCGTAGCATCTTTGATAATTAGCATCACAATAATACCCGTCATCATCTCTATACACAGCAAGACCGCAAAACTCACATTCACCCATACATTCTATATGTTGATATTCAAAACACTCTACGATATGTAGCATTCCCGCATCGGTGGTGGTTTCTCTACGGCGTTGATACACAGACAGACAATATCTCTGTTCCTCCTCTGCGGAATAGCATATTTCGGTGCTACAATAAGCACACTCTCGTCTGTCTGCGGGATTGGTTGCCCTATCCCCACCATTTCCATACTCGTTTATGTTGTCGCCCTCATACACTACGGGTTCAACCATAATGTTATGAGAACGGGCATAGCAAGTTTCACATTCGCCATCGTAATTCGCAATTGCTACGGCATTCAAGTCTGCGGAGCAAGTATTACATAGCATTTCAGCATCGCTGTCGTTGTTTTCAAAATGAGAAGTCATTATTGTTGGTATTGTTGATATAAGTCTTTTGTGGAAAAGACAATCAATTTTATATTAAATATTGATATAAACTAATTCTTGTTGTTTTATTGATATATAATATTGGAGGAATATTAAATCAATTTTATACAATAAGAATACTTTATTTTCTGTTTAGTGTTTCTTGGGAACGCTTTCTTGGTAAGATGCGTATAGTATGTTGGAGGAAATCTGTTTCAATTTTTTTTTAAATGCTATTAAAAATCAATAACTTAAAATAAGTTTTTTATTATTTTTTATTGAAATGGTTAGTTGATGGGTTGGTTGGTTGGTTAAAAAGTTAAAGTTAGAAATCAAGGGAAATAAAGTTAAAGTTAAAGTTAGAAGGTTGTTCCGTAGTAATCGCCATTTAGTCCTTTTTAACATATGTCTTCAACATAGATGCCGATGACCCCATATCCTCCATAGTGTCTTTCATTTCTTCCTCCTTTTTAATTGTATCTCCGTATTTCTCGGTTAGGAATGTATGGCGAAGTTGATTTACCCCAACTTTCTTACCTTGAAAGATTTTATTAAGACGCTGATTGAGTTTAACGGCAGACAACTTTCCAAAATTAGTATCAAAAAGTAAATGGTCGGTTGGATTGACCTTACTCCATTTAATTAAGATGTTTCTCAATTGGACTGGTATATCTACAATCTGCTCTCCATATGTCTTGAATGTTTTGTATGAATTAAAATAAAACTTGTTTTTCTTCATATAATTATCCGTCTTATCATCTATGTTCTTGATTTTGAAATCTACATAGTCCTTACTGCGACGAGGAGCGATAAATATTGAACCCAATACGCTCATAATAATATAGTTCTGTATCTGTTGTAAATCATTTCCAGTCATATCTTTCTTTTTATAAATGATGTCGGCATTCTTTTTAAGGTCGGTATAAACTTCCTTAATCTCCCCATCACTCACCCAACTCGCTTCTTGTTCGGGTGTCTTTTCTTGTTGGTTGATTTCCTTGTTGTAGTCCCTCACATCTTTTAGCATTAAATCCCTGTATTCTTTATTGGCGGTGATAATGACTAATGCCGAAAGTATGGTCTTTCTTCGGTTGGGAGGATAATCTCCTAAATACTTGATGGTCGCCGTTGGGTTTTCAAACTTTTTCAAGTCGTAATCTTCCGTCCCATATACTTTTTTATACAGATTTTTCAAGATTGAGGCATAAGTTCTTACGGAACTTGCCGAGAGTGTTGAACGCTTTGAGGATACATATTCTTTGATTGCTTCCATTCTATTATAATCTATACATATATATTAAAAATCAGTTTATACCTTATTAATTTATTATAAAGAATTAAGTTTAGTTTAGGAATATTATTATCTTTGTAGTATATATAATAGAATGAATATCCGTTCCTTTAAAAGCGACCTTGAAATGGGATTATCCAAAGAGTTAGAAGTGATTGATATGTTGAAACTTAACTGGGAAGAAGAGGTGGATATTAGAAATACCAAAGACATCTATGGTGATGATTATTATATTTATGACTTTGAGGCAAAATCGGGGACTTCTTGGGAGTTGAAATCAAGAAGAGTGAGGAAGAACCAATACGACACTACAATCGTTCCTGTTTCCAAAGTGAGGATTACAGATAAAAAACAGATATTCGTATTTAATTTTACAGATGCTACTTGTATGATTGAATATGATAAAGCAATATGGGATACTTTTGAGATAAGAGATGTTTCTACTTGGCGTTTAGGCAAAGTTGATTATCCTAAACCACATTATCATATACCCGTCCATCTTTTAGAAGACCTATTACGGGTCATTAGTATTCCAAAAGAGTTTCCTTCTTATGAGGAAAAGCAAGAAATATATGTTTAAAATATAAAAATTAATAATATTTTTAGTTATTGATTTTTAATAGAATATAAAAAAAAATTGAAATGCTTTTTTTTGTAATGATGTATGGTATAACAATAAATAAAAGCGTTCCCAATAACGAAATAAAGCATTCATTTTGTAAAAAATTGATTTAATATTCCTCCAATATTATATATCAACAATAACAAAAGCAAAAGCAATATGTCTTCTACTACTTACCGCCCTATCCATACCGCACAGATTAACGCTGTGATTGCGTCTGCTGATGAACGCATCGCAATTATTCAAGGTAGATTGGATAAATGGAAACCCTATGGAAGTGTTATGGGGTTAATGGCGAAAATGTATGATGGAGAGGAGGACGCAAAGGTATTCACAGATGCTCCCCAATTAGACAATATTAAAAACTTTGAGAACAATATTAAACTTGTGAAAACAGAGAAACTTGTTTATCTCGCCATTCTTGCGAGGAAACCCAACAAGGCAATATTCCCTATGCTTCTCGCCAAGTATGACGATTTAATGGGTCTGTCTTACGATATTTCGGGAAATATGGTGCTGAATGGAATTAGTCCCGAAGGCGACCATCTTGAATATTGTAAGGAAAGTTTATCACAGAGAGAATATATTAGAAAGATGTGTGAATATGGTGAGAAATATGATTTAATAAATAAATAAATAAAAATATTCAAAAACTTATAAAAATAATAAAAAATAAATAAAATTAAATGTTTCGGCATTTTTTTTTGCGTTCCCAATATTTAATTTAATTAATCTTTTTGTAAAAAATTGAAATGTTTTTTTTTGTTATGCTATATGGTATAATTATAAAACAATAAGATATTAAATATGACTGAAATGAATAAAACCGAATTATGCTACGAATGTGGTGATGATGTTGGCGAATGCCCTGTAATCTATAAAGATGAGATGTATTGTGATGATTGTAGTGATGAGAAAATTGTTAGTTGCTATTGTGGCGACGCACTACACTTGGACGATGTGGAAATGGCGGACTATATTACGGGTGAGTTCTATTGCCTTGAATGTGTTGAAAATGGTGCTAATGAAGATGGTAAGAAATGTAAAAAATGTGGTTGTTGGAATACTTACGCCCATTTTGCCGACACTATTGATGGTAAGTTCGTTTTGACTGATGAATGTAAAGGGTGTTATGTTGATGAAAATTGGGAAATGAGTTTTGAGGACAAAGAATATGCTGGATTGACTATCCTCCAAAAAATAAATAAAAAATAAAATAAAAATTAAGTAATTAAAAATAATATATAATAAAAAATAAAAATGAAATGTTTTTTTCTGTAATGATATATGGTATAAAATTAAAGAAAAAGCATTCATTTCGTATAAAATTGATTGTAGTTTATTCTATTTAGTCAGTAGCATCAACAAGACAATATGAATAGAACATCTAAAATGATTGAGTTTCCCACCATAGACGGACACTTTTGGTTGGAAAGAGGGGGTAAAAAGGTGGATATTGAGTTTAAGGACTATGATTTTATTAAAAGGGTTCATAATTGCGACGACGGAATGGTCTATAAAGAAGCGGATTTTAATACACAATTGATTATGATAAAAATATTTGAGAAATGCCTGTATAGTATGGAGAAGGATATTGAGGCATTTAAAACATTCAGTAAAAGTATGGGTATTTCCCCTATGATGGGGTGTTGCTTTCAAAATAGTATGATGGCGTATGAGGACGGTGATTTAATAAAGTTTGGAAGTATGGGTTGGAATAAGAAGAACAACGGTGGTGTGTGGTGGGAGTTTGGTGGTGAGGATTGGAAAGGTGTTAAAGCATTCTTAAAATAAATAATAAAATAAAAATTAAGCATTATAAATAATTACGAATATTAAAAAAAATTGAAAGGTTTTTTCTTGTTATGATATATGGTATAATAACAATAAAAGCGTTCCCAATAACGAATAAAGCGTATAAAATTGATTTAAAATCTCAACAATATATTATATCAACAATAACGAAAATGAATACATTTACGAATAAAATGACGATTGAAATGCTTACCAAAGAATATGGTGGCGACCAATCCAAGATGACTATAATGAAATACTACGACAAAAAACAAAAACTTAAAAATATTGAAATGCCTGTGGGTCAAGCGATATGTAGAATAATGACCGACCGATGTGGTAATGGTATGAATGATTTCAACGGACACTTTTGGGTGAAAACGGACGATGGACGAATTGTTGATGATGCTATGTGGTATGATAAAGATGCGTTTAAGGAATGTTTCGGCATTACAAAGGATAATCCTATTGTATATGAACCGAATGAAAATATCATTACCAATATGGTAATTAAAAAAATGTTGGAAAAATATCTGTGTGTTGCGGGTGATGAATGGAATGTTGTGTGTGAATTATTCGGGAAATATTGGAAACCATTACCTTTGTGCTGTATGTTTAATGCGATTGCTAATCAATATAAATATGGCGGAACTATTCATTTCGGGTGTAATTATATGATGGCGGACGATGGGATTGTGCGTCATTACATTAGGGGCGGTGAAAACTTTATTCATTATGCCGATTTCAAAAAGGAACACAATCATCTACATCAGTTAGTAAAGTAGGGTGGGTAATAGGCATATAATTAAGTTAGGGTGGTATGTATATATTTTTTTTATTTTTTGGGTAGGGGGGTTAAGAATAGTTTATTGGTTAGTATTCCCACTTTCTTTATAATCCAAAAGGACTACCATTACTCCAAAACTCGGCACTAATTATTTCTTGAATAACACCTGCTTCATAAGCAATAGCGGGACTAAACCGAGTTGCTTGTGGTAAGGGGTGGTTTAACCAATTACATACTACCTCTGCTCTTATGACTTCTTGCGAACTATCAACACCAATCACTCTACATTTATACGCTAATGGTGCTAAATTAGCGAGAGAACTATTTTGGACTAAACTACAACTCCATTCTATCGTCATAGTAGAATTAGCATAAAAACGATTTGTTTGTAGTGCTGGGATTTGAACTCCTGTGGGTGCTCCTTCATTAACCCATATAGGATTAGAAAAAGTATCACCATAATAGGTTATACGATAATAATTAATATCGGGTAATGCTCCTGGTAAGTCAGTTTGTATAAAAGGACATATAAAATTATTATTATCGGGTAATCTTATCACCATACGACACCCGAAACTTGTTATATCACCTGTTCCAGTAGGAACACCCCAATTTGGAAGGTATTTAGAAGCGTCTAATGATATACCAAAAGATAAACTATGACCCAATCCATCAATTAATCCAGGAACAAAAACGCTTGTTAAAAAATCACCATAACTCGTTCCTCCTCCAACTCCATTTACGAGTTGTCCCCTAATTCCAGCATTATAAAGACTTCCTACTTGTTGTTGCGACCCACCTTTATTAGATTGGACTATATCACCCAGATTATTTTGCTCTGTATCTTGAATAGTATTCGTTGTAAGTCTAACTCTACCAGCAACACCACCACTTATTAATTCTAATGGAATGTCTGTTGGAGATGATAATTCTATCATTTCAGTAATTCGTCCGCTTCCTCCATTAATCGTCGCTCCATTTGTGGTAATAAGTTGAGAACCAGTTATTAAATTAATGATTTGTCCTGCGTTTATCGTAGTATCAGTTGCCGATATTGTGGTTAATGATGTTGTGGGATTAAGCGATAAAGCACCTGTGGAGTTAATCTCGGTTGCCGTTCCGTTCATAAAAAACTCGGCAGTTCTACCCACTCCACTTGTTATTTGAATGGTGTTGTTTGCGGTTAATGTATTGTTATTGGGTGGGGCGACTAATGCTCTTATGCGTTCCATTCGGTCGTGAAATGTTTCCCAACTAATCGTTCTCGTTGTTAATCCATTATGACGGGTAAAACTTGTTCCATCAATAACGATAAATTGTTGAAGGGTATTGCGGTCAATATACATCGTCAAAGCACTATTATTAAGAACCATTTGCTTATCTAATGACGGAAGTTCTTCCGCTATGTAAGGTTCGTTCATCGTAATCGTTGGGTTCATACTCATACTATTATATACTAACGGCATATAATAATATATTCATTCTAAATGTTAATCTATGTTTTAATGATGTAAATCATAGCGTAAGATATTGGTTTATTGTCTATGGGAGTTGGTGCTACATCACCAATCGCCAAAGCACTTGTAAGGTTTGCCCCATTAGCACTATCACTATTCGCTTGGGGCAACCATTTATTCACACTTCCATCTCCCGCTGGTTGCCCTTTCAAGTAATTCCAATTTGCTATACCACTTGGCGAAGTAAAAACGATAGGTTGTTGTGGAAATCCTACGGGTAAATCGGGAGTAAATGCCTGAATGTTTGTTTTATCTACTAAAAAACTATCCTGACCCGTTATTGTTCCAACGGAGGTAGTTGAACCTCTTATAAACTTATCCGTCATATCGGGGACATTAAAATTAGTAGCATTTCCACCATAAGCGTTTCCAATTGAGGCGTATAAGACTGAAAAAGTTGTAGCACTTACCAATTGTCCGTCGCACTTTAAATATCCTAATGGTAGTGTTCCGTTTCCAGCAAAAGTAATCATAGAACCTGTTGGTAATCCATCTCCACCACTACCCGCTGTTGTAGAGGAAGAACATATAAAGGCGTTTGAATTGAATATTGGTAGATTTTCACAAGGGGGTTCGTATGCCGACATTCTATATATTAGACAGATATAATAAAAGACCATAGTAATAATTTATTATATAATTAACTTGTTTCAATAAACTTTATGGTGGCGACACCAAGACCCGTTGTATCTCCACCTACTCGTATTCTAACCATTCCCGCAATACCATTTGCGGTTGGCGGACAAGTTCCGTTGTTTTCTGTTAAATCATTACTGTAAAAAGCGATGTCTTGTAGTGTTCCTCCTAAAATTGTTGCGGAGGTCATTTCAACCGCTATTCCATTTGCGGTAATGGAATAATTTTGTTGGAAACCAGCACAATAAGTAATCATATTAGACGATGTTGCTGTATATGCTTGTCTTGAACCTGCTCCCGTCATCGTAATAAATGAATTGGTCGGTTCAATAACTCCAACTGCTAATGGAGGACTTGAACCAAGACCGCTTCTTACTCTTGATGTTGATGATGCGTATGGTGTGGTAAATATCCATTCAAAACTTTCGTATGTTGTGGGATATTGTCCGCTTTGGAAATTGTAGGTTGTTAAATCCGTAGAAGCGTCGTATCCTGGCGTATCACTTGTTCCCGTTTGTTGATTGAATGATTGCCCGACGAATGCCGTTGTTTGGTTTGTCCCGTCTTGGAAAGATAGAGTTGTTAATGCGGTGATGTTTTGACTATTCATATTTATAGAAGTTGCTGATGCTGAATTACCCGCTACTAATACATCGCTTAAAGTTGGAACTACATAGGTAGAACTTGCTGTTGATTGTGTTGTTCCATCAAAGAAAGTAATACCTGTATTTGTTTTGATTTCTAAATCTCCATATACTTCAACCTCGCCATTTGCTAATCTAACTCCCGATGCTGTGGCGGAGTTTTGTGTGAGGCACAATCCACCTGTATCATCTACCCCAAAAATAGAACTCGTAATTACACTATCTCCCGCAAGTGTGATTGGATTGTAATCCCCTAAATCTGCTGAACCTTGAATATGTAAAAGACCCGCCGTCCCTTGTGCTGTTTTAGAAGTTGCGGTTATAGATGTGCCTGGTGTATCATTTGTAATTTCCAAAGCATTAAGAGCGGGAGTTGGTTGTCCTATTACAAGTGTATCATTAACGGTTGCGACATCATTAAATACCGAAGTTCCATTAACATTTATGGAGGATAGTGTTTCTGCTCCCTGTGCTGTTGGATATTCTAAAAAGAATGCTTTCGCATCTTGGATTGTAAGAGGATAGTTCTCTTCAATAAACTCTATGGAGTTGTATATCGGTAAGTTCTGTGTTGGTGGTGGATATGCCGACATCTATATATATTTAACAGAGAATAAAATAATCAAAGTTTTATTAAATAGATTTTTATCTCGCCATAAAGTATAAGATGCCTCCCAAAAAAAAGAAGGAAGATAAAGTCCAAAGCGACGGGACGATAGTTAATATGTATGAGAAAATCCCAAAGAACTTATTAGACAAGGTTGAAAATCCCAACATACATCTCCACAAGTTTAAACTCCCATTTAGAATGTGTGTGGTTGCTCCAAGTGGTAGTGGGAAGACCAACTTTTTAGTAAATCTTTTATCTTTATTTAGTGCTAATGCTGGAACATTTTCATCTATAAATATAATTACAAGAAACAAAGATGAACCTTTATATCGGTGGATTGGTGAGAAAAGCGACCAGATTATTATTAAAGAAGGTGTGAATAACACCCCGCCATTAGACAAGTTTGATAAGGAAATTAATCACTTGGTAGTATGGGACGATTTGGTTTTAGCAAAAGATTTAACGATGGTTGAAAATTACTACATAAGAGCGAGGAAACTTAATGTGAGTTGTATCTTTATTTCACAATCCTTTTTCAAAATCCCCAAAATAATTAGAAATAATTGTTCGTATATGGTGTTGTTAAAGTTGTCGGGCAATCGGGAGGTCAATATGATTTTAAGCGAGTTCGGTCTTGGTATTACAAAAGAACAACTTTTAGAACTATATAATTACGCTACAAGGGAGAAGTTCAGTCCTCTTGTTATTGATATGGAGGAAGATGCGACACAACGATTTAGGAAAGGTCTGTTGGAAATTATCGGTTTTAATTAACTAATTTATATCCAATATCAATATAAAGATAATTTAATATCTAATCTAATAGTATAAAATGAACTCAATCAAAGAAGAAGATGATGTGCGGGAGAAATCCAAGCACAACGCCACCGAATATATGCGGGAGTGGAAACGCAAAGCATACGAGGAAAATCCAGAGAAAATCCTCTCTAAAAACAAGGCATATTACATCAAGTATAAATATGGATTGACGGGAGATGAAATGAAGAAATACGGCAATAACCTTCCTCTTGTGATGAAAATCAAAATGAGTTTAGACGAATTGAAAAAGACGGATTTTGAATTAATGACGAATATTCTTGCTGAATATAGTTTAGGCGTTTAATGTATAAAATTGAAGTGCCTTTTTGTTTATTTAGTATTCCAATAAAAAA
>TARA_R110002126_G_scaffold16500_21_pt1 | contig 11626 bp, 11 predicted proteins | sample TARA_R110002126 | Tara Oceans TARA_R110002126 (sample SAMEA4397536) | marine metagenome | biome: Polar Biome; feature: [DCM] deep chlorophyll maximum layer (ENVO:01000326); material: water (ENVO:00002006), including particulate matter (ENVO:01000060) such as... | depth 30 m
ACGCTATGCAATATCGCTCGATAATTCGGATCCTGGGGCTACTGATCGCTATATTCAGTATTACTATGATCCCACCGGCACTGGTCGCTTTTGGCTATAAAGATGGTGCCGGCGTTCCCTTTATTCTGTCGTTTTTATTATGCCTGGCCATGGGATTTGCCATCTGGTATCCCAACCGCGGTAACCGGTCTGAGCTGAAAGTGCGGGATGGCTTCTTAATTGTGGTGCTGTTCTGGACGGTTCTTGGGGCGGTTGGCGCAATACCGCTGCTGCTGACCAGTAACCCGGACATGGGACCGGCAGATGCGTTTTTTGAAGCGTTTTCAGGCCTTACCACCACCGGCGCTACGGTGCTGACCGGAATAGAAACCCTACCCAAAGCTATCCTGTATTATCGTCAGCAACTGCAATGGCTTGGTGGCATGGGGATCATCGTGTTAGCCGTGGCCATTTTGCCGCTGTTAGGCGTGGGGGGCATGCAGTTGTATCGGGCCGAAACGCCAGGCCCGGTAAAAGATAATAAAATGACCCCGCGAATTGCCGATACAGCCAAGCATTTGTGGTACATCTATCTGGCGATAACCATTGCCTGTGCTCTGGCATTTCATCTGGCCGGTATGTCGGTTTTTGATGCTATTTGCCATGCTTTCTCAACGGTCGCCATTGGCGGCTTTTCAACTTACGACGCCAGTATGGGCTACTTTAACAGCGCTACTATCAATATGATTTGCGTTATTTTTTTGCTGATTAGTGCGGTTAATTTTCCGCTGCACTTTGCGGCAATTCGCGGCAAAAGTGTCTCAACCTATTTTCGGGACCCGGAATTTAAAGTCTTTTTGGGAATTCAGGCCAGCCTGATACTTATTTGCTTTCTGGTATTACTGAATACCAATGTTTACGCCAGTGGCGGCGAAGCACTTAATCACGCTGCGTTTCAGGCGGTATCCATCTCAACAACTGCCGGTTTTACCACCGATGGGTTTTCTACCTGGCCATTGTTTCTGCCCATTTTATTAATTTTCTCCAGCTTTATTGGTGGCTGTGCCGGCTCTACTGGCGGCGGGATGAAAGTGGTCAGGGTGCTATTGCTGTTTTTACAAGGCCGTCGCGAGCTGAACCGATTGGTACACCCACGGGCTGTATACGCGATTAAACTGGGACGCCGACCGGTGGAAGACCGGATAGTAGAGGCGGTGTGGGGCTTTTTTGCGGCCTATGCGGTGGTCTTTGTGGTGATTATGTTGTCGCTGATATTAACCGGAATGGATAATATCAGCGCGTTTACTGCCACTGCGGCCTGTCTGAACAACCTTGGTCCGGGTTTAGGCGAAGTTGCCGCTAATTTTGGCGCTATTCCTGATGCCAGCAAATGGCTGTTGATTGTGGCGATGGTATTCGGCCGTCTGGAAATTTTCACCTTGCTGGTGCTGTTTACCCCGGCATTCTGGCGGGACTAGCCCTGGTTGTGGCCAGGGCTGGTAGCTTGTTGCAACAGAATCAGATAAAAATAGCACTGACCTGAAATAGCTTTTCCACTTCGACGATATGCTTTTTGTTTACCATAAACAGAATTACGTGGTCGTCTGTTTCAATAACGGTGGTGTCATGCGCAATAAGCACGTCGTCGCCCCGCACAATGGCGCCAATGGTGGTGCCGGGCGGTAGTTTCAGGTTGCCAATAGTTTTGCCCGCTACTTTGCTGGTGCTGCTATCGCCCCTTACTACCGCTTCAATGGCCTCCGCTGCACCGCGCCGAAGTGAGTATACGTTAACAATATCGCCGCGCCGGATATGGGTCAGTAATGCGGAAATGGTCGCCTGTTGTGGTGATATCGCAATATCAATTTCGCCACCCTGCAGTAAATCAACATAAGCACCGCGTTTAATCAGTACCATGGTTTTTTGAGCGCCCATTCTTTTTGCCAGCATGGCTGACATAATATTGGCTTCATCGTCGTTGGTAACCGCAATAAACACGTCAATTTGCTCAACGCTTTCTTCTTCCAGTAACTCCGGATCCGAAATATCGCCAACATATACCAGGGTACTGTCGAGGCTGGAGGCCAGAAACTCTGCCCGCTCTTTGCTGCGCTCAATCAGTTTTACGCTATGGGTTTTTTCCAATGCTCTGGCCAGGCCGAAACCGACGTTGCCGCCACCGGCAATCATTATTCGCCGGTAACTGCGTTCCAGTTTCTGCAGTTCGCTCATCACTGCCCGAATGTGTTTGGTGGCCGCAACAAAAAAGACTTCATCATCTGCTTCAATGATGGTGGTGCCCAGTGGTTTAATGGCATTGCCACGACGGTAAATGGCGGCAACCCGTGCTTCTATGTTAGGCATGTGTTCTTTCAGGGCAGATAAAGCATGACCTACCAACAGACCACCATAGTATGCTTTCACAGCTACCAGGCTAACTTTACCTTCAGCAAACTCAACGACCTGCAAAGCGCCCGGGTAATCAATCAGGCGCCGGATATAATTGGTGACCAGTGCTTCAGGGGCAATAAAGTGGTCAACCGGCATATCATCTTTATGAAACAGCTCATCGCGGTACTTTAAATATTGATTGGTGCGAATGCGGGCTATTTTCAGGGGGGTGTTGAAAATACTGTAGGCCACCTGACAGGCTACGATATTTACTTCATCACTGTTAGTAACGGCAACGATCATGTCGGCATCTTCGGCGCCGGCTTTTTTAAGAATATCGGGGTGCGAGCCATGGCCATGTACAACTTGCAAATCGAATCTGTCCTGCAGGTTGCGCAACTTGTCGAGATTGGTGTCAACCAGCGTAATATCGTTTTGCTCGCCCACCAGGTTTTCAGCTAAGGTGGCGCCTACCTGGCCAGAACCCAAAATAATAATTTTCATCCTGCGTGGTTATCCTGTGGCGCCTTTTGCAGCAGCGCATAATAAAAGCCATCGCGGTTTTGCTGGCCGGGTAATAATTGCCAGCCAGGCTGAGCGTTGACATCTGTTGCCAACACATCGGCTTCAAGCGTGATCGGGTGTAAACGGGCATCAGCATTGTTACTAAGAAACTCAGTGATCTGCTGCTGGTTTTCTGCTGGCAATATACTGCAGGTAGCGTAGAGCAACTTACCGCCAGGCGCCAGTAACGACCAGCATTGCTGTAAAATTTGCTGTTGCAGCTGCACCAATGGTGCAATATCGCTTTTTTTACGTAGCCAGCGAATATCCGGATGGCGGCGCACGACGCCGATGGCCGAGCAGGGCACGTCCAGCAATATTTTGTTAAACATCTGGCCATCCCACCAACTGGCAGGGTTAGCGGCATCAGCCGTTAGCACGTTAGCGTTCAGACCCAGTCGCTGCAAGTTATCATGCACCCGCACTAACCGGCTTGGATCTTTGTCTAACGCGGTCAGCTGCGCTGCTGGCGCCAGCTCAAGCAGATGACAGGTTTTACCACCCGGGGCACAGCAGGCATCGAGAATGCGCTCGCCATCTGCCGGAGCTAAAAGCGCTGCGGCATATTGGGCTGCCGCGTCCTGCACAGAAAACCAACCCTGGTGATAGCCCGGTAGTTCGGTAACATCGGTGGCAGTATCCAATAATATCGCGGTTGGCAGCTCTGCTATCGGTTGGCTGTAACCAATACCCTCTTCGGCCAACGCCGAACAAAATTGCGCTGTGCTGACCTGCTGATTATTTACCCGTAACCAGAGTGGGGCCTTGTTCTGATTAGCATCCAGAATGTCTTGCCATTCGCCGGGGTAGGCATTTTGTAAACTGCTAATTAGCCAGCCTGGATGACTATACTGCACGGCGAGGCTTGCCTGACTGAAATCAAATAACCCTGGCTGGCGCTGCACATTGCGCAGTACACCATTAATCAACTTGGTGAGTGACTGACCTTTTAACTCGCGGGCAGCTTCAACAGTAGCGTTTATTGCTGCATGGTCAGGTACACGCATAAAGTGGAGTTGATATACGCCAACATAGATCAGGAACTGCAATACCCGGAAGTTTTTAACCAGCGGCTTTTGCATTAATTGGGCGCAAACGTGCTCCAGTTGAGGCAGCGTACGCATAATCCCAAAGCAGATTTCCTGCAGCAAAGCTTTATCCAGTGGATTGGTCATTTGCTGTTGGGCTTTGGGCAACACGTCGGATAGCGATCGCCCCTGATCAATCACCTGATAACAGCATTGAGCCGCCAGCGCCCGGCAATTACGGCTCATGAGCTCGCCAAAACGTTGCGGCCAACTGCCAACCAGTCAGCGCGGCCATTTAAAAAGTCGGCTACTGCCATTGGCTTTTTACCTGGGGGTTGCAGCGTAGTAAGTACTAACACTCCGTCTGTGCAGGCTATTTCAATACCTGTTTTGGTGGCAGCTAAAATCTGCCCGGGTACTGCCTTGTGCTCAGCATCGTGCCAGCTGGCCTGCCAAATTTTCAGTGTTCCCTGCGGCAGCTGCATATAGCTGGTTGGCCAGGGATTAAAAGCCCGGATTTGCTGGCTGAGCGATTTTGCACTTTTAGTAAAATCGAGCAGGCCTTCGTCTTTATGAAGCTTTTCGGCGTAGCAGGCTTGTTGGTCATTCTGCACTTCAGCAATTGCCTGTAATGCTGGTAACTGCGCCAGTGCACTGAGTAAAGCGGTAGGACCAAGAGCCGCTAACTTGTCGTACAAGCTGGCACTGGTGTCTGACGTCTCTATCGGGCAGCTTATTTTGCTTAACATGGCACCGGTGTCGAGCCCTTCATCCATTTGCATAATGGTGATACCGGTATACTGGTCACCGGCCCAAATAGCGCGTTGGATTGGCGCAGCACCCCGCCAGCGCGGTAGCAGAGAGCCATGCACATTTATGCAGCCTAACTTAGGGCTTTGCAGCACGGCTAACGGTAAAATAAGACCATAGGCAACGACAACCATTACATCTGCATTTAATGCCGCCAGTTCAGCCTGGGCTGCTGTCTTTTTTAATGATTTTGGTTGATAAACCGGTAGCTGATGCTGCATAGCCAGTTGTTTTACCGCGCTGGGTTGTAACTTCTGACCGCGACCTGCAGGTCGGTCTGGCTGACTGTAGACGGCAACAACCTGATGTGCGCTGTCGAGCAATGCTTGTAAATGGCAGGCTGCAAAGTCGGGCGTGCCGGCAAATATGATACGTAAGGGCTGAGTCACTGTCTGTCCTGTTTTACAGCGCGTGGCGCTGGGCCATTTTGGCTTCTTTTTCCAGTTTTTTTCGAATGCGGTCACGTTTTAGCGGTGACAGGTAGTCGATAAACAGCTTACCAACCAGATGATCCAGTTCATGCTGCAGGCAAATGGCCAGCAAACCATCTGCTGCCAGCTCAAACGCTTCACCGTTGCGGTCCAGTGCTTTTACCTTAACGGTTTCAGCACGATCAACCGAGGCATAGTTTTGGGGTACGGATAAACAGCCTTCTTCATAACTGGTATTGCCGTCCCGTTCGGTAATTTCAGGGTTAATTAATACCAGTGGTTCGTTGCGCTGTTCTGACAAATCAATAACAACGACTCTTAAATGAACATCTACCTGAGTCGCCGCCAGGCCAATACCGTTCTCATCGTACATGGTATCGAGCATGTCACTGACCAATTGCTTGATTTCTGGCGTAACAGCGGTAACGGGTTTAGCAATTGTGCGCAACCGATCGTCTGGAAAATGTAATACTTTTAAAACTGCCATAATACCTACAAAAATATGCTTTATTTCAAAGGTTGTGATATGTTTTAATTTTAGCCATTAATCCGCTGTAATAACAGCATAGTGTGCAATAATTACAACAAGAATCAGTTCAAGGAAGCAGGCATGCTGAAAAAAATTGCAATATCTGTGGTCGTTTTGTTTTGTTTGCTGTCTTTTAGCTTGCAAGCTGACGTACTACAAATCAGAGAGGATGCTCCCGCTTCCTATGTGGTAAAGAAAGGTGACACCTTGTGGGATATTTCTGCAATGTACCTTAATGAGCCCTGGCTATGGCCGCAATTGTGGCAAATGAATCCACAGGTTGATAACCCACATTTAATTTACCCGGGTGACGTGCTGACGCTGACATACGACAGCATGGGGCGGCCTCGTTTGTCTGTAAATGACAACGTTAAGCGTTTATCACCGCAACCACGGAAAACGATGAAGGGTGACGGTGCGATAACGACGCTGCCACTTAGCATGATCCGGCCGTTTCTAACCTATGAGCAAGCATTAAGTGAAGAACAAATAGCTGAGATGCCGTACATCCTGGGTACTAACACTGCAACTAAAATGGCTGCGGAAACCCATACCGTTTACGTGAAAGGGGTATTACAACCCGGCACCTCCTATGGCGTTTATCGCAAAGGCAAAGCGTACATTGACCCTGAAACTGATGCTGTATTGGGTTATGAAACCAGTTTAATCGCCACGGCACGGGCATTTCGCCCTGGACGTGAAGCTACAGAAGACAGCCCGCTCGAAGCTGCCTCTATGCAGGTACTGAGCGTGAAACGGGAAATTAAACAAGGCGACAGAGTAATGCCCGCCCTGGAAGGGCAATCATTGCCAGCATTTTTCACCATTACCAAGCCCGAAACTGAAATGGATGGCATTATCATTGATACCACGTCACAACTACGTGAGTTTTCGAAGATGGATATCGTGGTGCTGAACCGTGGTTTGATTCATGACATGAAAGCCGGCCATATGTTGGGTATTTACCGGCAGTCACCGTCTGTCATCGATGGTGAAAATGGCCCGGTTTATGTCGAAGATGGCAACAAGTTACAGAAGATGTTCCGCAACTTTGGTGATAACAGCATTAGTATGCCCCGGGAAAAAGTGGGCGAGTTAATGGTGTTTAAGGTGGCGGAGCGGGTTAGTTTCGCTATTGTAACCAATACCCGCCGTCCAATCCGGGTTGGAGATTCTATAGCCAACCTGTAATTTTTCTGATGGAGCCAGTTCGCCATGGATGAACTAAGCAACTGGCTCGCTTTAGCCTCTGTGCATGGCCTGGATGGCCTGAAGTTCCAACGTCTAAGCGAGCAAATTCCTTTGGCCGAGCTGGTCAGATTACCGATAAGTACTCTGCGTAACATCGGTCTGACACCCCGTCAGGCCGAATTACTGGCTTTACAGGGCCAACGCAGGGCCGAGGTTGCGTTGAAATGGCTTGGCCAGTCGACTGAACATCATGTTGTTACCTACCATGACCCACGCTACCCGCCACTGTTAAAACAAATTAAACACCCACCGTTGCTGCTGTTTGTAAAAGGTCAGGCAGAACTACTTCCGCGCCAGCAACTGGCGATGGTTGGAACACGCCAGCCAACGCCAACCGGCCGTAAGGTTGCGCAGAACTTTGCCGCTGAGCTGGTGCAACAGGGTTATATGATTACCAGTGGCATGGCGCGCGGCATAGATAGTGAAAGCCACAAGGGGGCATTACAAGGCGGTGGTTTTACTATTGCAGTCCTTGGGCATGGTTTGCAGCAAATTTATCCCGCCAGCAATAAAGCATTGGCGGAGCAGATTGTCGCCAATGGTGCTTTAGTCAGTGAGTTTTTCCCCGATGTTCAGCCAAGGGCTGAGTTTTTTCCGCAGCGAAATCGTATCGTTGTCGGCCTGAGTTCAGCAACCATAGTGGTTGAAGCGGCCCTGAAAAGCGGTTCACTGATCAGTGCCAATCTGGCGGCAGAATATAGTCGTGATGTTTTTGCGGTACCTGGCTCAGTGTACAGCCGGCAATCTGCTGGTTGCCACTGGTTAATTCAACAAGGCGCTAAACTTGTTACCAGTGTGGCCGATATCCTGGAAGAGTGGCAATTTTTTGCCCAGAATGGTTTAAGTACTTTAGCTTTGGATGAAAAAAAGTCTGCGCCAGACTTGTCTGCGCAGCAGTTGTTGGCTAACGTAGGAGATGACGCTACGGCAATAGATGTTATAGCCGAGCGGTCTAACATGTCAGTGACAGACGTATCCATAACCTTACTGCAGCTGGAAATTGCAGGTGAGGTGGCAGCAGTACCCGGTGGTTACATTAGAGTGAGGAGTGCCTGATTATGTTTGATATCCTCGTTTATCTGTTTGAAAACTATATTCATAATGAATCTGATATTTATGTAAACCACGCGGATTTGACTAAAGAGCTCAGCCGTGCCGGCTTTCATGATGATGATATTTTTAAAGCGTTAAAATGGCTTGATAGCTTGTCTGCCCTGCAGGAAAGTCATATAAAGCCGTACTTAACTAAAGTTAATTCAACCGCCGTACGTATTTACACTCAGGAAGAGCAGCGCAAACTGGACGTAGCTGACCAGGGTTTTCTGTTGTTTTTAGAGCAAATCAATGTGTTGGATGCTAATACCCGCGAGATGGTCATCGATCGGGCAATGGATCTGGACAGTGCTGCTTTAAGCCTGGAAGACTTAAAATGGGTCGTACTGATGGTGCTGTTCAACGTGCCCGGGCGGGAAACTGCCTATGCTCAAATGGAAGATTTAATTTTTGATGAACCTGATGGGCCGCTACATTAAACGGCCTTTATTGCTATGACGAATGAAGATCCGCTGTTTAAGCTGCCGCCTCAGCAGCAGCTTTGTCCTTTATGCCAAAATTCATTAAGTATAAAGTCATCAAAGAATGGCCCTTTTCTGGGTTGTAGTGCCTATCCTGTATGTAACTATATTAGGCCGCTACAACAGCATGACCATACTGTCGTGAAAGAACTGCCAACTGAAGCCTGCCCGCAGTGTGGTGCAATACTCGCGGTAAAGAATGGTCGTTATGGTATGTTTATTGGCTGTACCGCTTATCCTGAATGTGATTTTGTGGTCGATCAGCACGAAGAAAGCAAAGACAGCATAGCAATTGACTGCCCTAAGTGTAAAAAGGGTCAGTTAACTGAACGGATCAATAAATTTGGCAAACATTTTTATGGTTGTGATCGCTATCCGGATTGCCGTTTTCTGTTAAATGACAAACCACAGCCAGGCTCATGCCATTACTGCCACTATCCATTGTTGCTGCAGAAAAAGTCAGAACTTTATTGTGCTAAAAAAGGTTGTGAGAAAAAACAGCCAGCCAGTAAGGCTGGCTAACAGCTTAGTCGGTAATTTGGTTTAGCATTTGCTCCAGTTCTGGAAACGCTATTGCCGGCAACAAATCAATCAGTTTCGCAAAGTGAGCTTTAAGCTCAGCCAGAGAGTCGGCTGATAAGTTGATATGGCCCATTTTTCTGCCCGGCCTTTTAGTTTTACCGTACCAATGCAGGTGTAACCCGGCTAAACCGAGTATAGCGGCTGGGATAGTGTCTTCGCCCAGAATATTAATCATCAGGGTAGGACGCAGTAATGCCGTGTTACCCAGTGGTAAGCCGGTCACGGCGCGTAAATGTTGCTCAAACTGACACGCGTCAGCACCTTGTTGGGTCCAGTGCCCTGAGTTATGTACCCGGGGCGCAATTTCATTGACCAGTAACGTTCCATCAACGTCAAAGAACTCTATTGCCAGTACCCCGACATAGTTAAGTTCTTCGGCAATAGCGCTAAACATCTGCTCTGCCTGAGCCTGCAGTGTGTTACTAACCGGCCGCGCCAGTGATACGCTAAGTACGCCGTCTACATGATGATTTTCAGTCAATGGGTATGCTTTTACTTCACCGTTGCTTGCTCTTGCCGCAACCAGCGAAAGCTCACGGTTAAAACCAATAAACTGTTCGGCAACAATAGCTTGTTTTGCATCGGCAGCCAGAAAATCTGCCATTTGTCGCCAGACCATATCAGCCTGAGCCGGGTCTTTTAAGCGCCACTGGCCCTTGCCGTCATAACCTTCCAGCGCACTTTTAAAAATCAATGGCAAACCAAGGCTGGTAACAGCTTGCTTAAAGTCTGCTTCGTCGTTAATAACTTGGTAATTAGCACTGGCCACACTGCAACGGCCAAGTAGTGCTTTTTCCAGCCTGCGATCACCGCCGGCCTGAATAGCGTCGCTGCCAGGCAAGAATTTGCCACTTTGCTGGCATTGTTCCAGTATGGCCAAAGGTATATGTTCAAACTCAGCAGTAATAATATCAGCGTCAGCAATGGCATTGGCCAGGCCGGTGCCCAGTTTATGCTGGGTTAACGGATGGACAATGGCATCGGTATTAACGTCATAGGCACTAATGTTGATATTGAGGGGTGCACCAGCGAGGGACATCATGCGGGCCAGTTGTCCAGCACCCAATACTAATACCTTCATATGGCCACCTGAGACGGGTCTGGCTGGCTAAGCACGGTATCGGTTTGTGACTGGCGAAAAGCGTCGATTTTGCTAAGCAGTACCGGGTTGCTGGTTGCCAATATTTGAGCGGCCAGTAAGCCAGCATTGGCTGCACCGGCCTCGCCAATGGCCAAAGTGCCCACCGCCACACCTTTTGGCATTTGCACGATAGATAACAAAGAATCTAAGCCTTTTAGGGCTTTAGACTGCACCGGCACCCCTAACACCGGTAAGCTGGTAAAGGCAGCGGCCATACCAGGCAGATGGGCCGCACCACCGGCACCGGCTATAATAACTTTTAAACCGCGGCTGGCAGCAGTGCTGGCATAGTCTGCCAGCAATTGTGGGGTACGATGCGCAGATACCACCCGGGTTTCATAGCTTATGCCAAAAGAATCAAGCATATCTGCTGCCAGTTTCATGGTCGGCCAGTCTGAGGTCGAACCCATTATAATACCCACTTGCATGCCGCTTTCCTTCTGAACTTAATGAACTGAAATGACTAAGGCGCTATTATAGCGGCAACTGAGGCTGATTAAAATTCTTACTGTATACAGAGGTAAATTGATGAACGGGTGTGACATAGCCACGGCGGTCGAGTTGTTAAAGCAGGGCGAGGTCATCAGCTATCCAACCGAGGCGGTATTTGGCCTGGGGTGTGATCCTGATAACGAGGCTGCGGTGCTAAACGTTCTGGCGATTAAGCAAAGGCCAGTAGAAAAGGGCCTTATTCTGGTCGCCGCCACCTATTCTCAACTATTGCCTTATGTCGACGATAAAGCCATTCCACTGGAAAAGCGTTATCAGATATTTTCCAGCTGGCCCGGCCATATCAGTTGGGTGTTGCCTGCCAGTAAAACCGCACCTAAGTGGATTACCGGCCAGTTTGACACTATTGCAGTAAGGGTAAGCGCGCATCCGGTGGTGCAACGATTGTGTCAGGCTTATGGTAAACCGCTGGTATCGACCAGTGCCAATCTGGCCGGTGAGCCGTCTATCACCGATTATCAGCAATTACTAACGACTATTGGCTTAAAAGTAGCCGGCATAGTAGAAGGTGAACTGGGCGGCGCAGCTCAGGCCAGTCAAATCCGGGATGCAATAAGCGGACAGATCGTAAGGAGTTAATATGGCGGCGAGTAACAGCGAAAAGCTGCATCAGGTGCAACAGTTTTTAATGGCATTACAAGATACTGTTTGTCAGGCCTTGCAGCAGGCTGATGGTAAAGGCCAGTTTATCGAAGATGCCTGGCAGCGAAAGGAGGGCGGCGGTGGCCGCAGTCGGGTGCTGACAAATGGCAAGGTGTTTGAACAGGCTGGCGTTAATTACTCGCACGTGTTTGGAGCGCAAATGCCTGCCTCCGCAACCGCCCACCGACCCGAGT
>TARA_R110002126_G_scaffold7828_9_pt1 | contig 11625 bp, 9 predicted proteins | sample TARA_R110002126 | Tara Oceans TARA_R110002126 (sample SAMEA4397536) | marine metagenome | biome: Polar Biome; feature: [DCM] deep chlorophyll maximum layer (ENVO:01000326); material: water (ENVO:00002006), including particulate matter (ENVO:01000060) such as... | depth 30 m
CTCTAGCCAATTTATTCGGCGGCAACTGTCTCCGCCGCAGATACGCGTGCGGCGCAGAACTTGAATTCGGGGATTTTGCCGAACGGGTCGAGCGCGGGGTTGGTCAGCAGGTTGGCGGCCGCCTCGACATAGCAGAACGGGATGAAGATCATGCCTTCGGGCACGTCGCGGTCGGCGCGGGCCTTCAGTTCGATGGCGCCGCGCCGTGTTTCGACCCGGATGATATCGCCGGGTTTCAGACCGATTTTCGCGAGCGCGCGGGGCGACAGGTTGGCTGTCGCTTCGGGTTCGATGCGGTCGAGCACGTTCGAGCGGCGGGTCATGGAGCCGGTATGCCAGTGTTCGAGCACCCGCCCCGTGGTCAGGATCATCGGATATTCGTCGTCGGGAACTTCGTCCGGCGGGAGCACATCCGCCGGAACGAACCGCCCCCGACCCGAGGCGGTCGGGAACCCTTCGCGGAAGATAATCTCGTGACTGACGCCGTCCTCGCCGACCGGATAGGTGACCGAGCTTTCGTTCACCAGCCTGTCCCAGGTGATGCCGTTGAAGGAATGCATGCACGCCGCCATTTCGGCATATACCTCGGCCGGGCCCGCGTAGTTCCAGTCGAGCCCGATGCGCCGGGCGATTTCCTGGATGATCCAAAGATCCTGCTTTGCCTCGCCGGGCAGGGGCAGGGCCTTGTGACCCATCTGGACCTGCCGGTTGGTATTGGTGAAGGTACCGTCTTTTTCGGGGAACGCGCTGGCTGGCAGGACGACATCTGCGAAGGACGCGGTTTCGGTGAGGAACAGGTCCTGCACGACCAGATGGTCAAGCGACGCCAGCGCCTTGCGGGCATGGCCGGCATCGGGGTCCGACATCGCCGGGTTTTCGCCCATGATGTACATCGCGCGGATATCGCCCGCGTGAATCGCGCCCATGATCTCGACCACCGTCAGGCCGCGTTCGGGGGCGAGTTCGGTATCCCAGAATTTTTCGAACCGATCGTGTTCGCGTTCATTGTCGACCGCGACGTAATCCGGGAAGAACATGGGAATCAGCCCCACATCGGACGCGCCCTGTACGTTGTTCTGGCCGCGCAGCGGATGCAGGCCGGTGCCGGGGCGCCCGACATGGCCGGTCATCAGCGCCAGCGATATCAGGCAGCGCGAATTGTCGGTGCCGTGGACATGCTGCGATATGCCCATTCCCCAGAAGATGATGCTTTTCCGCGCGGTCGCATATTTGCGGGCGACCTCGCGGATGGTCGCCGCATCGATGCCGCAGATATCTGCCATTTTCTCCGGCGAAAACCCCTTCACGTGTTCCTTTAACGCGTCGAAGCCCTCGGTAAAGCCCGCGATGTAGTTTTCGTCCGCGAGACCTTCCTCGACGATGGTGTGCATCATCGCGTTCAGCAGCGCGACGTCTGATCCGCCCTTGAACTGCAGCATATGCGTCGCGTGGCGCGACAGCGCCTGTCCGCGCGGGTCCATGACGACCAGCGTCGCGCCGTTCTTCACGGCGTTCTTGAAGAAGGTCGCCGCGACCGGATGGTTGACGGTCGGATTTGCGCCGATAACGATAATGACGTCTGAATTCTCGCAATCGTAAAACGGGGCGGATACGGCGCCGGAATTGACCGTTTCCATCAGGGCGGCGACCGAAGACGCGTGGCACAACCGCGTGCAGTGATCGACATTGTTGGTGTGGAATCCGGTGCGTACCAGTTTCTGGAACAGATAGGCTTCCTCGTTCGAACCCTTGGCCGATCCGAACCCGGCGAGGCCGCTGCCGCCGCGTTCGTCGATGACTTTCTTCAGGCCCGCTGCTGCGATATCCAGCGCTTCGTCCCACGAAGCTTCGCGGAAGTATTCCAGCGGATTGCCGGGGTCGAGTTGTACGGCGACGTCTTTCGCCACGCCTTCCTTCCGGACCAGCGGTTTCGTCAGCCGGTGCGGGTGATGGATGTAATCGAAGCCGAACCGGCCCTTTACGCAAAGCCGCTTGTGATTGGACGGCCCGTCGCGGCCTTCGACGAAGAGCAGCATGTCGTCCTTGATGTTGTAGGTCAGCTGGCAGCCGACGCCGCAATACGGACAGAGCGAATCCACCTGGCGGTCCGGCTGGATACGGCCTTCGGGCGCTGAGACGGTGGCCGGCAACAGCGCGCCGGTCGGGCAGGCCTGGACGCATTCGCCGCAGGCGACACAGGTGCTGTCCCCCATCGGGTCGTCGAAATCGAACACGATTTTCGAATGCGCGCCGCGATAGGCCATGCCGATCACGTCGTTGACCTGAACGTCGCGGCAGGCGCGGACGCAGAGATTGCAGTTGATGCAGGCATCCAGGTTTACCGCCATTGCGGGGTGCGACAGGTCGGGTTCCGGGGTCAGGCGGGACGGGAAGCGGCTGTCGGCAACGCCGAGCCGGTCGGCCCATTGCCAGAATTTGGAGCCGCCGTCATGGGTGGACCCGCGCGGCGGCTGATCGGCGACGAGCAGCTCGAACACCATTTTGCGGGACGATTCGGCGCGTTCGGTTGCGGTGTTGACGACCATGCCCTCGGTCGGCTGGCGGATGCACGATGCCGCGAGGACGCGTTCGCCCTCGACCTCGACCATGCAGGCGCGGCAATTGCCGTCCGCCCGGTAGCCCGGTTCGGGCGCATAGCACAGATGCGGAATGTCGGTGCCTTCGCGCTGCGCGACCTGCCAGATGGATTCCCCCGGCTGCGCCGTGACGTCCCGTCCGTCGAGCGAGAACGTTATGTCGGCGCTGTTTCCATCGAGCGGCATAATTCGGCTCCTTTACTTCACGTCCTGGGGGAAGTGCCGGAATACCGACAGCATCCCGTTCGGCGCTGCCTGTCCGAGCCCGCAGATCGACGCGTCGGTCATGGTCCGGCTCAGGTCTTGCAGCAAGGACCGGTCCCAGTCGCCGCCGGCCATCAGCTTGACGGCTTTCTCGCAACCGGCGCGGCAGGGCGTGCACTGGCCGCAGGATTCGTCCTCGAAAAAACGCATCAGGTTGAGCGCCGCGTCCGCGGTGCTGTCCCGGTCCGACAAAACGACGACGGCGGCGGAGCCGATCAGGCAGCCGTGTTCCTCCAGCGTACCGAAATCGAGCGGCACGTCGTCCATGGAGGCCGGCATGATTCCGCCGGAAGCGCCGCCCGGCAGGTATCCCTTGAAGTCGTGACCGTCGGCCATGCCGCCGCAATATTCGTCGATCAGTTCACGGATGGTGATTCCGGCCTCGGCGATTTTGACACCGGGATCGCGCACGCGGCCGGAGACCGAGAACGTGCGAATGCCCTTGCGGCCGTTCCGACCGTGCCCGGCGAACCAGTCAGGGCCTTTTTCCAGCACGTCGCGGACCCAGTACAGGGTCTCGACATTGTTGATCAGGGTCGGGCGGCCGAACAGGCCGACCTCGGCGGCGAAGGGCGGGCGGTGACGGGGCAGGCCGCGCTTGCCCTCGATGCTTTCGAGCATCGCCGATTCCTCGCCGCAGATATAGGCGCCGGCGCCGCGTCGCAGGTGAACCATGCCGGGTTTCAGCAGACCGGTCTTTTCCAGCCTGGCGATCGCGTCCAGCAGAATCCTGCGCGCCGCCGGATATTCGTCGCGCAGATAAATGTAACAATCCTCGGCTTCGACCGCCCACATTCCGATCAGAACGCCTTCAAGGAAACGGTGTGGGTCGGTTTCCAGGAAATAGCGGTCCTTGAACGTGCCGGGTTCGCCTTCATCGGCATTGACCGCCATCAGGCGTGGCTTCGGGAAGCCGGAGACGATCTTCCATTTGCGCCCGGTCGGAAATCCGGCGCCGCCGAGACCGCGCAGTTCGGACTGTTCCATCCGCGATACAACCGTTTCACGGGCGAGACGTCCTTCGAGGCAGTCTTTCAGCGTCGCGTACCCGCCTTCCAGCAGGTAGGTGTCATAGTCGACATGGCCCGGAACCGGCGGCGAGATTTCTTTTTTCCCGATGGCGTCTCCGATCCGGGTCGCGGTTGCCGCGAAAATCGGATTTCCGCCGACGACAGCGGCCGGCGCACGGTCGCAGGCACCCATGCACGGCGCGGGCAGGATGCGCACGGCTTCGCCGTGTTCGGCCTTCAGCCCGGCGATCAGGTCCTGCGCACCCGCCATTTCGCAGGACAGGGATTCGCAGACCCGCACGGTGATCTCCGGCGGATGTGGTTCGCCGTCTTCGAGCACGTCGAAATGATGATAGAACGTTGCGGTTTCGAACACCTCGGCGAAGGCGAGCCGGAATTCGCCGGCCAGCGCCGCGAGATGCGCGGGCGACAGACCGCGGCAGCTGTCCTGTATCCGGTGAAGGGCTTCTATCAGCATGTCGCGCCGGCGCGGCATGTCGCCCAGCAGGGCCGCGACCTCGGCAACCGCGTCCGGGTCTGTCTGGCGGCCTTTGGGGGCCGGCGCGCCCTTGCCGCCGCCGCCGGGACCGCGGAACCGGACGATATCCGGTGTGCCGCCCGTGCCGCTGTCCGTCTTGCCGCGCGGGTTGCCGTCAGTCATCAAGTTCGTCTTCCCTGACGGTTACAAGATCGATCACGTTGCCGTTGATCAGATGTTTCCCGGCATTTTCAAAATTCACGGTAATGCGCTCGCCATCTACTGATTGTACCTGACCGAGTCCCCAGTCTGCGCGGGCCGGGTGCCGAACAAGCGTACCGGGTACGATATTGTGCAACATTCGCCAAGCTTTCAATTTACTTCAATCAATTTACAGGAAATTACCGTTTCGTTAATACCGGGACGGTTTCTTTCAGGTGAAACGCCGGACCTGCCCGTTTCTGGTGTAACATGAAGACCGGCTGCGGCGTGCGGCGGAAGAGGAAATTCAATGTCCTATATGATCGATATCCGAGTTCTCGAACTTCTTTGTTCCCGTATCTGTCACGATTTGATCAGTCCGGTCACCGCCATCAATAACGGCATGGAACTGCTCGACGATGACCCCGGCGATATGCTGAACGATATCCGCGATCTTCTTATGAACAGCGCGTCGGAGGGGGCAGGGAAGCTGCAATATTTCCGGCTTGCCTACGGTCTGGGCGGCGATCCGGACGGCGATATCGGTATCGGCAGCGCAGCCGACCTGACCGTTCGCCTCGAAAAACACGAAAAGTCGTCCATTGCCTGGCCGGCGGACCGGGAACGGATGTTGCCGCGTCTTACCGTAAAGGCGGCCATGAACATGGTGTTGATGGGAATCGAAGCGCTGCCCCGCGGCGGCGTGATAACGGTGTCGTTCGATGACGACGGCATCCAGGTGATTGCAACCGGGCAGGGCGGGCGTATCGAAGAAGAGAGCCTCAAGACCCTCGATCCGGACACGCACATAGAATCGGTTACGCCGAGGTCTATCCAGACCTATTTTACCGGTCAGGTTGTCGGAGCGGCCGGCGGGACGCTGAGCGTCGATACGAGCGATCCCGATACAGTCAGGCTGATCGTCAATTTTAGAAAATAACGATTGGAAACCGCAGATTTCCAGTCAATTCGGCGCGCAGCTACTTTACCGGATTTTAATTAAATTCCCCGATATTACCCCGTCGGCAGAATGTCGTTTTCTGCCAAATAGCACATTTGCCGCTAGAAACGGGGCGCTTCATGGACGATCTTCTTACAGAATTCCTCACTGAGACCGTCGAAAGTCTGGATAATCTGGATGTTGAAATCGTCCAGCTCGAACAGAATCCTAACGATCCGGAATTGCTCGGAAATATTTTCCGGCTTGTCCATACGATCAAGGGCACATGCGGGTTTATCGGCCTCACGCGGCTCGAGTCCGTCGCGCATGCCGGCGAAAACGTCCTCGGCAATTTCCGCGAAGGAATACAGGAAGTCACACCCGAAGCGGTGAGCCTGATCCTGGCGGCGCTCGACCGGATCAAGGAAATCGTTGCCGTTCTCGAAGAGACGGAAGCAGAGCCGGCCGGCGACGACAAGGAACTGATCGCCCAGCTTGACGCCATGTATCGCGCCGGCAAGGAAGGCACCGCACCGACCGCTGCAGAGCCCGCCGACGCTGCCAGTGCCGATGCCGAATCGTCGGCTGCAGAACCGGCTGTCGTCGCAGAGGCGCCGCAGGGATCTCTTTACGAACGTGCCGGCGCTACCTCCGCGATCGATGCCGCGATCGAGCTCATGTACAGCAAGGTCATGGCCGACGAGGAACTCGCGCCGTTATTCGAAGGCGTCGAAATGGCCCGGATGCAGGGTCATACAGTTGAATACATCATCAAAGCCTTCGGCGGTCCCGACGACTATTTCAACGATGCACTGAAGCCGTTCTTCGAGCAACTTTCGAATAACGGGTTCTCCGGCCCGCATTTCAACAAGGTCGGCGATCATTTCGCTTCGGCACTCGCATTGCTGGAAATCGACCCCGCGGTGATCGACGATGCGATGATGGTCTTCATGGCGGCGGAGGCTGAATTTGTCCTCGCATCCGGCGAAGACGCGCTGCAGTCCGACGCGGCGGATGCCGAACAGATCGCTGATGCAGTTGAAGCGGAAGCGGAAGCGGAAGCGGAAGAAGACAAGCCGGAAGAGGTCAAGGCGGAAGCGTCCCAGCCCAAGGAAACGTCAGTCGCCAATCAGTCGATCCGGGTGAATGTCGAACTGCTCGAAGCGTTGATGACGACCGTCAGTGAACTCGTGCTGACGCGGAATCAGTTGCTCCAGATGGTCCGTCACCATGAAGACAGCGAATTCAAGGTGCCGTTGCAGCGCCTCAGCCATGTGACCACGGACCTGCAGGAAGGGGTGATGAAAACCCGGATGCAGCCGATCGGCAATGCCTGGAACAAGCTGCCGCGCATCATCCGCGACCTCGGGAACGACCTGGGCAAAAAGATCGAACTGAAGATGCTCGGCGCCGATACGGAACTCGACCGCCAGGTCCTGGAGATGATCAAGGATCCGCTGACCCACATGGTCCGGAATTCCGGCGATCACGGCCTCGAAGGCCCCGAAGACCGGGTGAAGGCCGGCAAGCCCGAAACCGGCACTGTTACCCTGAACGCCTATCACGAAGGCGGTCACATCATTATTGAAATTGCCGATGACGGCCGCGGCATCAATATCGGCAAGGTGAAGGAAAAAATCGTCGCCAACGGTTTGGCGACGGAAGCCGAACTGGAAGGCTATTCCGACCAGCAGATTCAGCAGTTCATCTTCAAGGCGGGTTTTTCGACTGCCGAGAAGGTCACCAACGTATCCGGCCGCGGCGTCGGCATGGACGTTGTCCGCACCAATATCGAAAAGATCGGCGGGCAGATCGAGCTTCGGTCAGAAGAAGGCAAGGGATCGACCTTTATCATCAAGATCCCGCTCACTCTCGCTATTGTATCCGCCCTGATCGTTCGGTGCGGCACCGAAAAATTCGCCATTCCGCAGCTCAGTGTGGTTGAGCTTGTTCGCGTGTCCAGCGCATCGGATCACCGGATCGAAAAGGTCAACGAAACTCCGGTACTGCGTCTACGGGACCGCCTGTTGCCGCTGGTGTCGCTGCCCAATCTTCTGAAACTGGGCGACGACGATCTGTTAAATGCGATCGACGATCCAGAGACAGGGTCCGACGATGAGGAAGCTGTCAAAGGGCCTGCTACCGCGACTGTTTCCTCGATCACGGGCGAAGATTCAGATGACAGCTTTATCGTGGTCGCTCAGGTCGGGCCATATACGTTCGGGCTTGTGGTCGATGCGGTCTTCGACACAGAGGAAATCGTCGTAAAACCGGTGGCGCCGATCCTGCGCGATATCAGCGTCTATTCGGGCAACACCATTCTCGGCGACGGCAGCGTGATCATGATTCTCGATCCCAACGGGATCGCGACCGCAACGGGAAGCATTTCCGCGACAAATCCGGCGGAAGAGGCGGATGCCGCCGTCAGCCGGACCGCACGGGACGAACGTACGGCTTTGCTGGTATTTCGTGCCGGCACAAGTGAACCCAAGGCGGTACCGTTGGCACTGGTCGCCCGGCTCGAGGAAATCGAGGCGGAGGCGATTGAAATCTCCAACGGGCAGCCGGTCGTGCAGTATCGCGGTCAATTGATGCCGCTTCTGGCAGTGTCGGACGGATTCGAGCGCGCGACCGAGGGCCGCCAGCCGGTTCTGGTGTTCACCGACCGTGATCGCAGCATGGGTCTGATGGTTGATGAGATTCTCGACATCGTTGAAGAAAGCCTGAACATCGAAATTTCGGCGGAAATCGACGGCGTCATTGGCAGCGCCATTGTGGACGGCCATGCAACTGAAATCATTGACGCATCGAGTTTCCTGACGCGCGCCTATTCGGACTGGTTCGGCAGAACCGACGCGGGAGCGGAGATCGGTCATATAACCGGCCGGATACTCCTGATCGACGACAGCCCGTTCTTCCGCAACCTGATGGCGCCGCTGCTTCGTGTGGCCGGTTACGAGGTGCTGACAGCTGAAAGCGCCGATGATGCCTTGCTGATGCGGGATTCCGGCGAAGCCTTCGATGTGATCGTCAGCGATATCGAAATGCCCGGAATGGACGGTTTCGATCTGGCGCGCGCGCTCAAGGAGAACGGCGCCTGGTCTAAAACGCCGATCGTTGCGCTGTCGTCGCGGACGTCCGCGGCTGACATCGAAGCAGGCCGTGAAGCAGGCTTTGTCGATTATGTCCCGAAACAGGACCGCGAGGCGCTTCTCGAAACCCTGTCGAGCACGATCGTAAAGATGAAAGGCGCAGCATGACCGCGAAAAAAGGTACTACGACATCCGGCGGCGACGACAATGCCTCGCGTGAATTCGTAACCGCATCTATCGGCGACCAGATGTGCGGGATCGCCGTTCTTCAGGTGCAGGACGTTCTCGCACCTCAACGTATTACGCCCATTCCCCTGGCGCCGCCCGAAGTGTCGGGCTCGCTCAATCTGCGCGGGCGGATTGTGACCGCGATCGACCTTCGGATACGCATGGGACTGCCGCGTCGTGAAGAAGGCGCACACACGATGAGTATCGTCGTCGAGCACCAGCATGAACTTTACAGCCTGATTGTCGACGATGTCGGCGAGGTGCTGAAGGTTTCGGAAAAGAGCTTCGAACGCAACCCGGCAACCCTCGACCCGCTTTGGAGAACCTATAGCGAAGGCGTCTACCGGCTTGAAAAGGGGCTGTTGGTCGTTCTCGACGTTTCGACACTTCTTTCGTTCAACGCAAACGAAGAAGCCGCTTAGCAATTTTAAGCCCGAGGAAAAGCAGTATGAAATCGTGTCTGGTGGTTGACGATTCAAAAGTCGTGAGACTGGTCGCCCGTAAAATTCTCAATGATCTCGACTTCGAGATCGTCGAGGCGGTCGACGGCAAGGATGCACTTGCCAAATGCGGCGTCGGCATGCCCGATGCGGTTCTGCTCGACTGGAATATGCCGGTCATGAACGGCATCGAATTCCTGCACGAGATGAGGACGCTGCCAGGCGGAAAAGATCCGGTCGTCGTCTTCTGTACCACTGAGAACGATGTGGGCCATATCCGGGAAGCGCTGACGGCCGGCGCAGACGAATACCTCATGAAGCCCTTCGACGGCGAAATTATCGAGACGAAATTTTCCCAGACAGGCTTGATTTGATGGACGGAACCGCCGCCGTACAGTCAACCGGAAGTGCATTGTCGAACGACCAGCTGAAGGTCATGATCGTCGACGATTCTGCTGTCATTCGCGGCATATTCAGGCGGACGCTTGAAGCCGACGACGAGATCGAGGTTATCGCCTCGGTGTCGAACGGCAAGCAGGCAGTCGATGCGCTGGCGAAGCACAAGGTCGACGTGATCGTTCTCGATATCGAAATGCCGGTGATGGACGGTATGACCGCGCTTCCGCTATTGCTCGAGGCTGCGCCCGATGTGAAAATCATCATGGCTTCGACGCTTACCGAAAAGAATGCTGCTGTCAGCCTGCAGGCGCTCCGGATCGGCGCGTCGGATTACATTCCGAAACCGACGGCAAAGTACGAAATTCACTCTGCCGACACGTTCAAGCGCGAACTGGTCGAAAAAGTTAAAGCTCTCGCCGGACCTCGCCGCGTTAAGAAAGCGCCGGTGGTGCGCCGTGCCGAAACACCCGCAGTGAAGAAAAGCATGGCGACTGCCGGGGCATCCCAACGGAGGAATGCTTCGAACGTCGTGCCGAGAATCATCGCAGTCGGCAGTTCTACTGGTGGCCCGCAAGCACTGTTTAAGGTGTTCTCGGATCTGAAGGGGCATATCGACCATCTGCCCGTCGTGATCGCGCAGCACATGCCCAAGGCTTTTACCTCCATTCTCGCAGAGCACCTGTCAAAAGTGGCCGGTGTGCGATGCACCGAGGGCGTCGATGGCGAGCCTCTTGAGGCGGGCCGGGTCTACGTTGCGCCCGGCGACTATCATATGTTTGTCGAGAAATCGGCGGGCGGTCACACGATCCGTTTAAACCAGGAAGCGCCGGAAAATTACTGCAGGCCGTCTGTCGAACCGCTGTTTCGCAGTGTCGCCGCGGAATTCGGACCTGCAGCCCTCGCGCTGATGCTGACGGGCATGGGACATGACGGTGTAACGGCGTCGGAAACGCTGGTCGATGCCGGCGGAACGCTTATTGCCCAGGACGAAGAAACAAGCGTTGTTTGGGGCATGCCCGGCGCTGTCGCGAACGCCGGTCTTTGCGCCGACATTCTGCCGCTCGACAAGATTGCCCCTCGCGCCATAACCCTGATGCGGAGAAACTGATCAATGAACCCGCAAGATTTCGAGTTCCTCAAGGAATTTCTGAAAAAACGGTCGGGAATCGTCCTGTCCGCCGACAAGCTGTACCTGGTGGAAAGTCGCCTGACGCCGGTTGCCCGCGATCTCGGCCTGCCGGGTATCGACGAGCTGATTGCCGAACTGAGAAAATCCCAGGACGAACGCCTGAAGACCAAGATTACGGATGCGATGACGACGAACGAGTCGTTTTTCTTCCGCGATCAGTCGCCGTTCGACAATCTGCGCGACCATGTCCTTCCGCCGATGATCGAGGCACGGAAAGCTAAGGGCCAGAACAAAATCCGGATATGGAGCGCCGCGTGCTCGAGCGGACAGGAGCCTTATACCATCAGCATGATGCTGCTCGAAAATGCCAGCAAGTTCGGCGATATGAAATTCGAAATTCTCGCGACGGACCTGTCGACGGAGATTGTCGACAAGGCCAAGCAGGGTGCCTACAGCCAGTTCGAAGTGCAGCGGGGATTGCCGATCCAGTTGCTGGTGAAGTATTTCACACAGACCGAAACCGCCTGGCAGATATCGCCCGAAATTCAGAGTATTGTCCGCTTTCAGACATTCAATCTACTCGACAGCTACGGGGTCCTTGGAAAGTTCGACATAATTTTCTGCCGTAATGTTCTGATTTACTTCGACCAGGACACCAAGGGCAGCATCCTCGGCCGAATGGCGGATATCTCGCAACCCGACGGCGCACTGTTTCTCGGGGGCGCGGAAAGCGTGATCGGCATTTCGTCCGACTATTCTCCGATCAAAGGGGTTCGCGGCGTTTACCAGCTTTCGTCCGGCACGGTTGCGCCTGTCGTTAGCCCGGTAGCGGCCACAGGTTAGCGGC
>TARA_R110002126_G_scaffold80254_2_pt1 | contig 11615 bp, 17 predicted proteins | sample TARA_R110002126 | Tara Oceans TARA_R110002126 (sample SAMEA4397536) | marine metagenome | biome: Polar Biome; feature: [DCM] deep chlorophyll maximum layer (ENVO:01000326); material: water (ENVO:00002006), including particulate matter (ENVO:01000060) such as... | depth 30 m
TCAAAGTTGTATCACGATACTGATGGTATATACCAACATATAGCATTATACTTCAGACAAAATAATGTCCACAGTTACGCCAGAGATGCATTGAGTATGGTTAAATTCTCTATGCCATCACCTACATCATACTCTGGTTTTTGTACTGTACCATACATGGATGGTTTGGAGTCTCCATACAACGCCACTTACAATAAAACCTCTGGTAAATTTAAATTTACCCCTAATAGAACTGGCTGTGACTCAAATGTTAATTGGTTAAGTACAAAAGGGTATACCACAGGTGACTACATTAATACCCCTAGATGTGATGAGTGTAATGGTAGGTGTAGCAGTTACTCTATAGATACACTAGATGGGCACATATTCTGTGATACATCTTGTGCAAATCACGCTGGGTATGTTAATGCCTATAGATCAAGTACAGAGACTATTATGGTACATAAGTCTGTGGCAGTGCAGGATTCATTGAATTGTAATGAGTTCTTTGAGAATATGCGTGTGGCGGAGACACTTGGTATTCCTGTATTAGATAACTGTATCTCATCTGTTGAAGAGGGAAATACTAGCTATACATCTTTCGGTGTGGATGTTATGTGCAATGGGTTAAAGTACAGAGCTAGTAGCAGAGTGCTACGTAATGGAAGGGATTCAGGTACAGTAACAATAAACAGGGATGATAGCATACACTACTTCACCCCTGTAAAGCTTAATATCGCAATTAATATACGTGCTTCTAACTCACAGATGATACTTGAAAGGTAAACTATTATGTATAAATCTACTTATGCTGCAGTCGATTGGTGTGATAACGATCTTGTAGGGGAACCTGTTGGGGATAGAATCCCTGCACTTCTACATGGTTTACTAGTTCATGCTACACCCAATGGTTCTGAGAGTAAGATGTACCCATACATTGATGCGGTGCTATCTCAATGCGGGAAGCACACAGAGAAGGTTAAAGATAAGATAGGTAATGTGTGTGTTACAGTTAAGACTGATAAGGTACCTGAGTCGCGTACATTATTCTCCTCTCACTTAGACACAGTGCACAGGAAATATCATAAGCAAAACATTATGTTGAGTTCTGGCCCTTTACATCAGGACTCTGACTTCATATATTCAGTTGATAATGAGGGTAAAAGGACTATCCTTGGTGCTGATGATAAGATTGGTGTGTTTATCATGTTATCCATGATCCTAAATAAGGTTCCTGGTACTTATATTTTCCATGTTGGTGAGGAGCATGGTTGCATTGGTTCTAAGAATATTCGCACTCACAATGAAGACTTTTTAAAGGGGTATGATCGTGCTATTGCTTTTGATCGTCGTGGGTACGGTGACATTATTAACCATCAGTCCACTGGTAAATGCTGCTCTAGCGAGTTTGTTGACGCTTTAGCTGGTAGTCTTAACAAGCTACGGTCTGAACTAATGGGTAAAGTTGTGTACTCATCTGATGAGTATGAGTGGTCTGGTGCTAGAGGTAGCGTCACTGATACAGCTCAATACACTGATGTCATACCTGAGTGCACAAATCTATCTGTTGGCTACTTTGATCAGCACTCAAAAGATGAGAGAACTGATTTCTGGTGGCTAGAAAATGTACTCATGCCTAGTCTACTACGTATTGATTGGGAGTCATTGCCAGTAGTTAGGAAAGTAACTGATACAGGGTTTAAGCCAGTGGTGAAGAAGCAGTGGACACCAACTAATCAAACATTACCTGCACATAATCAGCTACCTACATGGCGTCCTATCTTAGGTTTAACTGATCCTTACTTTGGTGATGCTAAGGATAAGCTTGAGTGGAAGAGACAGCTACGTGAGTGGTGTAGCTACTCTAATGTATCCGTTAAGGTTATGGACTTAGAAGCATCTGCAATCTCTGCGGGTAATCTTAAGGATGATGTTGAGTTCTTAAGTGACTCTATGAGGATGTATGGTATGGAGGCAGAGGAGGCAGAGGAGAAAGCTTCTGCTATTGAGAGTACATCACCAGAGGTTGAGGAGATGCGTGATATACTTGTAAGCTTAATTTCCTGTATTACACATGATGTTGAGGAAAGCTTAGGATCAGTAGGTGAAACTAAGGTTGAATCTAAGGCTACTGATGCCAAGCCAACTGTTACTGATATTAAGAAGGTTATTGATAATGACGATTTACAACTTCTTAGTTCTATTAATTTTAATGCAAAGACTCGTGTAGCTACATTAAATGATCATATCATGTCTATATACAGCAAGGCTGGTAAGATTATCAAGCCAAGTAAGATTGGTCGTGTATCTAATGGTACTAAGTTACATGTTATGCTACAAGGAAAACTACACTGCATACATGAGGTGATTAATAATGTACACTAATGTAAGAAACTTCATTGAGTCTCTGGACGTACCTTCGGGTACGTCTATGAGGACTGACTGCCCTGTATGTAGTAGAAGTAATACCTTCTCCGTAACTAATGATTACGGTCAGTTACTGTATTTCTGCTTTCACGCAGATTGCAGTGCTAAAGGTGGTGTCAGCTTAGGTATGTCTGTTAATGATATGAAGGGTATGTATGCTAGTAATACTATACCACCTAAGTTTAACTGGGATGTACTAGTGTCTGCTAAAAGTATTATTCATATAGACGCACATAAATTTACTATAGGATATGAATCTAGTGATAGCATGTATGCTAACCTGTGGAAGGATAGCTACGAACTCCTGTATAAATATATAAAACAAACAGCGGCACTACAGAATTATGATTTTCATTTCTCACTAATTGATAATAGGATTATATTTAAGAATTTCCTTGGTGAGTCGCAATCTGTTTACGGTAAGAGTATTGCTAGAGCTATCCCTAAGTGGATGAATTATAACACAGAGTATTCTGGTGGGTGGTCAGCATCAGCTGAATTGTCTAGTACTATTGTTGTGGTGGAGGATATTATATCTGCTATACAGATAAATAACTTCTTTACTCTTGGTGATGTATCTAGCTATGCTCTAATGGGTACAAACCTATCCAATGCACATATGTTACAGATATGTAAAGATAAACCTCAAAAAGTCTACGTATGCCTAGATAGGGACGCAACTCATAAGGCTGCAACTATGGCATGGGATTTAATACCCTTGCTACCAAGTTCTTCTCGTGTTATAACTGTACCACTTATAACGGACATTAAGGATATGTCCTATGAAAAAGTAAAACTGTTGTTTAAAGGACATATATCATAATGGATAAACAGATACTAAAGAAGCTTCTTGAGTATGACTTCTACATTAACAGCAAGGGTATTGTGCTACGGGACTTCTTTTCATCTAATTTAGCCCTTATATATGACACAATAATTAGATCACACGATAAATACTCCTCTGATCTTAAGATGGAGTGGGTCAAAGCTTTGCATTTTGAGCATAATGCTCTAACTGACGCTAATAAAGCTGTTGTTGTGACTATATTTGACTCCATTGAGGGTGAGGATGTAGTGCCTGACGCTATTGCATTGGACATTATTAAGTCTATGAGTGTGCGTGCATGTGCACAGAAGACTATCAACACTGCAATGAAGATTATTAATGGTCAGACACATACACTAGATGAGCTTACAGGGGTGTTAAGTGGGCTACAATCAGAGGCAGAAATTTCATCTACAGCAAAAAGAGTAAAGTTTGATCTTACAGACCTATTGGATGGTGTATCTGAGGATAACCTGTTCAAATTTAGGCTACCCTGCCTACATGAGAAGGTTTATGGTGCTGGCAGAGGTAATTTTATTATATCCTTTGCTAGGCCAGAGGCAGGAAAGACAACTCACGCAGTATATGAGGCATGTGGATACCTTATGCAGGGACTACGTGTGGCGTACTTTGCCAATGAGGAGCCAGCGTTTAGGACCTACCTAAGAATGGTGTGCTCTATGTATGAGCTATCTGTTGGGGATATACGTAAGGACGTAGAGAAATATAGTGCTAACTTTAAGAGGGACTACGCAGATAATCTGTTTATGCATGACTGTGTTGGTATGAGCATTGAAGAGGTAAACACTTGGTGCATGAATAATAAACCAGATGTGGTTATCTTTGATCAATTAGATAAGTTTGGCATAAATGGAACATTTTCTAGAGGGGATGAGAAGTTAGGTGCCCTGTATACATCTGCTAGAGAGATAGCCAAGAGAAACGACTGCTTATCATGGGCTGTGTCTCAGTGCTCAGCTGATGGTGATGGTCTAGCTGCTATCGACTTCTCTATGTTAGCAGGAGCTAAGACTTCTAAAGCTGCTGAAGGTGATATTGTTATTGGTATTGGTAGTACCTCTCACCTACAGGAGAATAATAAGTATAGGCAATTCAACGTGAGTAAGAATAAGATCAATGGCTGGCATGGTAGTGTAACTGCTGAGCTTGAAGCCGAGAAAGCAATATTTACAGCTTAGGAGAGAGTGGATGGTTCCAGTGCATAAGCTATTAGATATGGGACTATATGAGATATGGGCGTGGGCACTAGTAACTATGTGGTACTGTGCAATAGTACTCACGCTCATACGGTACAGATTAGGAAGGAGAAGACGATGAGTGATATTGATGATAAGTATAATGAAGGATATAATGAGGGGGATGAGGATGCATCAGAACATTATACTCATTATATAGAGACAGTGCTATTGCCATACACCAGAAAAATGCAACGTGTAGTTGATGCAGCACAATTACTTATGACAACAGGTGCTAGAGCAGAGTTACAGGACGCCCTCAAAAATTTAGCTACTGATGCTCCTCCCAAGGATGAGAAGGGCAGGAAAAAATCAATGGAATGGGCAAGATCATTAGGGTGTGACATGACATACTTTAGCAATAACCCCTGTGATGTGTGCGGCTTATATCAAGTAGGTCAGAAGGACTGGAATGGTGTATGCATAGAAGGTGCTTCCTGCTCGTCTCACGATGTGTGGGAGGAGGATGAAGAGGATGATGATGATGACTAAAAAAATCACTGTATATGACCCACCTAGTGGATGGAAGTATGGCTTCCCTATGCCTTATAAACCTATCAAAGGTGAGACTTTTGTTGATACTCTATTGAGGGATGGGTACCCTCAGTCAGAGATTGATCGAGGTATGCATAAGCATTGTAGGTTCTGGGAAGCAGAGGAGGAGGAAGATAATGAGTAGATATAGTAAGCGACACTACGAGGACATGGCTAGGATTATTTATGATGGTCAGGAATATGCTTCAGAATGGGGTGGTGCTGTAGCAGCAGTAGCCATTGAGTCAGTTAAACGCTCTATAATACAGATGTTTGAAGCAGATAATGACAAGTTTGATAGGAAGAAATTCAATGCAGCATGTAACGGTTTTGGACGTAGAGAACTCTACAGTTCGGAGAAACTTCCTAAACAGGAAGGATGAGACTAAAACATATCTGGACATGCGCCCGTATAATAGCGACAACGTGCTTGTCAGTGTTGGTCTAACAACAAACTTAAAGGATGTAGAGTACCTGTGCTTTGACCACAAAGATCAGGCACCTACGCCAAATAACAAAAAGGCCCTACAGGAGGCTCTAAATACTACAGAGCTTCTTGTGGGCCACAATATCAAACATGACTTATCTTGGATACTGTCGTGTGGATTTACCTATACAGGTAAGGTCTATGACACTATGATTGCTGAGTTTGTTATGAATAGAGGCATACACTCAGGGCTTAAGTTGTCCCTCTTAGCTGAGAAGCATAGGCTAACGAAGAAGAAAGTAGACCTAACAGAGCAGTACCTAAAGGATGGGGTAGGTTTCCATGAGATGCCCTGGGAGGTTGTAGAGGAGTATGGCATAGGAGATGTCCTAACTACCACTGAGCTGTATCTAAACCAGCAGGAGAGGCTATCACAAGGGTCTAATGCTGACCTCAAGCCTTGTATTGATATGATGTGTGACTTCTTAGTTGTTTTGAATAGCATTGAAAGTAACGGTGTTAAGCTAGATATGACTGTGTTGGATAAGATTAAGAAGGAGTTTGTTGAGGAGTATCTACAGCTAGAGAAAGACCTTACAGATATTGCTAAAGATGTAATGGGGGACGCACCTATTAACTTAAATAGTGGCGACTTCATGACTCAGTTGCTGTACTCACGTAAAGTTAAGAGCAAGAATGTCTGGAAGGAACTGTTTAATATAGGTAAGGATAGCTCTGGCAAGGAGAAGAGACGTAACCCTATGAGCAAGTCTATGTTTTCTAACCTGGTTCGTATGAACACAGACGTTGTTAGAAAGGTTACTGAGGATGTATGCCCTACCTGTACTGGTGTAGGCTCTGTACCACGTTATACAAAGGATGGTAAGCTATATAAGAAATTACCTAAGTGCCCTACGTGTGCTGGTGATAAGTGTGTCTACACCTCTACAGGTAAGGTTGCAGGTCTTAAGTTAATACCTACGTCATCTAAATTTGCATGTGCTGGTGGGTTTACCAGTAACTACAAGCACTTAGATGGTTTACTTGATGGTGCAAGTGATACAGCTAAGGTATTTCTTAAGAAGTCTGTGCGATATAGCCAGCTAAGTACTTACATAACAACCTTTATTGAGGGTATGGAGAGGTACGTCAATGGTGATACTGGCATACTACACACAAACTTTAACCAAACAGTAGCGGCTACAGCTAGACTATCATCTAGCAAGCCTAACTTCCAGAACCAACCAAGAGCTAAAACATTTCCTATACGTCAGGTAATTGTATCTAGGTTTGAGGGTGGCTCTATCATGGACGCTGATTACGGTCAGTTAGAGTTCAGGATAGCTGGGTACTTATCTGGGTGCCCAAAAGTACTGAGTGATATTAAAGAGGGTGTTGATGTCCATGTATTTACGAGAGATACCATTAATGATTATGATGATAACGATAATATTGACAGGCAGGATGCTAAGTCAGACACCTTTAAGCCGTTATATGGAGGTATGTCTGGTACAGCTAGGCAAAAATCCTACTACAAAGCCTTCCTTGAGAAATATCATGGCGTAGCTGAGTGGCATGAGAGGCTTAAGAAAGAAGCTATAACTACTAAGAAGATCACTCTACCTAATGGTAGGCAGTACTCATTCCCTTATGCTAAGAGGAATAAGGGCGGATGGGTCGATGGTACTACACAGATAGTAAATTACCCTGTACAGGGGTTTGCTACAGCCGACATTGTACCTATGGGACTTATATGCCTACATGAAAGAATGATTGAGAGCAAAGTAAAGTCTGTGATAGTCTTAACAGTGCATGATAGTGTTGTTATTGATGTTTACCCAGGTGAGGAGGAGCTTATGGCTGATATTGCACAGAGTAGTTTGCTGAATATAAAAGATATGTGCAAGAGATATTATGGTATTGACTTTGACTACCCACTAGCAGTTGAGGTTAAGGTCGGCCCTAATCTATTAAGTATGAATACAATAGGAGAGTATGAGATATGATAGTCTTAGTATGTGGTGGTAGTGACTATGGGCACACAGATCATAAAGAACAGGCACATATATATAGTGTTTTAAATACACTGAATACAGATAGTGCTATAGATATTGTAGTTAGTAGTTGTTCTAAAGGGACTGACACACAAGCTATGTTATGGGCTGGTGATAATAATATAATGGTACATGTGCATAGCACTAATTGGACTAAGTATGGTAAATCTGCTGAACCTAGACGTAATGCAGAGATGCTTAAAAGTGAAGATGTAGATTTAGTTGTGGCTTTCCCTGGGAGTGCAGGGACACAGGACATGATACATAAGGCCATAACTAAGGGTATAGAGGTAATGTATTGTGACAAACCAAGTATAAACCAAAATCAGGTGGTATTATGACAGATAACATGTCAAAAGTAGAAGATTTAAAAGATTTTGCAGGTCTAAGCCAAGGTGATGCAGAATATAACATTGCATTACAAAGTATAATGCTATTAGTAGGGAAGGAGGATAAAGACAGTGTATGCGTTAACATTTCAGATGCAGAAGAACTACAAAGTGTTATGATGTTGGTGTGCGTTAACTATGATATTAAATTTGATCGTACACAAAAGAATAAAAGCTACATCACAACTCCCGGTAAATAAAGACAGGGTTAAAATGCAATATAAACAACATCGTAGGGGACTATATGATACTATTATATATGCTGGTGTTCGGTATTTTATATTTTATCTTTGATTATTATTTCGGATAATCAACGATTTAGCTTGACAACAAGCATATTTGTGATATAATACTTATAGTATAAACTTTTAGCTCGGAAAGGAGCAAAGTAAACATGGGTGAACTAGCCGTACAACAAGTACCGGGTAATCTGAGTGCTATTCAAGGTATGACTCAAGAGGAGTTATTTGAGCTTACAGGACAGACTAGAGAAGAGCCAATGGGTAACCTGCTACCCCGTTTGCGTACAAACTATCAGGCTGAGTTTGTGGAGGATACAGCCAGTGATGAAGATGATGCAGACCCAATTTCCCTACCATTAGGGAAGTATCGTATTGATGTTAAGCCAGAAGGTGCAGATAAGTACATTACAGCATTCTGCAAGAAACCAGTGTTCCGACCCTACATTCGTGGGTATCGGTATTCAGCATACGACAAAGAGAATGAAGAAGTGGCACTGACAACATCTGTGTTTAAGCGTTGGGGTGACACTGTTATTGATGACTTAGGACATGAGTTTATTGCTAAGAAATATAAGGTGAATATGGTTAAGATTAACCCAGCTTATATTACTCAAGACCTTAAGCTTCAATGTGCTACCATCCTTTATGGTACTGTAACTATGACTGACGCAACAGACATGCATGGTAATTCAGTAGAGGTAGTTAACCTACCTTGTATGTGGTACAACAAAGGTGCTAGTTTCATGCCTATTGCAGAGGTATTGGATGAAGCCATCAACAAAGATAAGGCTTATTATCTAGACACCATTACACTATCCAATAAGCGGGAGAAGAAAGGAGAGGTCACTTACTTCATTGCTGGGGGTAAGTGGTCTGGTGGTAATGATCCATTGGATGCTGATGGGGCAGCACTACTACGCTCCTTCCAAGAGACCATCACTGCAGATAATAAAGAAATCTATACGAAGTTCCAGGGTTCTATGGCTAAGAAGAGCAACGATGACATTGCCAAAAAGCTATCATCTGGAAGTATGGAAGATGACCTAAACGATTCAGTAGGCATCTAACTTAAGACCTGAGCCGGGGCAGGTGTTACCCCGGTATTTTTTTTGAGAGGGTATCATATGACAGGAGCTGAGATAGAACTACAGCTTAAGCAGTATATGGTTAAGTTGATAAATAAAGAGGTATCTATACCAGAAGATATAGCTACTAAGTTCTCTAAAAGTATTCTAAAGACATTCACAAGAGAAGAAAGAACAGGGTTTACCTTATCTCCATCTATGCTAGGTAAGCCGTTATGCCAAATCCAAATGGCAGATGCAGATGCTCCCAGAGAGCTTATAATGGAAGATTCAACTGCAGCTAAGTTTGCAACAGGTCATATGCTAGAGGCATGGCTTGTAGCAGTAATGGAAGCTGCAGGGATACCCATCGAAGCATTAGCAATCCCCACAACATTAGAAGTGTACGGGCAGACAATTAAAGGTGAAGCAGACATCATCATTGATGGAAAGGTCTATGATGTTAAGAGCTGCTCTGCTTATGCCTATAAGAAGTTTGGCCCTGAAGGAGGCTTTGGTGCTGTAGCAGAGGATGATCCCTTTGGCTATGTCGTTCAAGGTTTTCTATACGCAGCAGCACTAGGTCTGCCTTTTGGTGGATGGATTGTTGCTAATAAAAATACAGGTGAAGTGTCTGTGTGTGAGGTGCCTGAGTTCCAAGACCATCATAGTGAGGCAGCACTTATGTATGCAGAGAGTGTTGTTAAGGCTATTGTTGATGGTGAGGAGTTTAAGCGTTGCTTTGAGCCAGAGGATGAGATATTCTATAAGAAACCAACAGGCAATAAAGTACTGTGTTTTAGTTGCTCATGGTGCTCATACAGGAACACATGCTGGGATAATCTAGATTATAGGCCCAATGTTATGTCTAATGCTATGAGTCCTAAATGGAAATACTACACACACATAGAAAACATACCAGAGAAAAAGGAGAAGAAGTAATGTTATTTGAAGATATTTTAGCGTTGTTACGGTCAGGTGAGAGAGTGTATCGTGCAGCATGGAAAAATGGAGACTTTATCTTTATGATCCCTGGGTTAGATAATGTTAGACTGCCTTGTGATGGGCCACAAGCAGCTTCCTTGGGAGTGCTTAATGTGACAACTAGAACTCGTATTGATTATAAACATGATGGTGGCGACTTAATTATTGGTTGGACACCTAATGTATACGATATATTTGCAGAAGATTGGGAGGTTAAGTAATGGATAAGAGTGACAAGAGTATTAGTATTGTTTTGATGCTCATAGTATCAATGGCATTTGTATTTACCTCCCTACTTATGGTATTGTCTCATTATCTAGATAGTATTGAGTGTAATTCAGTAATGGAGCTAATATAGTAATGCCTAGAACAACAACAGATGAAGAACACTCACACTATTGGAATGTAAACTCAAATAAAACAGGTCCTGGGGGCAAGACAAAAGACCTCCATACACATCCTATTAGGGTAAAGGACAAAACAGATGAGGTTTATTTTATACGTAAGAATAACCACACCCATAAAGTAACGGAGTTTGTAAAGTAATGCTAGAAGCTATCAAACAAGCATTTAAGGATAGGCTCTACCCTGCTTCAGATATAGTTAAAGAGCTGATGGAACAGGAAGGTATGACTGAGCCTGATGCACATGCCCTTGTGAAGGCATGGGAAAGGGACATGAATAAATAACATGAAAACCAGGTCAGCTAAGAACAAAGGAGTTAGACTACAGAACTGGATAAGAGATAAGCTGTATGAAGTATTTCCTGAAATCCCTGATGAGCATATTAAACCAGCTATCATGGGAGAGACAGGAGAGGATGTACGGCTAACACCAGAGGCAAGAGCTATCATACCCATCAAAATTGAGGCTAAAAATGTAGAAAAGCTAAGTGTTTGGGCTGCGTATGATCAAGCTGTGTCACACCCTGCATCAGCAACACCAGTGTTAATTATGAAGAAGAATAATCGTAAGCCACTAGCCGTTGTTGATGCAGAGTATCTCTTTAAACTACTACGTGATCAATATGAGGTGAATAATGGAGGTTAAAATCTTAGATGCAGGAGATAAGTGCTGTTCGTGCAATAAGAAAAATGTGCAAAGAGTACAGACAGACGAAGGTGTTGTACGACAATGCAGAGTATGCAACTGTGCATGGGTGTATGAAGAGAGTACAGAAAAGGATAGTGATTAATGGCAGAGTTACACCCAGACAATATTAACGAGTTTGAAAGTGAAAATGACGCTGAGATATCCATCAATATGCGCCCTACAGCTGTGTATATTGAGTTAGTGGAGGATAGTGGAGGTTGTGCCTTCCAGGTGTTTGCAGGAGACTCTGCCCCACCTCAGATTAAGGCTACAGCAGCAGGATTGCTGCATATATTATCCACTGACTTCCCTAGAATAGAGAAAGCTATTAAAGAATACAT
>TARA_R110002126_G_scaffold139248_2_pt1 | contig 11614 bp, 20 predicted proteins | sample TARA_R110002126 | Tara Oceans TARA_R110002126 (sample SAMEA4397536) | marine metagenome | biome: Polar Biome; feature: [DCM] deep chlorophyll maximum layer (ENVO:01000326); material: water (ENVO:00002006), including particulate matter (ENVO:01000060) such as... | depth 30 m
TCAGTTAATGTTGTCAGCCTTCTCACAATACGATTTAACTCAACGGCCTGTTCCTGATAAATCATATATTCTGGAACGGGAACCATTGTGCTATTTGTCTCGAATGGAAAAATAGGCTTGGGACATGGAAAAAAGGTTGTCAGTTTTATTGGGACATCTTCAACTTCTAAAACATCAGTCGCATTATCAGTGAACCAAACTCTTTGTTTTTTAGTTTTATTCCACAGCTCCCAGACTTCAAATATCTCTGTGCCTTCGTCATTAGTTTCTTGTGGCAATTCTATTTTTTGAACTGCTTCTGATCCCAACTGAGACTCAATTTCATCTTTAGACAGACCATGCCTACGAGCTTTCCACCAAACATCTTCCTCTGATCTGGAGTCACTTTGTAGATAATCTTTCCAGTAAATATACTTCGATGTAACTCTTTGGGCTGTCTGAAACTCCATCTGCCCAATGCCATCTGGGTTTATACTGTCAGGCTCTGAGGGCATTCCATTAATTAAAAAGACTGCTTCACTCTCGATTAATTCACCAGCCTCATTAACTTGGGGCGGCATTTCAAGCCTGTCCATGTCTTGCATTTCATAGTCAGCATCATACTCAAACCATATGACACCACGACCAACAAGAAGCATATCATCACGACATTTTCTAAGGTTCCGAACAAATGTCTCTTCATCTCTTTGAAACTCTAAACCACGTTCTAATATTTCAGAGACTTCTTTTCCGACAAGGTCTTCATCTCTATATCTTCTTGTAACATGAGGAGGTGAAACACTACTTAGGACAGCAGCCTTGAGGATTTCTGTGTTTGCCCACAAAATATTAAATTCACCCTTACCATTTCTAGGGCCACCATCACGATACCGCTTGACTATTTTGTCTGACTCTCTACGCCACTTGTCTTCACGTTTTTTGGCTGAATTTATTTGACCAGCCCAAAATTTGTGCAATTTACTTTTGTTGTCTTCCATTAAATATAGCCCTCATCGGAACGTGATTTTTTAGTTTGCTTGTGGATTATTTCAGAAAAAGTTGGTTTTGACAAGGGGTCTTTCTCAGGTTCTGGTTTATCAGTAACATATGGTCTACTCATAGAACCGTATCTCCACTCATCTCCTGCATGGTCTTCTTGAGTTGTGTCTAGGTCTTCTGGCCTCATCTGGTCATGCTGTAAAGCAGGGATTGTACGGATGCTGTCAACGCAGGTTGAGAAGCAAACAATCATCGGCAAGCCATCCTCATTTCCCTTCATTCGTGATCTCATTGTGTCCCAGCCGCCCATTGCACCAGCCCTTGCAATTCTTTTATTATCTGCCCTGACAAACATTGGGCCACCGCCCTCAAACATTCTTTCGGCAATACTTGGGCCTCCATCCTCAGAGAAAGCCGCAGGGTCAAGCACATTTACACCTGTCAGCTTTTCTTCTTTGGGTGTTCTCTCTGTAATTCCAGCACCAACCAAGTTCGCTTCCAACCTTAAACCAACATCTTTATGATTTGGTGATCCATACCACTCCCGGTAACGTACTAAGCATCCCCTGGGCAAAGTTTTTCCATTCTTCATTTGGTAGTCATCAGAGACAACAGCCCACCAACCAAAGCTAAATGGTTTGGCATAACCCCAATCACCGGAAATAAACTTTGTCCAATGCTCTGGTATTTCAAATGGTCTGACAACGTGCTTATCACTTGACCAACAATCAAAAAACGCACCCTCTACTACATTCCAGTCACCACCTAACATTGCCCGAACCAGGGCATCTGAACCAATACCTTTGAGTTTATCAACGTAAGTTGGGTCTTGCTCAAGCAAAGCAGGGTTATCGTTGACCCTAGCTGGGATGTATTGACGAGTCATTCCACCTTCTTTTGAAGATGCTTGATATATTTTTAAAGGCTCCTTGTTGTTAATGAAAGTCTGCTTGGCAAACAAGTGACCAACACCAGTCGGATTACTTCCACAAAGAATACGAGGGAACTGACCTTTGTACTTCTCTGGTATATCTAGACCAACCATCCTAACTCTTGCCCTTAGCTTCCTGTAAATGCTTTCAGAAAAAGTAGTAAGCTCATCAATTAATAGAACATGGATTTCAGCAGATAGGTATTTGCCTACATCTTTTTCGTGCTGACAATGGCACAAATAAATCTTTGACCCATTATTAAAATGGACACCATCCTCAATGATCCGAACAAAGCCCATCTGTTCCCAGGGAGCTAAAAGGTTTCGAAAGCCATTAGTTGAGTCCATATGAGTTTTTAACAAGTCACCACTTACTCGTCTAAAAAGATATATCTGCAACCCAGAAATTTCCGTACACCACTTAATAGCGGCTACTCTCATCAAATGAGACTTACCACCACCGGCTGCTCCACCATAAAGAACTTCAGTAGCTGGAGTATCTAAAGCAATCCTCTGCTTTGGGAATAATTCGAGCTTAACCGCAGCTTCACTCATCATTAACCTTTGCATCTGAGATATACAGTGCAGGGACAACTGGGCCACCATCTTTTCCTGTTATTTCAGTTGCAGAAAGTTTTGGTAAAACCCTATCGATTAAAACCTCCATAGCTCTTATCTTTGTCCCATCAAGCTCGACCCTGTTTCCTTTGTTATCAAGTTGGTCAAGTGCATAGCATTGCAACCTTTTTATCAATTGGGTACCCTGTATTTTAGCCCTTGTTTTTTCGTATGCTGGGCTATCAGGATGGGACTTGTTTGTGATACTGGATTTGGGGCCACGTTTAGCCATTCTCAGCCCTCCTTAATGGATTGCACTTAACACAAAGTGTATAATCAAACTCTTTAAGTTGTTTTTTACATTTCTTGCATTTAGCCATCAGATGTCCTTAATGAATTGCATTATTCATAGTTGTAAATTCTTCACCTTCATTCAAAAGTGCTGCATCAAATATCATATCTAAATCTACAGGTTGACCTTCTTCATCAAACAAGGCTTCTCTCAATGGTTCTCGCAGGGCTGTTAATATAAACCTTGCCTCCGAATATACACTTTCTTTACTACGGATCCGATTCTGATTCCGATTAACATTTACATGATGCTTGGCTATAGCTATTGCTATAATATCTATTATATTGTCCATCAGATGTCCTTCTGTTGCTATTTTAACCTTTATACCTTACTATACCATATTAAATATTAAATCAATTTGGGAGAATTTCAATGGTCAATACTTTAAAACGTATCCAAGAAACTATAGCGGCACAAAACGCCCGTATTAAAAAGAATGGGCATGATGGGCATACACAAGTTTCAAAAGATGTGCTTATATACCTTAGGAGCCGCAAAAATCTTAATACTCCTGTTGCTGGAAATCTTGACCTTGATACATTAGACCAATAACTAATCCTACAGCCCCAACAGAAACAGCGTTTTTGGCGATGGCTCTTTTTAAACCTTGTATACCTTCGTTGGCAACAATGTTTCTTACTTTAGTCACTTCTGTTTTTTCAACGGCCCCGAGTCCTTTTATATTACTATCTATTTTTATTAATTTTTGGGCTATTTTTGGAGCAGATATATCAAAAGCAGCTTCAAATTGAGGGCTGTTAATATGCTCTATATATTTTTGCCCCAAGGGGTTTTGTTTCCAGTTATTTTCAATTAAGTTTCCACCAATCAATGGCTTTCTAATAGGCTCACCAATCCCTAATGACTTTGAAATATTACGACCTCCTTTTGCAAATACTGTTCCATTACCGCCAAAGTGTAATAGTTTAAAACCATTAGGCGAGCCAATAGGGGATATATATTTTAAAGCATCCTCTCCATATTGAGATTTTATCTTTCCTATAATGTCTATCATTTCATCGTCAGTAACAGTACGGCCTAAGTTATATTCAAGAACACCTGTTCGCTTAAGTGCTTCACCAGCGTTGCCTCCTAAATGGAAGGCAGCAGCATCTTGTCCTAATAATAAGCCCCTTGTACTTTCTACGGCATCCATAATGGCGGCAGAAGCAGGGTCAATACTTTTACCACCAGTTGCTCGTCCTAAAGCGACTTGTGTTTGAACGCTAGGATTAACGCCTCCTTCAAACACTCCAGCAGCAGAAAAACTTTTACCTGTGGGCAGCCCAAAAGCTAAAGACAATTCATCCCTTCCTTTTGCGTCTGTTAATAAACTAGCTATATCATCCATATACTCTTGCCTAACATCCAATGGCTGACTAAGCATACCCTGCAAATGATCTGTAGTTTTTCCTGCCACACTTTCATAAGATCCTTGCCCATAATATTTATTCATTAAATCACTATAATTTCTACCGGCTTGAGCAATACTTGTACCCTCGTGCTTGGCCTTACCAGAAATCCATGTGGCGGCTTGTAGTGATCTTTCATCCCAATTATCAAAACCACCTAATTTTATTCTGTTGGCTTTTTCAACAGCAATGTCCATTTGGTTGTCCATCCACCGATGTTGTGTTGGGCTAAAGCCCTCATCCCAAGCAGAGCCATCAAGATTTTGATAACCCCAATTTCTACCATCCCAAATATCGTGTACCGACCTATTCATATTAGTGCCGGCATAACCTCCGCCTTTGGCTATATTTTCTGCATAAGGGCCAATCTTAAGGCCAATTTCATCAAATACTTTAGATGCATCTGGTGCTGCATAATAATTATCAATGCTAGCCCCCATTGCTGTAGGATATTGACCTGTTTTAGCTTGTTGCCCTGCCATTTTTTGGTTATGGCCCTTAATAGCGTGTCCTAAATTTGCATCAACAGCTGTAGAGGCGGATGTTCTAGCTTGAGCACCAGTAAACCTTGCCGCTTGTATGGGGTTATCACCCATATGGAACATATTAGATGATCCACTCTCATCATACCAATTCCTAAAATCTGCCCCATCCTCTGCAAGTGCTAAATAATCATCGACAGCTTTAGCCTCATCCTTTGCGGTTTTTATGTTAAATGGGGAACCTTTATTTGCCATTAATGGTGGGCCACCGTTGTGTCCCATTTTTGATTTAGCTATAGCATCTACAAGCTCATCACCTTTATTAGCCGCCCTAGCCATATCACCGGCAACATTAACACCCTTACGAATAGTGCCTAAACCCGCACCAATAAATGGTAAATATTCAGCAGCAGACAGCCCCGACATAGCATAGTTTCCAATACCCTCTAAGCCGCCCTCATAAACCTGTTGCATGGCAGGGCCAGCATCCTCACCCCTTAACTTAGCTATTAGTGCTTCTTGTAAACCAGGGCCTACCATAGAAAAGTCACGATTACCCTCTCGGCTTCGGTCTGCTATTTCTCTCTCCGCATAACCCCTTGGGTCTGCATAAGGCTCGGCAAGAGCATCACCAACACCACGCATCAAAACACCAACATCTTCCATCATTGGTGAGCTTAATTTTAAACCTGTTTTAGGGTCAATTTCCATGCTGAGAGCAGAAGTATTATCCCACCAATTAGAAAGACCCGTAGCACCATCTTTTACATCTTGAATAGAAGGAATATAACCAGAAAGAGTATCAAGAAAACCTTTGCTCTCCATCATCTGTGCTTGTATAGCCATCTGGCGTTGTTCGTCTGGTGTTAGCATCTAGATATTCCTAGGAAATAGTAAAAGTACCCATGTTATTCCAGTTTGTATATCCTTGGGCAACAGCAAAGCCGTTCATCTTCCCCTGCACGGTAAGCTCGTTTTGACCCTTCGCTGTAAGCCACTCACTTGTCATACCATTAAAAGATTTAGCCACTAAACCACTTTCATCAGCCTTCATTCCTGCCATTGCGTCACCATTGTATGTGCCAGTCGTGCCGCCAAGAGTTCTAAAACTTTGTTGCCGCAGCCCCTGGTTATTTAAAGTTGCCATAATTTTTTCCTTGTTATGAAAACTATAATAAATTTCTGCAAAAAAAACAATCTCTAATTAGTTATGATAAAAAGAGCGACTACAAATAAATAAATAGGGATAATACTTAAAGCAGCTATTACAGCAGCTTTTAACCAATTTCTCTTTGGGGGTTTTTCATGCCACCAAGGTTCAAAGTCAAAGTCATTATGCATTTAAACTCTCCTCTTTATTTTTTAATGAAACCAAAAGATAGTTTGGTATTGCCCTCTTTCCAGTTTCAAAATATGAAATAGAAACATAGCTGGCATAGCCAAGTGCTTTAGCCGCCTGAGTCTGGCTAAGATTGTTTGTTAGCCTCCAGTGTTTTAATATTTCTTTTGGTTCTTTATCCATCTTCATTCTCCCGCTTCGTTAATTAAACCAGCTTCAATCAAGAGGCTGGCAGCTCTACCATAAGAGCCTTGTAGTTGCCACACCACGCCATTATCAACAAGATGTTGCCATGCTTCAAAGCCACGTTCTTCTGTGACCTTCTCATTACCTTCGATTATGTCTATTGCTAAAAAGTTATCCATGTTCATTCTCCCGTTTGTGTTTCTCTTATACAGTATATATAATCATTGTTTATAGGATTACAAGAGCTAATGTTAAAATTAATTAAAATAATTTGATTTATTGTTATATTTGACTTAGCCTCTGGGTCAGAAGCTCACCTAAAAAATTTAAAACATATCAATTTTAGAAAAAAGAGAAATTTAAAGAGGTGAGTTTCTTATGTCTCAAAAATCTCAATTGAATGAAATGCTTTCATCATCTTCTTTTTCAAATTGTAGACTGGGGTCTTATATCCCTTAACATCCTCAACAACCAGTTCTAAGCCGTCTTGGTATCGAAAGTCAGCTGAGTATGAGCATATCTTAACCCCATTTAAAATCATATCGTAGCGAGGTTGTAATTCGAGATTAGTTATTTCACCGGCTCTTTGTAGAATTAAAAGCTCGACATATCGTTTAGCTTCTTTTTTGCTATCGAACCAGGTTCCGTCAGGATGTTGAGTTTTTATAGCTTTATATTTACTCATCAAAATTAACCTCACAGCTTTCCGAACAATCGTTTGCCGCATCCCACTCCATGTCAAACATACCAATCTGCTTATTTGGTGTATCTACAAACTTTTTAAACGGCTGTTCAGCCATCTCTTTCAAGTCTTTAATTGACATATAATTCCTGCCAAACACCCTAGACTTTTCTCCCTCAGAGGTATTTGTCATTCCATATGTTTCCTCTATGTAATTGCACCAATCAAAATATTTATTACTATTACCTTCTGCAATTAGTGTTAAAATCTTTCTCTTGGATTTTTTAAAACACGCTACGCAATTTCCCTCATGCTCATCTATTTCTAAATCAAATGGCATATTAGACCACCAACGCCTTACATCATCTTTTGTAGTGGGAACCATAGAAATTAAAGGATATATAACCCTATTTTTTTTAGCCTCAACAGACATCCTATCCATCTCATCACACCTAATTCCAACAGCCCTTTGAGCTTTTTGAAATCCGACTTCCCTACACCATGATTGCATGGGTGCAAGCTTTAAGTTTTTAGTACAGTGATTAAATGCTTGATTTGGTATTCCATATTTTTTTATAACCTCCTCATATGGTTCCCCATTTCTACTTGCTGTTTCGTATGTAACAATTTTATGCCTTGAACCCTCACCCTTTTCCATAAAAACAACAACCTCAAGCCATATCAAATTCAACCCAAATTCCTTATCACACTGGTCAACAAATTTTAGGGTGTTTTCGTGTTCTTGGCCTGTGTTGGCAAATACAAACTTTATATCATATTCATCCGATTTGTTTTCTTTCAGCCACCACGCCATAAAAGCAGAGGTTCTACCACCCGAGAAGGCAACTGTTAATTTTTGCTTACTCATTTAAAATCTTCTCTGCCCACTTATCTTGAAAGTTCTTTTCTGCAATTCCCATATCTCCATGAACACTTTTTAAAAATCTACCAAATTTTGTTAATGGAAAATCAATCTTCTCAGCCTTTGCTTTATTCTCTTGTCGAATAAGTTCCTGAGTCTCTTCAAGAGTTATAATCCGCTTCTGCTCGTCACACTTTAACCAGAATGATCTGCCTGACCCTTCCTTGAGTGCGTGTTGGCCCTGTAGAGTGCGTAGGCACATCAGCTCGTTCAGTATTGGTTTGGCATCCGGCCTGTTTTCTGGCTGTTCTGCATGAACTTGGTTTAAAACTTTAATAACGTCAGGTAATGGCGGCCTCTTGGCATGAGTGATTTTTATTCTATTCCACGCTTCCTCTTGCACCGAATGTTTAAATCCATTTGTTGCTGAGATGTATTCTCCCAACATCACTTGCAGCTGTTCGTCAGACTTGCCATATGGTTTATCGTAGAAAGCATCCATGAGTGTCACAAAAAAATCATTTGCCATTTGCGTAAATCCTTGCTTTTTCAATTGTTGTCAGTTCTTTTTCTTTTGGTGCGGTAGAAAAACTAACCGCATTGCCATACCAAGTTGTCCATGCACTTTGCCAACAAACAAACTGCTTACCATTGGCTTTGCAATGTGACGCGAATTTAATAACTTGATCTTCATAATTCAAATCACTTCTGGATTTTTGTTTCCAATAAGTCTCTGCATTATCCTTGCTTGGAATAAAATCATTTGGATAAGAGGATTTTCTTTTAATATTTTCTTTCTTATCTTCTTTAGTTTTAGTTATAGTTTTAGTTGCTATAGCGTTTGGGGTAGCATTCGCTAGAGCCATATCTTTATATTTCAATGCTTTGGCCTTCCCGCCCAGACTACCTAGATGCCTGTTTAACGTTACCTTTTCTTGCACGTTAGACAGTGTTTTAAGTAAATTTTTTTGAGTAATTCCACACTCGTCAATGATAAGAAATTCCATAATTATTGGTTTAATTCTTTTCCATTGGGCGGGAGTACATCGGGCAAACCGTGAAAGTTTTTTATCCTCATTTGGGATATATCCACCAGACCTCCACATACAGATTAAGAGCATAATATAAGCTCCTGTCTCAGCAGAATTGAGGTGGGTGGTGTCTGCTATAAAAGCATCAGTCCAAAGTGGCATAGATGGAAATTCAGCCATTATGCTCACCATACGGTTTTGTGGTTTTAATTTTAGTCATGGATGCCAGTCCTATTTAAAGTGTTTATATTATGCCAGTCTAAGGTAATTGTGAGAGGGCTATAAACCCCTCGACTGGCGTTGAGGGAAGTGTATTTGGAAACGCACCACCCTCTCACATTTCAAACTCTAATCCTTTTCTCCCAAAGTATCAAGTTTTTTTGCTAATTCTAACAAAGCAATAGCAGTATCAAATGGATTTTTATCAAATGCCCTGTTAAGTGCTGATTTCAGCATCGACAGGCTGTCATCAATAATATTATCAAGCTTAACACTATCCGATAATTTAGGTGTGTAGCCATTCATTTTAAGATCTAGTCTCCCATCAAGAATTAATCCCTTAATTTTGTGATATGCATTTAAAATTGTGGAGTGGTCACGCCCAAAAACCCGACCTGTCTGTGGAAAACTATAGCCACACCTTTCCACAACTAGGAACATCGCTATGTGGCGAGATTTTATGACATCTGCATTTCGTGCTTTGCCCAAGATAATTCCTTTTGAGTGCCCGTATTTATCTTCCACAAAATTTAGCACATCATCCGGAGTCATTACTTTTCACCCATTGCGATTGAGGTTAAGTCAATCCAAGTTACCTGTCCATATGAAGCCTGTTCTATAAATTTTGCTGTTTTCAATCTACACAGATATGGTTTGTTTATAAGCCTCGAAATCGTTGCTGGGTCTACGTTTGCCTTCATTGCGAACTCATCCTGAGTCAGCCCTTCTTTTTTTAAGTAAATACTCAATTTCATTTTTTTTTACCTTTTTTTAAATAATATCTTGCATAAGCCTCAATAATACTTATATTGAAAGTTGTCAAACATTAAAAACAAATTTGGGAGAATTTAAAATGATAAATTATTACACACAGCCAGAAGACAGGCTAAAAGAAATCGAGTTGGAAATTCTTCATCTTGATAAACTTCACCTCGAAACAACCCGGTACCTGGAAAGATTAAAAATCCCTGAAATAAACAATTCTGATGTTGAAATCGAGTTAACAGATTTGTTCCACAACCTTCAATATGGTTTAACGCCAATTTTAGAGGCGATTGCAACGCTAAAAGTTGAAAGAGGTTTAATTTATGATGAGCTTGACGATGACCCATCTGACTTCGATCAGCATAACATATTGAACCACAACCAGTTGGGGATAAAATCATGAAGAGAGGTGTAAAATCAGTTTCAATGCTCAAGGAAATACATTCTCGGATGTCAAAAAATAGGGAGATGGTCAGAGCTGGTTATAAAATCGAAAAGTTTGAGCTTCACGAAATTCAAGACCTTGCTCAACAAATTATAAAATTAACTTATGAAATTCAAACAATCCAACGGGAGAACGAAAATGACTAAAGAATTAAATATTTATCAAAGAATTAATTTGGTGATGGCAGATATTGCCTACGTTCAAAAAGAGAGCAAAAAAGTAAATAATCAATACACATTCGTAAGCCATGACGCTGTTACTGCGACTGTTAGGCAAGGTTTGGTTAAGCATGGGATTGTGCCAGTGCCGACTGTCATATCCTGTGTTCAAGATGGCAACAGAACTGTTTTAGAGCTACAGGTTGACTTTGTTAATATGGACAACCCAAAAGATTTTATTAGCACAAGATCATTTGGATATGGAATTGACCAGCAGGACAAGGGCGTTGGCAAAGCACGATCATATGCCATTAAATATGCTTACCTTCAACAATTTGCCCTTGAGACAGGTGATGATCCAGAGAGAGACTTGATTGACCACAAGCCGTCAGTAGAATGGCAAGGCCCACTGAAGGTCACTGAGTTGAAAGCAGAGCTTAGAAATCTTTCTTCTGCTTTAGATGCTTGCGGGACACCAGATAAATTAGATGAAATAATTCTTGAGTTTGAACCTGTCATGGCTCAAGCAAAAGTTGATTTAGAGGCTTGGTACGAGCGAGCAAAAAAACGTCTTGACGAAATTATTGAGATATCTGATCTCACAAGGGCTGGAAAAGCCGATATGCACGATCCGGTGGAAGAGGTTTAATGAGTGATTATTTAAAAGACAGCGGATTTTATGCAGACTGGAGTTTTTACGAATACAGCACCAATGAGGACAGAGTTAAAATAATTAAAAAAATGATGAAAGACCCACGATTTATTGAAGATGAAAGGCGGCTGTTATCAGGGGAGGTTGATTGGAAAAATACTATGGTAGAAATAGATATTAAAAATTATAATAAACTTATGCAAAGGCTCGAAAAGGCTCGATTTATCGACAACAAAAGAGGAAAAAAATGATGAAAATTGATATAGATGTAATCAAAGGGTGTATTGCTATTATTGACATATGCTCAAATCGAGGGGCTTTTAAAGGTGAAGAACTGCAAGGTGTTGGCGGTCTTCGCCAAAGCCTTCTAGCAGCTCTTGAGCCAAAAGATAAACAGGTAAATGATGAGAAGATTAAAAAGGAGAAGAAATAATGGCTGGGTCAGTTAATAAAGTAATTTTGATTGGTAATCTTGGAAAAGACCCAGAAATAAGGTCAATGCAAGATGGAAAAACTATTGTTAACTTTTCCATTGCCACTTCTGAAAATTGGAAAGATAAAA
>TARA_R110002126_G_scaffold71420_2_pt1 | contig 11598 bp, 20 predicted proteins | sample TARA_R110002126 | Tara Oceans TARA_R110002126 (sample SAMEA4397536) | marine metagenome | biome: Polar Biome; feature: [DCM] deep chlorophyll maximum layer (ENVO:01000326); material: water (ENVO:00002006), including particulate matter (ENVO:01000060) such as... | depth 30 m
CCCCAACCAAATCATATTCACGAAGGAGTCCTGAAATGAACGCAACCTATACCCAAGGCGACGGCAAATGGCACAGTGAGTACATGGCGAAAGTCAAAACCATGCCCACCGATTCACTGCAATACGTCATCAAAGACTGCCGCAACGCGATAGAGGCGTTACCTGAGAACCCCAAGTGCGAGCAGTACATGGACGAGATCCACTACTGCGCCACAGAGTTGCGTTTCCGCAACGAAGCAGCAGCCCCCCATGATGACGCCGTCACTGCACAGATGGCATTGCATCAATTGATATGTGAAAACCCAACGCACCGTCACATCGCCGCAGCGCGAGACCAGTTCGATATTGCAGAGCAAGCATACGATGTCGCCGACTATGCGCGGTGCTCCGACGCTTGCCATGTTGGGCTTTCAGTGCTGGAGGTGAAGTAATGCGGTTACTCGCAGACATTCTGTTTGGGCTGGGCATGCTGGCAGTGTCGCTACTGCTGATCACGTCAGGACTGTTCCTGACTCACGCCTACTACATTTCACCTGAGGGAGCACATTGGATTTTTTCCTTCACCGCTCCCGCATTCATCCTGCAAGGCTACGGCATGGTCGTGGTCTGGGTTCTACAAATACGAGGAGACATCTAATGGAAACAATCGAAACATATCGCGTGATTGAGGGCGAACGTAGCCTTACGTTCACAAACAAGTTTGACGCGCTGCGCTGGGCAGTGCGCTCTGAGGGCATGACTGAGTTGTCACTGTGGCATCACACTGGCGAGCGGTTAGCTAACGGGTTCGCTTACAAGGGCGAGGACAGTCTCAAGATGGTGGAGTCGGTGACCCTATACGAACTAGCCGACCACCCGTGGCTAACGCTGCACCCTGAGACTTGGGTGGAGTTGTACAGCGTAGTGGCGGAAGACCTTGCCCGTGCTGACGGCGTCACCCTAGAGGCGTGGGTGTGCCCCAATGGCGACACGCACTACACCGACAAAGGGCAAGACGCCTTTGAGGAATTCGTGACACAAGCCGAGCAGTTGATGACCGACTCAGGCCTGACAAAGGGAGAATACTAATGGCTAGTTTCGACAACAAAGAGCAGTGCGATTCGTGCGGTGAGTACCACCACGAGCGCAGCATGAATTTTGATAGGTTTGGTTCTTTGTGCTTTTCATGCTCTGACGAGCGCGACCTAGAAGGCGCACAGTCATTTATGGCGCACCTTACCGATAGCGGGTATGAGATCATCCACACAGGGGGAGGCTGCACAGCCTACGCCAAACGATTCGGATCGTGCGAGGTGATGATTACCCAAGACGCAAGCCACGAAATAATCCCCGAATACATGTCAGACCTTGGGCTGGTAATCGGCGTCTATCCTGATGACCTCGAAGGCCAACACCTTTTCTTCCTTAATCCAACCCACACCAGTTGGGAAATAATCTGCGATTCAGTCGCAAAAGCCGAAACAGCCGCGAAAGCTCTGGACAGCATCGCAGCATTCCAAAAAATCGAAGCGTAAAGGACACGACAATGAGCGATTCCAAAATGACCGAAGCTATCTTGCAGACCGCAGCCGACCTCACAGTGGGCGTGATCATCGCCTACCTTGAGGAAGAAAACCCCAACGGGTTTGATGATGACGGCTACCCGATAGTCCACGACCTAGGCGACCCGACCGCCCTTGAGGACGCGATACACGCACTCACTGAGTGGGCACTCAACTGGCGTGATCTAGGCGAACCACCCAAGGCAAAGAACGAGGCCGAGTATGCGCTGGCACTGCTTCACAGAGTGCAGGAAAAGTTTGCCCCTGATGAAATGCGAGGACTGAAATACTCCGACTACATCGAAGCCTGGTTCCTACTGAACAAAAACCAGGAGCCTGCCAATACCCATTTCGGCATTATTACCCAACTGAGGGCGACCGCGCCCCTCTTTGGGTTTAATGACCAAGACATTCTCGAAATGTGGGTGCTCATCAAAGAACTCAGAGTTGCACCCAGACGCGACCAAGCGTAACATCTAATACAACAACCAACGAACCATAGGAAAACCAAATGAAAGCGGAACTCAAAAGAAAAGTAGTTGACCAGTTGATTGAGATCGTCGAGGAAGGCGGATCATTTCAGGCTGGGTTCTCATCCCTCGCGGGACTGCCAACCAACGCCGTGACCGGCAACAAGTACACCGGCTTTAACGCATTCTGGTTGTCGATGCTGGGATGCACCAAGGTAGCGACAATGAAGCAGTGGGCGACCATCGGATACACTTGCGAAGGGCTAGGCCGTAAGGACAGAAACGTAGGCATACCGATCACTCTCGGCTTCTCGGCTTACGACAAAGAAGAGCGTCCCGATGGCACCACCGCCAAGGTATACAAGGGCAAGCGGTTCTCATCCGCTACCGTCTACCGTGCCGAGGACGTGAAGTCATTCGAGGATGGCTCACCCTATCCAATGGACACTGAGGGCATGGTCGATGAGACGGTGTCCGACGCTGAGATAGAGGCGTTCATCGCCAACTATTATCGGGTGTCAGGGGTGACGGTTACTCGCAACGCCACAGGTGGTGCGTACTATCGACCATCCACTGATACCGTGAACATGCCGTTGCCGGAGCAGTTCAACAGCACCGACACCAGCACCGCAACCGAGAACATGTACTCGACTGAGCTACATGAGATTGGGCACTCGACTGGTCACAAATCACGGCTCAATCGTTTGACCTTGACCAACACCAAAGGCTACGCCTTCGAGGAACTCATTGCTGAGATCACGGCAGCGTTGCTCTGCGTCGAGTTGGGCATAACAAACGAAGCGCGTGACGATCACGGGCACTACATTGCGTCATGGTTGATGGCACTTGGCAACGATGTTGACTACATATTCAAGGCCGCAGCCGAGGCACAAAAGGCGGTGGATTTCATCCTCGCCACCCAAACCCAATCCGAAACTGAAGAGGCCGCATAGCGGCCCATAGGGACAACCAATGACACATGAACATCTAACCCAAGTATGGGATGGCTTTTGCAAGATGAGGTTTTTGCCTCGCCTATCTGCCGATGAACTCTTCGCGCAGGATTATCTGTCAGAAAGCGAACGTGCTTTTGTAGGCATGTTCATCAAGCTATGGGAAACAGCGGAGGACACGCAATGAGCAACGTCACATCAATTAAGACGAAGACCCACGCCAACAGTGCCGAGTTACTAGCCGAGGCTGGCATAGCCGACTCAAGGGTTCACGAGCTACGCAATGCTCTGATAGCCACGCACAAGGCTTACTGCGCCCTTGACCCTTGGGGTCGTAATGACTTCAAAAAGCTCTGTGGCGACCGCAAGTTCCACGAAGTGCTGGTGCTTATCGCATCAGTCGAAGACCTCAACACCGACCTGTAAGGACTGAATATGGATATGGATCAAATCCTAGACTCCCTTGATCGAATGATCAGCGAATGGGAACAGCAAAGTCTCATGGCGATAGAGGCCGAGGCTAACTTCAAATCGTTTGAGGCATCGTCAAAGAAGGCCTTGATTGATGTGGGCGACAGTGCGGCCAAGGCCGAGGTGTTTGTCAGGGCAATGCCAGCGTGGACAGAAAAGTACAAAGCCTTGCAACAGGCGAATCTGTCTGTCGAGGTGCTGAAGAAGCGCATCATGGTTGCCCAGTTGACGTTCGATGCCGAGCGCACCAATCGAGCAGACAAGAGGAGGATCGTATGAGTCAGCAGTTTAACCATGACCTGCGCGAAAGGGTGATCAGGATCGAGAAGATCAGCGAGATCCAGGAGATGCTACAAAACATGGCGACACTGATGATCGCCTACCCTGATGCCACCGAGGATCAGTCCAATGAGTGGCTGACTACCTTGAATGTGTGTCGGGTGGAGCTCCGCCGCCGACATAAATCCAGGCAGGTACGTCTTGCGCCCAAAACAACAGGTACGTCTTGCGCCCAAAATGAGTCTGACTCGTGAAGGTGCTAGATCTATTTAGTGGGATAGGTGGGTTCTCATTAGGGCTGGAGGCTGCCGGTATGGAGACCGTAGCGTTCTGTGAGAAGGATTCATTCTGCCGCAAGGTATTACAACAACACTGGCCTGATGTGCCGGTATACGAAGATGTGAGGGCTTTAGATGGACGAGCATACCGAGGTTCAGTTGACGTTGTTTGCGGAGGATTCCCCTGCCAACCCTTCTCAGTTGCAGGACTCAAGCAAGGCAAGGCAGATGACCGTCACCTCTGGCCTGAAATGTTACGAATCATTAGCGAGTGTAGGCCGAGCTGGGTTATTGGAGAAAACGTTTCTGGGTTCATCAACATGGCACTCGACGATGTGTCATCTGACTTGGAAAACGAAGGCTACGAAGTCAGGACGTTTGTACTTCCAGCTTGCAGCGTCGATGCGAGACACCGCCGAGATAGAGTCTGGGTTGTGGGCCACGCCATCAGCGAGCATGGGTGGAGGGGTTCCGACAGACGCGGAGGCGCGGGGTTGGAAGTGGATGGGGACATACTGGATGAGGCCGGACGGCAGCAAATTCCAAACTCAACTGATAGATCAGGCGCGGATGTGGCGAACACCGATGACATCCGATTGGAAAAACATGGACTCAGCGAACCAACTCAGCCTAGCGAAGCAGGTCAAGGAACCCAAGTTGTGGCCGACACCAACGGTCAGGGGGAACTACAACAGGGCGGGACTGAGCGCGAGGTCAGGGGACGGGCTGGCAACGGCAGTGAAGAAGGCAACCCTATGGCCCACCCCTACAACCAGGGACTACAAGGGAGGGAGGAAGCCCGAAACACTGAAGGCAAAGGGACGGCTACCGTCGAACAGTCTACCCGACTCGGTGAACTCAGCGGCGGGGGAGACTGGCCCCTTGAACCCGCCGTTCGTCGAATGGCTCATGGGGTTCCCAACAGGGTGGACAGAATTAAAGCCTTAGGAAACGCCGTAGTCCCAAGACTAGTGCAGGTGATAGGTGAATTGGTTGTACAGGTAGACGCTAGTCGTGGTACGCTGTATGCTTCACACAACAGCGGCAGTAGCCGCGAACCATCCTAGCCACGATGTAAAACTTGCTTGCGGCGTCCTGAGCACGACGAGAAAAACTGCTCACACTGATTTCAACTCAGTGGCTATGTGGTTAGTCACTGCGATGCAATCGGCATCAACCTAATAGGAAACCAGGAGATTGATATGAAGTTTTCAGAAAAGAATGTTCGGGATATTCGCAAGGTACTAAACAACCACGCAATTGCTCGAGCGGCAGACGGCGGCATCAAGATGTCAGCGGCGGTGCTTGGCATGGCGACTGAGATTGGAGTGGATCGCAAGACCTTAAAGGATTTCATCGAAGGCACTGTGGCTAAGCCATCAAGCGCGACGATGAAGAAGTTTGATAGCTGGCGTTCACGTCACATCGTTTCGACAGACAACTCAGGGCAGCCCAAAGCTGTAGCAGAAGATCCACGAGACAAAGAGATTGCTGAGTTGAAACACTTAATCACGATCAAAGATCAGCAATGGGAGAGTTTACGGCTCAAGTACGTCGAAACTAGGCATCAGCTTGAGGCTATCGAGAGTGTAGACCCCGCCCACGCTGAGAAGTATCAAGCGGTTCATCCTGAAAACTCGTACTGGATGCAGAACTCTGACGCCTACATCAAGGTCTACACACACAATGACAGTCTTGTAGATGCTATGCGGATGTTCACGATCCCCGTACCCAACCTTGTAGAAAGAATGGCGTTGGTTGAGGGTGAGTCGCACGATGAATGGCGAATCCGCCTTGAAAAAATTACTGACGAGCGCAAGCAGTTAGTGATTAATCTGGCGGATCAGATCGCGGCCCTGTACGAAACATGCGGATTCCCAGATCACTACGTTGGGGTGGATGTAGTAACGTCTAAACGGCACATAGGGTAGGAGGTTCTTATGGAAAAGTTAGTCACATTGAAGCTAACCGAATCTGAAGTCGATGCTTTGGATCGTTTATTTCGGGGGTCACGCGATGACCCTCGCGTTCACGGCGCAATCGGAACCTGCTTCTGGTTCCACGGGATGACACCTGAAGATGAAAAGGTTGCCAAGGATGCTTGGAACTCAATTCAAACTAAGCTGGGAGACCTCAAATGACAGTGATGGATGAGATGGACAGGCTCATGGAGTTAGCTGATAAGATCACAGACTCACGCGAAGAAGTAGAACCGCTGAGAGATAAAGGTTTGTTTGAAGTCACGATCATAACCAAGACCGACTCAGGGCTTGTCAGTAAGACATACAAAAGAATCACCCTGATGGACGTTAACCTTCTTCCAGAGATACAGTCCGACTCAGTGGTTGAGTCTATGTCGATCACAAAAATGAAAGGTCAGCACTCGACACCCAACCTGATTGTTCACAATCAAGATAAGCCCAGGACAAGGGGCAAGTGGCAGAGAATAATCGAGACACTGAATGCGGGTGAGTCAATCGTAATTGACGAGGATGAAGACCACGACCCAGACAAGAACGTTCTTCGAGCGATAAGGCAGGCCGCCGAGTCGCTGGGCATGAGCGTGGAAAGCAAACGCTTGATAGGCAATAGACGGGTTGTCAAGCGAACGAGATGAGTCCCTTAGGTTGCTCAGGCGACCGGCAGCGTCAGGGCTGGGGAGACATACCCCCTTCCTACGAGAGAAATAGAAGTGATGTAGTGGGTAGGGACGTAAATTTCAGCCCGAATCATTTCAACTGCCGGACTTCCACCAGATAAAAAAGAACCCCACTCACACACAACGGAGGATGCTTTGTGTGAGCAGGGTTCACAGGGGTGTTGAAATGTGTCGAAGGAGAGAGGACACGAACATCAACTCACATAGATTGTCAAACAACATGACACGGCGCAAGGCCCAGTGGACTACCGTAGATAAGCCTCATCAAGGTATTGCAACCCTTTCCTGAAGTTGTCGATGAAGCTTTCATGGACATCAAGGTCTTTGGCTATGATCATGCAAATGCTGACCGCATCATCCTCGTCAACCCCCTCCTCTAAACAGTGAGCAACATCTCGAAGCCGCATCAACCCCGATGTCATCATTGATGGCGGCTTCTTGTACTTGCTACTGCCAGTGGTGTCAGCGGGGTTGAGGCTCTTCACAAAGGCACCAGCATCTACAAACACCTCAAGCAAGAACTCCGCCGCCCGATGCTCTGTCGTTGTGATACGACCAGCTTTCAACATCCTGTCAATGTTCAACTGGTCAGTGATCCTGGCTCTAATTGAGCCGTCCTCACCCTGCTCCAGCGTCACGTTGTGATGCTGATGAGTTGCTTCGTTGCCCACATCATTAATTGGTTTGTCAGAAATCCCAGTCGGCGGCTGTTTCATGGTAATCCCCTCTTCCTTTGGTAGCGGTGAACGCCATTGGCTCATGCTCGTATTCACGATCCCTGTATCGCCCTGTTACAGGGTCATATTGTAAATCAGCCTGTCCGACAGAGCCTACCCACTTAAACCTGCATTTCCAGCTATGCACTTCGATGTGGGCCTCCTCTCGGTGAACGGTGATACCGCAGTCAGCCTTTGCAAACCATGCTGCACTACCACTGATGTGGTTACCGTTAGGCACTGGCATTTTGCCCTGATCATTCGCCCTCATCTTGGCGGGGTGAGCAATGAACCAGATATGCAGGTCATGACTACGGGCAAACTGAACCATGCGAGTAAGCATTTCACTGATCGCTTGGTGTTCTTGTTCCAAGTTGTTTTGAGCGATGTAATTGTACGGATCAACCACTAACCCACGACAGCCCAGCCTCATCACAGCCTGCTTCGTGCGCTCTATGATGTTATCAATGGTCGCTGCCTCGCCGTCCTTGCTCTCTAAGAAGGCAAAGTGATCGTTAACCCATCCTGTAGCCTCATCTAATTCAGAGCGGCTCATGCGCTCGTGTGCCCCCTCAAAGAATGGTTTGCGAGCATGCTTCTCTGCAAGCTTAATAATGTGCATCGGCGGCGGGTTCTCAAACGAGGCAATGGCAAACTTCCATTGATGTTGTTCCGCAAGATTAACCAAGACTGCGTCAATGAACTCAGACTTACCCGAACCAGGCTGACCTGTGACGATGGTCAGTTGCCCTTGAAGGATGGTGTACAAACCATCCAGACCATTGAAGCCAGTGCTCAACCCGCCCATCAGACCTTTCTCGTACAGAAAACTCACGTCATCGGCGTAGTCACTAGCGGAATACACACCAACCAAAGGTGTCGGAACCGCCTCATCAACCAACCTGCTTAGCTCTTCGGCACCGTGCCGTAACAGAATGTCGTTGGAGTCTTTGCAGTCCTCAGGTATCTCAAGGTGATAACACTTTGCACGACCCACCCGACGCATGATTTCTTCGCCAAGTGCCGCGCCTGGTTCATCATCATCCATAGCCAAAACAATTCTTTCGGCCTTTTCCAGAACCTCTTTTGCCGACCACAGGTAAGCAAACTTGCGGTCTTCACTTGGCTCCACCTTGCTGTTGCTGACCTTCTGGGGTGCGCCATTTGGGACGCTCACCACTAAGGTAGACGAGGACTTGTCGATTGCAGAAACAATAGCCAAACAGTCAAACTCCCCTTCGGTAATGATCACCGTCTGAAGGTTATCTATGTCAGCGTTCTCTATGCCCCAAAGGGTTCTTGCGCTGCCATCTTGAATGAAGTTTTTCCCTTCAACTGATCGCCATTTGATGGCTTCTTTGTCACCGTAAGCAAACCCAATAGCGTTAAGCTCGCCCTCGCCGCTGAAGTATTTGGTGCCAGCAACGATCTGATAACCGTCAACTAACTCTGGGTCTATGCCTCTGTTGCGTAAGAACGCATCGGCTAGTGCCTTGTCCGATGTCTTGGGAAAGCTTATTGCCTTTACAGGAGCCTTTGGCTCCATGCTCCAATCATCTTTCTTGTCGGAACTCACCTTGCCGGAAAGCTCGCAGTGCCAGCACTGAAACAGGATCGACCCTGCGTCGGGCTGTATGTTGAGAGTCTTCTCATTTTTCTTCTTCCTGTCTGGTGAACAGACCGGACAAACGTGCCGACCGGCACCCTGATTTCGTACAAAGTATTCTAAATCTGACTGGTTCAAAGCATCCTCCTTGTGAACCGTTGAATTTTGTGATATCAAACGAGAACGCCGTCACCGAGAACGTACTCACCCAACTAAAAGTTGGAAGAGAACGGAATCAATGAGAACGTTCTCATGCAGATAGCAACCTTCTAATCACACTCCTCACCGCTGTATCTCTCCTTACCCCCAAGTCCTCTCGGACTGTCAACAAAGCCGCACTCGTCAGCTCCGTCGCATCCACACCACACGCCTCACAAAAGGTAACCAGGCCACCGTCTGTCATGAAAAACTTGATCGCGTCAGATCTTATTTCCTGATCTTTGTCAGCTAAGTCCTTCACCGCCAGCTTCAACACAGCCAACGCTGTATCTTTAGATGACTTCGACTGTGATTTCTGCCCTTGGTTCTTCCTTGTCGAGTCCATGATAGATGTGCTTCTCCTTAACCTGTCTATCGTTCGTGTAGGCAAAGCCTTCTAAACAATCAAGGATTACTGACTCATCCAGATCTGGGCGGCGCGTCCTGTACCAGATCTTCATCGTCACCCTAACGTCGCCCTCAAGCAGGTTATCTAGCTTGGGGCACTGCTGGTTGAACGCCTCAACGTAATCCCTTGCCTTCTGACTTTTGATAAACCGAGGCTTGCCTCGAAAGGTCACAAGCTTTCTGCTGTTGGCCTTGCTGGCAGGTTCTCCGTATATCGTGGTCTTGAAGATGTTGCACATGGTATCGTGGCTCGTTATACTTCGCAAGCTAACGGAGGAAACGTATGAGCAAGATCGGAAATTTTGTTTTGGAACAGGAAGATTGTGGTAACGCGATCTACAACGAAAGCGACAGGAGCTATGACTTTACAAATCAAACCAAACGTGAACATGGAAATGAAGGCCAGTGGAGAACCGATCCCAACGATACCTTGGGACTCAATGTTTTTCAAAGATGCCTTCGACATACCAGTCCAAGAGGACTCTATAAAACGGAAACTCCAAGCAGTTCGGAGTGCCTACAAACGTTATCTACTGAAAGAAACGAATCCCCCAGAACGAGAGTTCTATATCGGAAGGCAATACGTCGATCAAGAATTGGTCGTTCGCGTATACTGTAAGAAGGGGCCGATTCGTGAGGGTAACCAATAACCACAACCTTGCTTCACCGATTGTTGCAGCACTAAGCCGTGACGATTACACCCGAGGCAAGAGCCATCGATCAGTCACTCAACTGATTGACTCACCAAGGATACGGATACTGCGAGAGAAGCACTGGGACAGCCTCGAGGAGGACGTTTCAGAAAAGCTTTGGTCAGTGCTCGGCACCGCCGTGCATAAGGTATTCGAGGACTACTCTGGTGACGATGTGATTAGCGAGGAGCGTTTGTTCGTCGATGTGGATGGCTGGACTATATCCGGCGCAATCGATCTGCAAGATGACGAAGGCCCAAGCGATTACAAATGCACCAGTGTCTGGGCGGTGATTCACTCAAAGGTTGAATGGGAGTTGCAGTTAAATGCTTACGCTTGGCTTATGCGTCACGCAAAACAGCGACATTCAAAGCGGCTACGGATTATTGCGGTGATGCGAGACTGGAATCGGCGTATGGCTGATAACAGTAGCGACTATCCACAGGCACCCATAGCCACGATAGATGTGCCGTTGTGGAGTGAGCGAGATCAAAACGACTACATGGCAGAGCGAATCAGCCTTCATCAAGAAGCTGAGTTCGCCAATATCGTTGGCGACAGACTGCCTGATTGCACAGATAACGAGCGATGGGCTAAAGACCCAAAGTTCGCTGTGAAGAAGGGCACAAACAAACGTGCGTTGAGGGTGTTCGACAGTAGCGATGAGGCTGAGGCTTACATCAAGACCAATAATCTTGATAACAAGCATCACATTGAGCATCGCCCAGGAGAATACACCAGATGCGCTTCAAACTGGTGTCGTGTCGCAGAGTTTTGCGACCAATGGAACGAGCAGGAATGATTGAAAACGACAAGACCGTGTACGAAAAGATGCTGGGTATATGGTCAATCACCAAGATCCCAGCGTTACGAATGACTCCGCACAACGGAGAAGTGGGTTTCTTTTGGCAACAGGGGCCAATACTTCGGATGCCTTTCAAGGCTTTTGAGGATATGGCGCCAATCGAAATGGTAAATCTAATTGAGAAGGAGATAGACAAAGTCTATGGAATCAACGCAAAACAGTTCAGAGCCGACCTTAGCGGATATATGGCAAACCCTTTCAGCAGTCAACGTTGAGGAGTACGTCGAGACCAAGATGGGCCTGCGGTATCTGTCGTGGGCACACGGGTGGATGACTCTGATGCAGCATTATCCGAATGCAATCATGGACTTTCCGCCTAGCGAGGTTCATGAGGACGGTAGCGTGACCGTTAACTGCTCTATTGTGATCGGCACCTTTGCCCGTCACATGTGGTTGCCGGTGATGAACAACAAGAACCAAGCCATCGTCAGGCCAAATGCTCGAGACATCAGTGACGCAAAG
>TARA_R110002126_G_scaffold34643_2_pt1 | contig 11586 bp, 5 predicted proteins | sample TARA_R110002126 | Tara Oceans TARA_R110002126 (sample SAMEA4397536) | marine metagenome | biome: Polar Biome; feature: [DCM] deep chlorophyll maximum layer (ENVO:01000326); material: water (ENVO:00002006), including particulate matter (ENVO:01000060) such as... | depth 30 m
TGTGTAAATATTTGTTAGTTGATTTTTTTACTCTTTTATTTTTTAATTAAGCTACTGCCAAATAAGACAGTTTAATTACATACTTTTATTTGGCACCTTAGACAAATAGGAATAATAATATTACCTATTCTTATTCCATAAATTTTCCATTTCTTCAAGCGTTTTTCCTTTAGTTTCAGGTACAAATTTCCAAACTAAAACGGCTGCTAATACTCCCATAACCCCATAAATCCAATAAGCAAAACCATGATTGAATTTTTCTAAGAGATACGAGTTTTTATCCATCATAGGAAATGTCCAAGACACTAAATAGTTTGAAATCCATTGCGCTGCTACTGCTATAGCTAAGGCTCTTCCTCGTATTTTATTTGGAAAAATCTCTGACAATAAAACCCAACAAACTGGCCCCCAACTCATCGCAAAACTAGCCACATAAATAAGCATACACACCAAAGCTGCAGTACCTATTGTTTGATTGAAAAATGTGGTTCCTAAGGCAAACATAGAAATGGCCATTCCTAAGGCGCCTATAATCATCAAGGGCTTTCTACCAAATTTGTCAACCGTCAAAATTGCTAAAACCGTAAATACTAGGTTTACTGAACCTACAATAATCGTCTGCAGTAAGGCGACATCAGTTCCAGAGCCCATACTTTTAAAAATTTCAGGAGCATAATACAATACTACGTTAATACCTACAAACTGTTGAAAAACGGAAAGCAATATCCCTATGACAATAATCCTTATTCCAAAAGAAAATAATTTACCTGAATGTTTACTTGTTACTGTATTTTGAATCTCGGCTAATATTATTTTTGCTTGATTAATACCATTCACTTTTACAAGTACATCGAATGCTTTTTCTGGTTTGGATTTTAACACCAAGGATCTTGGTGTGTCTGGCACAAATAGTAACATCAACAAGAATAAACTTGCTGGAATGATTTCAGAAGCAAACATCCAGCGCCATCCTACTGTATTTAACCAAGAATCATCTCCTTGCCTTGAGATATAATAGTTGACAAAGTAAACCACCAACATTCCAAAAATGATAGCAAACTGATTTAAAGATACCAATTTACCTCTTATTTTTGCGGGTGCAATCTCTGCAATATATAAAGGAGAAAGCATTGAGGCTAGCCCAACGCCTACTCCCCCGATAATTCTGTACACAATAAATATGTAGATAAAAGTGTGGTCTGCTTCTCCAATGGGTTTCAAAAGCATTTCTGGCATAGATGAACCTATTGCAGATAATAAGAATAAGACAGCTGCCAGAATCAAACCATTTCTTCTTCCTAATTTTTTACTAATAATACCTCCTGAAATTCCTCCAATAATACATCCAATTAAAGCACTTGAAACTACAAATCCTAAACGTGCATTTGCACTCATTTCATCCAACCCAAAGGGAAGTACAAAAAAACGTTCTAAAGAACTTACGGTTCCAGAGATAACAGCTGTATCATATCCAAATAATAAGCCTCCAAGAGTTGCCACTAATGTTAGTTTTAATAAGTAGCTCGAATTTGATGATTGTCCCATAATGCCTTTTGATTATATATACTGATTAATCATATTCTCAAACAATTCTTGCTTACCACTTTGTAAGGTTAACTCACCATTTTCTTGAGCAATTTTATATAAATCTTGTAGACTTAATTTACCCGCTTCAAAATCTTTTCCTTTTCCGGCATCAAATGAACTGTATCTTTTTTCTCTTAAAGCTTGGTAAGATGAAGAAGTCAGTATTTTATCAGCGTTAATTAGGGCTCTAGCGAAAGTGTCTGCTCCACCAATATGAGCATGAAAAACATCTTCCATATCTGTAGAGTTTCTTCTAATTTTAGCATCAAAATTTACTCCTCCTCCTTGCAAACCTCCCGCTGCTAAGAATACTAACATCGCTTCTGTGGTTTCTTGGATGTTATTCGGAAACTGATCGGTATCCCATCCGTTTTGATAATCTCCTCTGTTTGCATCTATACTTCCCAACATACCTGCTTTGGCGGCAACTGCCAATTCGTGTTGCATAGTGTGCTGTGCTAACGTAGCATGATTGACTTCGATATTCATTTTAAAGTCTTTGTCTAATCCGTATTCTTTTAAAAAGCCGATTGCTGTTGCAGAATCAAAATCGTATTGATGTTTCATAGGTTCCATGGGTTTTGGCTCAATAAAAAAGTTTCCTTTAAATCCTTGTGCCCTAGCATAATCTCTTGCCATAGTTAAAAATTGACCCATATGATCTAACTCACGTCCCATATCCGTATTAAGTAACGACATATACCCTTCTCGTCCTCCCCAAAAAACGTAATTTTCTCCATTTAATTTAATCGTAGCATCTAAAGCCAATTTCACCTGTCCCCCTGCTCTTGCTACTACATTAAAATCTGGATTGGTTGAAGCCCCGTTCATATAGCGTGGATTGGAGAAACAGTTAGCGGTTCCCCATAATAATTTTACACCGCTTTCTAATTGCTTTTCTTTGATATAATCTGTGATGGTGTTTAATCTTGCTTCTGAGTCTGCAAATGTTGCCCCTTCTTGAATTAAATCATAATCGTGGAAACAGAAATAATCAAAGCCCATTTTGCTAATAAATTCAAAAGCTGCATCTGCTTTGTCTTTTGCTGCTTGGATTGGGTCATTCGATTGATCCCAAGGAAAATTTTGAGTTCCCGGTCCAAAAGGATCTGAACCTTGACCACAGAACGTATGCCAATAAGCAATGGCAAATTTAAAATGTTCGCGCATTGTTTTCCCGGCTATTACTTGCTCTGGATTGTAGTATTTAAAAGCCAAAGGATTATCTGATTCTTTGCCTTCGAATTGTATTTTTTCGATTCCTTTAAAGTATTCTTTATTTGCCATTTTGATAAATGTTTAATTGCGTAAAAGTTTAATTGTTCTAATTTGCGTTAGGGATTGAAGCATCTATCTGATTTCTTTTTTACTTTTTTTTAAGTAAAAAAAGTGAGTGTCTTTGATCCAAGCTCAAGATAAACTCCAAGTCCGCTCTTAGCCCTGAATGCCTTCAGGATAAAGGAACGCCCAAAAATTATTTATTTAATATGAGTTCTAATTCTTTTTTCCAATTTTCATAGGCTTTTAAATATGGTTTTTTATCCTTAAATGGCATAAATGTCATTATATGATCATTATCCATAATTACTTTTCCAAAAGCCTTAAAATTTCCTTTATGTAAATTTGCAGCTCTTGCTGCCCCAATAGCGCCAGTGGTATTGTAAATTTCTATTTCTTGCCCAATTAGAGTAGCCACTGTATTTGCAAAGATTTCTGCACGAAATAAATTATCATTCCCTGCTCTAATTACACTTGGCTCAATTCCGTCTGATTTTAAAATTTCCATTCCGTAATAAAATGAAAATGCAATACCTTCTAAAGCAGCTCTACAGATATGTCCTTTATGATGATTATTCAGGTTCATATTTACAATACGAGTACCAATTTCTTTATTATTAAGCATGCGTTCTGCCCCATTACCAAAGGGAATCAAGCATACACCATCAGATCCAATAGAAATTTCTGAGGCTAAATTATTCATCTCCTCATAAGAATCTACTGCCAAATTATTCAGCAACCAACGATATTGAATTCCAGCACCGTTAATATTTAATAATTTACCAATTTTCGGATTTGATTTGGTATAATTTACATGTGCAAAATTGTTAACTCTGGTACTTTCTTTTCCTGATAAATTATCGGTAACTGCGTACACAACGCCTGAAGTTCCACCAGTTGCGGCAATTTCACCTGGATTAAATATATTTAAAGAAAGTGCGTTGTTAGGCTGATCTCCGGCTCTATAAAAAATTGGAGTACCCACTTCTAATCCGCTTTCTAAAGCTCCTTTTTCATCTACTTTAGATTGTAGACTAAACGTATCAACAATCTCTGGAACTAAATCTTTATGAATACCATAATATTCCAATAAAAAATCGGCTACCCTATCATTTTTAAAATCCCAAAAAATTCCTTCTGACAAACCAGATATCGTGGTGTTTATGATATCTGAAAATTTATAGGCAATAAAATCTCCAGGCAGCATAAATTTGTATGCTTTTTTGTAAATCTCAGGTTCGTTGTCTTTTACCCATTTTAATTTTGAAGCTGTAAAATTAGCTGGTGAATTTAAAAGATGAGAAACACATTTATCTTCACCAATTTCCTTAAATGCTTTATGACCAGTTTCAACTGCTCTACTATCGCACCAAATAATACTTTTCCGAAGTGTTTTTCCTTCTTTATCCACCAAAACCAAACCGTGCATTTGATACGAAATACCAATGCCTTTTATTTGTATTTTACTAACATTGTATTGTTTTTTTAGCCTTGTAATGGCGTTACAAATATGTAACCACCAATCTAATGGCTCTTGTTCTGCCCATCCGTTTTTTAAAGCAAGCATACCCATTTCTGCTTTAGGCTCTTGTACAACGCCCAAGCTTTTTCCTGTTGAAATTTCTACCAAGGCTGCCTTGATGGATGAACTCCCGATATCTAATCCTAAATAATACAAGTTTGGATGTTTTTATTTGTTACTAATTTTTAATAAATTATGCTGTAGCATTACTATCGGCTGAAACTAAATAAATTCCTTTACTTAATTTTTGAATATCAAAAATTATAATTTCATTATCAACTGCAAAAATTTCAGCTATTTTTTCACCAATAACATTAAATATTTTAACGCTTTTATTTGATAAATTATCATTAGAAATATTAGTAAAAGCTGATGAAGGATTTAGATACATTGAGCTTTTTAGATTTTCAAAATCATTTGTATTGGCTTTACTTGATATTTTAACTAAATTTCCTGTATTAGTATTATCAGTATATAAGCTATCTGCTCCCAAAGTTATTTTACCTACCCAAGTATAAATATCCCCATCAGTGAAGTCATTATATACATCAAAAGTTACTGTTTGATTGCCTGAACCAGTCGAATTTGGTGTTATTGCAGATTGGTAAGCAATATTCTTCTGTCCCCAATCTAGAGACTCATCTACTTTCGCTAATATTAATTGCCATTCAAAGGAATCACCTGGAGAAACCGCTTCAATATCAAATTTTGATATGATCTCTGCAGTTGTAGACGGAATTTCAAGTTTAAAGACAAGGTTAGAATAAAATTGAACTATAACTGAGCTAAATGTCAAAAAAGTAACTCCTAAAAAAAGTAGTGTTTTTTTCATATTATAAATGTTCAATGATTAACAAAATTATTGTCTTTTTATCGAAGGGTTAAAATTAGTTTTATTCTAAAATTTTAAATATCATAAATTCAACAAATCCTATAACAAATGGTTAAATTACCTTCTTATATTCCATATTAAATTTATAAGTCGCTGATATATATTTGAAAATGCTGTAAATTGCATCAATTAAATTATGAGCTACAAGAAATTTATCTATTTTTAACTAACCGATTTTTATATCTATTTTGAATATTTTTAAAACAACATTTCTTTTAATTTTTATATTTTTTATCTCCTGTAATGAGAAAAAATCAAAATTAAACCAAAACGAACTTTCTAAAGAAACTAGCCCTTATTTGTTACAACATGCAAAAAACCCTGTGAATTGGAAAGCTTGGAATAATACTACTTTAAAATTAGCAAAAGAAGAAGGAAAACTTATTATTATATCTATTGGTTATTCTTCTTGCCATTGGTGTCATGTTATGGAAAAAGAAAGTTTTGAGAATGATAGTATTGCAAAAATTATGAATTATAATTTTATCAATATAAAAGTTGATAGAGAAGAAAGACCTGATGTTGATAATGTTTATATGGATGCTGTTCAATTAATGACAGGAAGTGGTGGTTGGCCATTAAACTGTATAACACTACCTGATGGAAGACCTTTTTTTGGAGGTACTTATTTCACAAAAAAACAATGGCAAAAAATTTTAGTTGACATCTCTAAACTTTATAGAGAAAATCCTCAAAAAATAATTGACTTTGCTGATAAATTAAAAAAAGGTGTTCAAAATTCTGAATTAATTACTTTAAATAAAAATGAGGTGATTTTTAGTGATGTTGACATTAAAAATAGCGTTGAAAAATGGAGCTTGAATTTTGATACTATTTATGGTGGAAACAACGATGACATAAAATTTCCTATGCCAAATTCTTTAGATTTTTTATTAAGATATGGGCATCAATTTGAAGATACATCAATTAAAAACCAATTAAAAACCACATTAACAAAAATGGCTTTTGGTGGAATATATGATCAAATAAATGGTGGTTTTTCAAGATATTCTACTGATAAAAAATGGCATATTCCTCATTTTGAAAAAATGCTTTATGATAACGCACAATTGGTTAGTTTATATTCTAAAGCTTATTTAGAAAGTAATAATGAACTTTTCAAAACCATTATTACAGAAACTTTAGATTTTGTTGGTGAAGAATTAACAGCAGAAAACGGTGCATTTTATTCATCTTTAGATGCTGACAGCAAAAATCATAAAAATGAATTAGAGGAAGGTGCATTTTATTACTGGAAAAAAAAAGAGTTAAAAAACTTGATAAATGAAGATTACCAACTTTTTAAAAAATACTATAATATAAATGAATTTGGTCTATGGGGAAAAGAAAGGTATGTTTTAATAAGAAATTCGACAGATCTAGAATTTTCTAAAGAAAATAATATTAATATAAAAACTCTAAAATCAAAAGTTAATAATTGGAAATCAACTTTAAAAAAAATAAGACTAAAAAAGAATAAACCAAATTTAGATGATAAAGTTTTAACGTCTTGGAATGCACTTATGATAAGTGGTTATGTTAATGCATACAAAGCTTTGAAAGATGAAGATTATTTAAAAACAGCAATAAAAAATGCCGAATTTATTTTAAAAAATCAGATAAAAAAAGATTATTCCCTTTTTAGAAATTACAAAAATGGGAAAAGTACTATTGATGCGTATTCAGAAGATTATGCTTTTTTAATTGATGCTTATATAAGTTTATATGAAGTTACTTTAGATGAGAAATGGTTGTTTATAGCTAAAGAATTAATGAATTATACAATAACTTATTACTTTAACTCAGAAAATGGTATGTTTTACTTTACATCTAATAAAAATAATGATCTAATATCAAAAAAAGTAAAAACTTTAGATGAGGTTTTACCATCTCCAAACTCAGTTTTAGCCAATAATTTATTCAAGTTGAGCTTATATTTTTCGAATACAAAATTTAATGAAATTGCAAAACAAATGGTTACTAATTTATATGAAGATATTTTAAACCATCCTAACAACTACAGTAATTGGTTACACTTAGCGCTAAATTATGCTCGCCCATTTTACGAATTAGCTATCGTGGGAAAAAACGCAAAATTAATTAATAATAATTTACATAGTTTGTATGTTCCTAATATTATTATTGCAGGTTCAACTAGTGAAAACAGCAACATAGAATTACTGAAAAATAAATATTTAAAAGATGAAACTTATATTTATGTTTGTAATTTAGGTACCTGTAAATTGCCTCAAAAAAATATTAACAACGCTATGTTTTTAATTAAAAAATAAAAAATCATCTTAAAGTGTAAAATTAATAAAAAATTTAACTGATTAGTTATTTACAGATTTCAAAGAACTACTTTATTAAAGTGTTTTTTTCATTAAATTAGTATCTAAATAAGATTATACAATTAGCTTGTTATGTTAATTGATATAGTAAAACTCAATTTCTTTTTTAAAATTGATATACACCTCACTCACTTCTATTTCAATTACTTTCGCTTAGATTTGAGTTGTCGAAATACGTGAGTGTCCTAAAAGTTGAGATACGGCTTCTATTTGAGCACAATTTATTAAAGTGACTGTGGTTGCAAATATTGTGGTTATACTTATAACTGGTTGATATGTCAAAAGTATAATTAATTCTATTTCTGAGACTGAAAGATGTATGCTTAGATATGTTTTTGTTCTTCTACTTTGCTCAGGGTGTGTAAAAGCATCATAACGACTGAGCCACGTGTTTAATGATTAATTCTAAAGAGGCAGTTTAAAAATTGTTTACCACGTTTACCAACTCTTTACCACTAAAATAATCGCTATAACCTTTGCTATTGTTGAGGTTTACCAGCATTACCACGATTACCACCCATTATAAGTATACCTATATATTTGATTCAAAAGAGTTTGAACTAAAGTGTTTTAAATTTCTTTCGGTTCCTAGATCATCAAAACGAATGATGCCTGCTTTTTTTGATGAAGTCTGGGTTTGCTGTATTTGTGAATAACGTCGTAGCCATCTTTTAATAATTGAAAGAAAAAAAGGAACCAACCCATTTTGGGTTGGTCTCTATTTATTATTTAGATTGTACATGATTAATGTAATCTAAAACGGTTACTTCATAGTCTTCAATACTGTAATTTTCAACTGTTTTATTCGGTCTATTCTTACCACAATAATCTTTTTGAAAAGTTATAGGATTATAAATTCCTTTTGAATTATCTTTTACAGGAGTAATCCCATTTTTTAATTTGAAGCCGTTATTCTTAAAAGCATAATCGCATAAAAACTTACAAGCTTTATTCTTATCAAAATGAGCATAGAGTAATTTGCTTTTTTCATCTAAAACTACATAGGTCTTTATTGTATATTTTAAAGCTTGAAGATTCTTCTTGTTTAATGAAATCTTCTTCCCTTTATAGGTCACCCTTGGTGTTTTGCCTTTGAAAAACTTGTCTGAGTTGCTCTTTAATTCATCAAAGATATCCGACAATTTCAAGTTATTAAGACTAATTTTGGGCTGCTTTTGAATTGACTTATTTAATTCAAAGCTTTTATCATATAAGAATATACCAGACCTATAAATTGAATTTTTATTTTCTTTTAACTTTTCAAACGTATTATATTCCGAATATTTAAAAGCCGTTAGAAATATTTGACCTACCTTATGTATTTCAAAATTAACCTTTTTAATCATTTTTTGTAGCTCTTGATTGGACTGGTTTTCATCATAGCTTATCAGAAAATCCAAATATTCTATCATACCATAAATATCTCCTTTTTGTAACCTATTTCTTAAGTACGAAACAATCAATCTATAACCACGATTATATTTACCTTTTAGTTTTTTTGAATAATCATTAATCATTTCAGACATTACATCTTTAAACTTTTTAAACTCATCTTCCAAATCAGTATATGAAACCTTCTCGGGTTCGCTATAGCCACAATCACTTATGTGTGTCGCCTTGATAAAAAATTCTGAGTATATTACCTTAGGAACAACTATTGTTTCATAAGTTTTTAAGTCTCCATTAGAACGAAATGACAATTTGGTGTAATTTGATAATTTATTTAAATCAATTTCTAATCTTTCTAGATCAAAATAATTAATGGTTTTCTCATTAGTATAATGTTGTTTTACATACTCTTCCACTGAATTGTTGAAAATTCCTATTTTATAAGTGCCACTAATGAACTTGGCATGTACAACTTCTTTACGATAAACTACACTCGGTCTTTTAACAAAAAGAGTCTTACATTCATTTACTTTTAAATTATAATCTATCTTTTTAAACTGCTGTTTGGCCCAACTTTTTTTTAACCATTCCAATAATTGAGGATTTTTAACAGTATAAATAATAGAATCATTTTTGGCTTCCTTTTCTACTCCCAATTTATACTTAGATAATTCGTCTATACCATATAGGTAATTCACACCTTTTAGAGCATTATCATCATACATATATCCATATCTTTTTACATAGTTAGTGATACTTTTTAAGGATCTCTTTTCTTTGAAATGAACAAGATCATCCGAATCATCTGTAAGTGCTTGAAGGATTTTTAGTGAATTATCTTTACCATAAAAGCAGTAAAGACTAAAACAGTTCATCAAAAGTCTATTGGCTACTCTTTCAAATAAAGAGTTAAAATCTGCTTCTACTATGTATTTAAAGTCATTGATTGGATATATTGAATTGCGTATAAAATTGGTATCCCCAGGTTTAACAAGTTTGTTAGAAGCCCTGATTATTAATTTTATACCCTGACTAAGGAGAGATAATATATAATTAAATTTTTTATAGTTTTTGATGAAGTTTTCTACAAATTTGTTTTCCAACTCAATCTGATCTTCAGTCATTTCCTTTAGAGGCTCCCCTAAGTGTAGATGTTTGATATTAACCTCAAATCCGGCGTCTCTGCATAGATAATTAAATCCGTCCAATGAATTATACCATCCTTCGTATATACTTATCTTATCTTCTACTTTATTTACCAGATCTCTTTTATTTCTTATCGTATTTTCTACTTTATATAAATCATAATTACTAAGACTTTCGTAATTATTTCGGTATTTATCTATAAGTACAGGTTTTTCCACTGCCTCTTCTTTCTCTTCTTGACTCAATGGTTCCATTTCTTCATTGCTTGACAAGAGATGAACATTATTTCTATTGATTCCAAGTAATAAACTTGCAGCATTTCCAAAATGAAACTTTCTTGAGGGATTGTTTTCATCCTTTTTAAAGATTTTTGGAAAAAATATGGTTGAATTACACAATTTATTTCGAAATCTGTTTATTGCTTGTATCGCTCCTATGGCCGAGGTTTTAGAATACTGATTACCTAAATCTATAACAAGTCCATATCTTTGAGTAGACTTTGTCCCAGATTTTATATCTGTATCTAATAACCCATCTTGGTTAATATTTATTCCGTTGATAAAGTATTTTGTAGCAAGTACAACATAATATTCTCCTAATTTACTTGAGAGGATATTATCAGTAGCCTTTCCTCGTGATCCAGAGTAAAAATAGCCGACCTTACAATTATTATCTATCTTGGTCTTAATCATCAAATTGATTTGATCCATTTTTTCCTTATTGTTAAATACGAAAACAACTTTTACTCCATTCTCATAATACTCTTTGATCTGTTTCATTACTGCATTCATTCTCTTTTCTGCATTATTGGAATCTAAATGAACTAAATCAACTATTGGCGAGTTTGCATACTTTTTTGAAATTTTAACTCTTTGAAATAAATGTGCTATTTTAAATGACTTCATTATTTTTGGAATGATTAAGGATTCAGCATTAGGTGTCCCAGTCATCAAAATAATTTTTGTCTTAGAGTTAGGTACCTTTTTAATAAAATCTAACAAATCATAGATCAATTTTGTGATAGTCAATGCCCTAAAATTAATATCACTTGTTAAGGCATGTACCTCATCTATAAAAATATAATCAAATGACTTTAACTGTACTTGATTAAGGTTTGAGATTTGATTATAAGTAGTATGAACTACAAGATCTTTTGTATTTGGTAATTCTTCATGAAGGCTTTTTGCGTGTTCCACATATGTATTGTTTTCCTCACTGGTCTTAAATGAAGCGATAACTTTTTCAATATCTGAATGAACAAAGATTTGATTCTCTCTATTTCCATGATCATGTGCTTCTTTAACCATTTGATCTATAACACTTTGATAAGGAGTTGCTAACATTACTCTACCTTTTAATCCATATTTAGGGTGTGTTGCAATCGAGTTTTTACCTGTCGGTTGTGTTCGGTAAGAGGCGTT
>TARA_R110002126_G_scaffold23742_1_pt1 | contig 11566 bp, 13 predicted proteins | sample TARA_R110002126 | Tara Oceans TARA_R110002126 (sample SAMEA4397536) | marine metagenome | biome: Polar Biome; feature: [DCM] deep chlorophyll maximum layer (ENVO:01000326); material: water (ENVO:00002006), including particulate matter (ENVO:01000060) such as... | depth 30 m
GTGGGCGGTGTACGCCATTGACGGGCGGCGGGTCGGCGTGGTCGGCACCTTGCTGGACGAGGTGGAGGCGGACGAGATCCACGCGGCGATCCGCAACCTGGTGCGCGGGTGATCTAAGCCTGCGCAGCTTGGGCCACGGGGGCGACGGGCGCGGACTTGGCCCGCGTGATCTCGGCTTGGATGCTGGCGAGCAGGGCCGTGCTGGCCTTGCTTGTCCGGTCCAGGGCGGCCAGGGCGGAGGCGATAGGGCAAGCGGTCATGTAGCACCCATAGCGGTCAGAAGTGGGGCCATGCTTGCCAGGACGAAGGGGCCAAACACGGCGGTCGATACGATGATACCCGCAGCGCAGCCAGCCAGAAAGCTCTTCCCGGAAAGGAAGTCGATCGACCGGGACCACAACGCGCCCCGTGCTTCGAGCTGGGCAGTCAGGACCGTGATCAGGCTCCCGTGGGTGTCAAGCTTTTCAACGTGGCGTGCGTGCTCGACAGCGCGGGCCGTGATCGAGTCTTGCACCATCGTGGCGACGGCGGCCAAGGCGGTGGCCATAGCGGCGTCGCTCTGCGCTCGCAGGGTAGCTACTTCCAGCTCTCGTGCGCGGATCTCGATCGTGGGCATGGTCTCAGTCCTGGCGAGCGGCGGCGATGACAGCGCGAAGCGCGGTGATGGATGACCAGATAGCGCCCACCTCCGCGAAGGTTAGGCGGCGGTCCATGGTCGCGGCTATCGTAACCTCGACCAGATCCCACGCGGCGTCAAGAATGGCGGGCACCTCATCGGCGTGGATTTTGGACTCTTCCAGGCGGGAGATCAGCTTCTCGATACGGGCTTGGATCTTGGGCAGCGGCATAGGGTCCTCTCAGGATTCGCATTCAAATAGGGGCTCAATCACGAGCAGGTCCCAGCGCTCGGCACCATGGCGGCGACAGACGTGGAGCAGCTCATCAAGCAGGGCCTGCTCTTGCATGGTCGGGCACCCGGCGGAACTCCCGCGATAGTCGTGGAGGTTGACGCCCTTCGCGTTGTCCCAGACCTTCGAGTTCCGCGTCCAGTCGGGCACCTCGTCGCCGTCGTCGTCGCGGTGTACCAAGATGGTCCCCATTTGGCGGAGACACGGCCTTTGGTTGCCGTACTTGCCTGGGCTGTGAAAGCCGGTCATCCAACAACGGCGGTTCAGTTTGCCCGCCGAGATGATCGCGGTCCCGTCCCGGTGGCGCTTGGCTTTGGTCAGCTCGGAGTCTGTCGGAACGGTGCGACAGGGCCACATGTTCCAGTCGCCATCCACGTCGCGCACGCAAGCCCACGAGCTAAAGAAGGTGGGCCGGAGCACGTCGCGCACGAGGACCACGGTGGTGGGCACGAGCTCCCCGCCGAAGCCAGCGGCGACGATGTGCGCGTCAAGCTCGGCGGGCGTCGGGCGAATCATGTTGGGGCTTGGCTCCAATCGGCGCTCGATTGGACAGCGACCCAGATCGTGCTTGTCATGTTGCCAGCGATACCGGATCCGCCTGCCCTGGTCCAAGCCGCAATCCCAAAATATAAAAGGTCGAGCGGGAATGAGGTCTCGCGGGTGTAGCTGATCCCGCCCTCTCTGACGTAGGCCGGATCATCAAACTCCCAGATGCTGACATGCCCTCCATAGTGGTTGACGCCGCCGACCGTCGGGTGCTGTAGAACGCCCGTGCAGTATGGCGATCGGGTCAGAATAGATCCGCCACCAGTCTGCGCGCTGGCCTCATAGACAGCAGCACCTATCAGCTTGGGATTAGTTGCGGATGTGTTCCGGTAGCAGCCCACGCCCATCCCGTATGTGCTGGCCTGATTAGTCGCGGGCCTGTCCAAGAATGCGGCCATCACGCCTACGTTTTTTTCGCCAACGCAGGTCATGCGAACGTGGATCACATTCGTCCCGTTGATCAGCGTGCTTGCGTCAGGCAGCCCCACGATCGTGGCCAGGTCGGCGATCGGCATTGTCTTGGATGCGCAATCTCGGAGAGTGCCGTAGTCCGATGGCGCATTGCAGGGCCAGGTGATGAGGCCTGCGGCATCCTGTGTAGCAGGCCCCGACAGCGTTGGCCGTGCGTCTCGTGCGTCGGAAAAGTCGGTGAGTAGCAGCTTGATCCAAGTCAGGCCGCCGCTCGGTGCTGGCGTGCCGCCGCCGCCGCCGCCTCGGGTGCCGGGTGCTGTAGGGCCGGAGAGCATTAGATCTTCTCCGCTGTGCGCTCGTAGAACCCGAGATCATAGACGGTGCCCACGGTCGCGGAGAAGATGGCGACCCATTGGCCGGGCTGAACTGGGATCAGTCCGCCCTTGTCCGCTACGAGACTACCGGCTGCGGTTCCGTCTTGCGCGGCGCTCAAGTTGGTGGCGGCGCTCACTCCTTCAATGCGGACGCGGGAGAGGTTGGCACCGGGCACGATCTCCAGAAAGTAGCACCCAGCAGGCGCACGGATAAGATCGGGATAGTTGGCGTTTACTGCGTCTAACGTCAAGCCAGGGCGGAAGGTAGCCCCGGCCAAAGTGATAGCGTTGGTGCCCTGAAAGTAGTCGCGTGAAGCTCCGGCCATGGTGCTCTCCTTTGTCCCAACCGTAGCACTATGCGGGCGTTATCGCACGGATTGTCCCAGATACGGGCAGTCGGTGCGGGCCGTGGTCAAGGCAGCGGCGTGGCCTGCTGGGTGCGTGGGACGGTCTGAAAGATGACCTCACCGGGCCAGGTGCGGCGCGGGGTTTCCATCACTTGGCACAGGATGCCGACGCCGCCCAAGCTCGTGGAGTCCACCGAGACCGTGTCTCCTGGCCGTAGACTGCTCCACAGGTTCGAGACCATCGCGGAGAAGGTGCGCCGTGGTAGCGCGTTGGCTTGTGCCAAGATCAGCCCCGCACGGATCGCGGCGTTGCGGTTCTGTAGGACCGTGGAACTCAGGGGCGAGCCAGGGCGGAGGCCATAGGCGTGAGAGCTTGCACTGGCGGCGCATAGCGCGGACTGATCCGGTCCCACGGTGACCGTCTCGGAGTAGTCGCCCAAGCCATAGCGATAGGCGAAGCGCATTACCACGGCGTTGACGATCTCCATGTCCCAAGAGATCGCCCCGGTGAAGTGCAGATCCGCGCCCTCGGTGAGCGTGCCGCGTGGCGTGCGCTCCCAGGGTACGTGGTAGCTGTACCAGATCCCCGAGTCGGACTGGTGCTCTCGCAGGGGTAGCACCGGCATCAGGCGCTCGCGAATGATCGCCATCCACTCCGCCCGCCCGTCAATGTAGACGCCGAGATCCCACGCTTGGAGCTGCGCCAGCGTGGGCGCCATTGCATCCCAGTCTACCGGCAAGCCCGAAGAAAGCAGGCAGTGTTCCAAGATCATCCCGCCGCCAATGATGACTTCACCCCGCCCGTTGACGGCTCCGCCGTGTACCAAGTTGGTGGTCAGGTCAGTGGTGTAGTTGCTTTTGGTGCCGTCCTCGTTCTCCCAGGATGCACCTGTTGAGAGCGAGCCAGTTCCATCGGTTCCAATGATGTAGGAAGCCTGCCGCTTGATCTCGTTGGTGCTGCTCGCTACCGTGGTGTTGTGAGGTGTTGCGGTGTAGCGGCTCGCGGCTGCGAGTTCTTGGCCGTCGTTGTAGACAACGAGATCACTTTGCGGGAGATGGTGCCCAGTCACGAGAGCCCAGTCCGTGGCGTTGGCTCGCTGCCAGCGGATCAGCGGCACGCCGAAGCACCGGCCCAAGGCGATCGGCCACATCTTATCGTGGGCGCCTTGGTTGTAGTAGGCCGCGCCAGTTCCTACCGCGAGCGTGCCCTTGTAGGTGTCGCGGATCGTGTAGTCCTCTCCAACCTGTAGCGACTCGCGCACCAAGTCGCGGGTGATAGTCAGCGTCATAGATCCACCGTCACCGATACTCTGGCTCACGCTCGTGGCGCGGGCGTCCTGGATCAGCGTCTCTCGGGTGTCCCAGTCCGCACCGCTTGACCAGAGAGCGACCTCCACGAACATCGCCGCAGGCATCGCCCCGGAGGTGGTGCCCAGTCGCAGGTTCATCGGGTCACCCACGATCGTGATCTGCATCGACTCAGAGCCATCCAACTCGATCGTGCGACGTGGTGGCTCCTTGACCACGAGCCCACCGTGGGCGGAGATGACAGACCCACCCACCCACTCGATGGCGGTGGGGCGCTCGGCGATCCAGAGCGTGCGATCCGGCAAGTCAAAGCGGGCAACCACGAGCACCATCAGATCACCTCTTCCAAGTTGAGGGCGGTCACGCGGACCCGTTCGAGTTCGTCCTGATCCCCGTAGACGTTGACCTGCTTCACCGTGTCGCCGGTCAGCCGATACAGCCCGCCGTTGTTGTGCATGTGCGGCGTGGCGTTGTTCAAGACTACGCCAACCACGCCGCCCGGCCCGTTTATGTATCGGTGCAGGGCCGCGACCTCTCCGTGCCAGTCGCGCACGGCGATCAGGCTGGGCAGCATCGGCAACATCAGAAGCTTCTGAGGGCCACCGATAAGCGTGGGCGAGCTGTAGCCGTCGGCGGCCTTCTCGACCTTGACGGGGATCCGTGTGCCACGAGTCCAGCCCCAAGCTGCATCAGATCCATCGCCTGCATTCATCGTGACCTTGGCGCCAGGTAGGACGTAGCCAAGGCTGAAATGCTCGTCTGCGGTGTCTTGTACCGGCACCGTGATCGCCATGTAGCGCCGCGATGAGTTTGGTAGCGCCACCCACATACTGTCAGCGTAGATCGAGACCGTGCCCACCTCGCTGGATAGGTTGGCACCGGTGACAAAGATAAAGGTCTCGGAGTTGTCCGTGATCTCGTAGACCGTGCCGCTACCGGAGAAGTGCATAAAGTATCGGCGGCCCGGCTTGCTCGCGAACTCGTGCGGGGTCATCTCCACCTCTGGAAGAATGTCCAGGGCCACGCCGCCCAGCTCGGCGGAGTCGATCGAGGCGGTGCGGATCGTCGCGCTCACGGCGGTGCTGTAGGTAGGCGATCCCCACGAGTCGGCGCCGTTGAACTGGACCAGGGCGTCCTTGAAGTTGGTGCCGAAGAGCTGCACCATATCCGGGCGCCATAGGCCAGCGGGGCCAGCGTCAAACACCACCCGCCAGATCGTGGAGTCGTTCACGCTTTGGCACTGCTCCGAGGGGCTCGGGAACGACCACAGCGCCTCCTTGGGGAACGCTGAAACCTGCGTCAACGTGTAGGTGTCGCCAGCTACCGCGCCAGTCCCATAGGCTCCCACGGCCAGCCCTGCGTCCAAGTACATCGCGCCCGAGTTGGACAACGCCCGCCCGCGTGACGCCGCGCCCTCGCGGATCCCGAAGCCGTCCGTGGCCATCGCGATCCACCGCAGGTACACGTCGGAGTTGCCCGCGACAGACCCGCCGAAGCGGAGATCATCGCCGCTCGTAGCCCCGTCGGTGACGATCGCTTGGTCTGCTATCAGGGTGGTCCAAGCCGCCGCCACGCCGTCGGAGATCTTGCGGTAGTAGATGGTGCAGAGCCCGCCAGTAGTATCAGCATTCAAGAGCACCAGATACTCAAAGAACCCCACAAAGTCGTTGGACCCGACAGATCCGCCAGTCGTGAAGAGCACCCCGGTGGAGTCATAGGCGGCGATCTTGTCCCGAGAGAAGCGAAGCTCCACCCACTGAGATCCGCCTGCGATATTCTTCTGCACCCGCAGGCGGCATCGAGCGTTGTTTGTGTTGCCCGCCACAAAGGCGCTGTGATTGGTAATCGCTCGCACGCGAACGCCGGTCACAACGCCCATCGCGCTGCGCCAGTTGCCGGGGGCTTGATAGTCGCTGGCGACCGTGGGTGAGCTGGTGATCTGCCAGCCGGTGGCAGTCATCGCTACGGTAGCGCCGCCGCCCGTGTTGCTCTTGACCCATCCAAAGGTCACCGGGTCAGCAAAGGGGAGGTAGTGGTAGCCGTAGGAATCCCCCGCATATTCGCTATAGACCTCTTCGGAGAACGTCCGGTTCCAACCGCCAAGGTAGGCGGCCAGAATGTGGCCGTCCGTGCTGGACACGCCGCCGTTGGTGCGTCCCAGTAGCACCAAACTCCCGCCCATCATGCCAGCGCTCAGTCCCTCCCATGTGTGGCCGGTGAGCACGCCGCCCACGTCAAGCCCTACCACCGCCGTGCCTTGCGTTGTCTGTCCCGCCTGCACCCATAGGGCGCCGCCGTTGCTGCTGTAGTAGAGCAGGGTCTGCGCGTGGTTGTCCTCCACGACAGTGGCAACCCAGAGATCCCCTTGGTCATCGGTCAGGATCGCCCGTTGCTTGTTGTCGTTGCTGTGTAGGATCTGGCTCGTTGGGATCTCCGTCCAGGCGGTCCCGTCGTCCACGTTGCCGCCAGGGCTCACGGTCTGCTGATAGACGGCCCCGGCGTCGTCGTCCGCGTGGATCATCACGACGCCGTTGTATACGGTCGTTCGTGGTCGATACAGAGTTGCATTGCCAACACCCGAGGGCGTGAAGCTGATCCCGTCCGAGGTGCTGTTGTAGCAGTCCACCGCCGCGCCTGCGACCGCGCCACAAATCAGCATCGCGGACCCGCTCACCCACTCGGCGTTGAGAATGCTTGACCCATTCAGTAGGATCGCGGCGGCGTCGTTCAGGATCGCCCAGGTGGCCCCGTGATCGTCGCTGTACCACGCGGCGACAAAGGACCCAGGGGCGGAGCCGTAAGGGCTTAGGACACGGCCATAGGCGATCAGGCGGCCCGCGTCGGTGATGAGGAGCCCCGGCTGGCCGGTTGGGCCGGTCAGCTCGGGAACGGGTGACACCCCGCCGCCGTGGATCACCACCTCGGCCCAGTCGTCGCGGCTGTCCGTCTTGTACCGCCAGATCAGCGCATCGGAGGGCGAGCCGTTCCGATACGCGACAAAGCCAACGCGCCCGTCGTGGCAGGTGCGCAGGTGCGACGGGCGCCCGTGTGACTCGGTGGCAGTGCGATAGGCGGGCCGGTCCAGGTACTCGCAGAAGGGGCGATCCACCCAGCCCCGCAGAAAGGTGTTCGCTTCGCCGTTCAGCTTCCAGTTGATCCGCGCGCCTGCGGTGACCGTAGGGCCGCCCGCTATGTAGCCGTTAGGGTTGCCGCCGCCCTCCATCGACAGGGCGAGCGCTACGGGCGGCACCTCGGGGTCGACGTGCTCCGCCCACAGTTGCAGCGTGCCCACGTTGTTGGGGCCAGCGATAGGCCCTAAGCGGACAGCAGACCCGCGCTCGGATGTGGCGGAGAGCACCCGGCTTGGGTCCACGAGGTGCGACGGCGGCAAGAGATAGCGGGCCATGCTTAGGCTCCCTGAAAGCTGGAGAAGAGACCGGAGATCGACCGCTGTCTCTGTAGTGTACGGGCGAGCGAACCACCACCGGAGCCCGTGGCGCTCCGTGCGATAGCGCGGGCGGCGTCCTTAAGTTCATCAGCGGCGCCTATCAGGGCATCGGCAGCAGCGGCCAGTCCGCCGTCCGTGTCTCCGCCGCCACTGCTCGCGCCTACTTCGGTGCGGCTACCTTGGGTGAAGGTCTCCCCGTCGCTTTCTTGGGATGTGTCAATGTTGGACGCGGCGACCGATACAGCGCCAGCACCTGCTGCGGCGACCACTGCACCCGCCCCGAAGAGGATAGCCTTGGGCACGTTGCCGGTCGCGGCATAGGCCAGGGCCTTAGTCGTGAAGAACCCGGCAAGTTGCATCAAAAGATCGCTGATCAGTTGGAGCCCTTGCTTCTTCATCGTCTCGCCAAAGCTCACATCTTCATCGGCTACAGCCTGGCCACCGGCTCGCGCCAGATCCAACGCTATATCGGCGCCCTGTTTAGCGATCGCCATCCGGCGGGCTTGGGTCTCTTCGAGTATCCGCAGGCGCTCGTCGGCGGCGTCCTGCTCGGCTTGTGCCCATTCCGCGTACTGCTCCTCGCGGAGCTTGGTGGCGTTGTCCCAGGCTTCGGCGGCTTCGTCCGCCTCTTCTTCCCTGTACTGCTCAAGAATAGAACTGATCAGATCTTGCCGCCCCTTTAGGGCCTTGACCTCGGGCGCATCTGCGGCGGCGGCGGCGGCGGCTGCGCCGCCTTTCTTCTTCTTCCCTTCTTCTGAACCGCCAGCGCTTGCCATTTCGATCGCCGAAAGGATCTGCTCTGTGCCCGTGTTTATCCGGGCAATATCCTTCTTAATCTCCTCGGCTTCGGCCTTGTTGTTGTTCATCTGTTTGAGAGATGCCGCCGCCTGCCCGCGACTAGCCGCCGCCCGCTCTTCAAATAGTTTGGCGCCCATGGCGAGCGCTGGGTCATAAGGATTTAGGCGCGCCATGACTCCCAATACATTTGCGTTGCCCTCATACACTCGCGCCAGCCATCGGGCCGTGGTCGCATCTACTGCGTGCATCAAGCCTTGGATCGACATGATTGAGAGCTTCATCTCCAAGAAGCCCACCGAAATATCGCCAACGCTTTTAACCACGAACATCAGCGAGCCCTTGAGCCATCTGCTTGTATCTTGCGCGATCCTCGACACGGTCTCCTCGTTCTCGGCAAGTAGGCGGTTGAGTTCTCCGATAGCGGCCTTGCTGGCGTCGTAGAATCCCGCATCGGCAACCTGTCGCTGAAAGTCGCCCCACGAGTCCTTCAGGTTTGAGACTTGGCCGTCGAGTGTAGCGGCCAGCCTCGCGGTGCCGCCCTCGTATGCTTCAAGCGTTGTCATCAGTTCCTCTCGGAACACTTCGATCTCCATGTTGGTGGCCTTGATCCCCGTGCGCAGCTCAATAGCCGCGAGCACCCCGCGCTCTCGGAGCACATCAGCAGCGCCCGCGCCGCCCGCCATAGCCTTACCCACGGACATAGCTGCATCGCTTAGGCCAAGGCCCAAAGCGGCAGATAGGTCCATGACCTTGGGCAGCACCGCCTCGGCGTCTACACCGAAGCCTCGCAGGGTGGCCTCGGCCTCCACGATGCCGGGAAGCTCAAAGGGCGTGGTCTTGCCGATGTTCGCAAGCTCTTGCATCCGGTCCCGAGCATCCGTAGCGCTCCCCATCAGCGTGGTTAGCCGCACGGATAGGTTCTCGAACTGGGCGCCCTCTTCGAGCACGCCCTTGGCAAAGAGACCGATAGCGCCAGCAGCACCCACGGACGCGGCAAAGCCAGCCTTGAGCGCCGCCCCGGCTACGTCTCCAGCCTTGGACGCGATGCCTTCAACCTTGCCCATCTCCTTCTTGAGATCGGACAGGTCGGCGCCCACTTTGAAAACTACAGCTTTAGCCACTTGGATCTCCTCTCATTGGTGCGGGGTGCGCGTCAACCGACAGCGATCCCCTGCGAGTCCAGGCACGGCCAAGCCAGAGATCCCGGTCGTGCTCTGGTAGGGCGGCGAACTGCGCCCAGGTGCTACAGCGGGCCGACTCCATAGCCAGGACTCGCAGCCCGCGCGCGGTCACGTCGCCGCGTCTTGCGGTGAGACGTTTCCCGCCGCTTGTGCCTGCGAGATGACTGTCAGATCGCCGTGCTGGATCGTGTTGTAGCCCTTGAGGAGCTTCATCAAGTCGCCCTCTCGGATGTTCGCGGCGACCAGTTCAGCGCGGATCGAGTCCGCTAACTGCTCCACCTCTCGGCGCTCTGTTGGCATCGGGGCCGGATACTTCTGCTCCAGCTCCCCGCCCTCGGAGAGCACCTTGCCGATCATCAGCGAGATCCGGTGACCGCGCCACTTGAGCACGTCGGGCGCGGTGTCCTCCATTGCTATAGCTTTGGCGGGCTGGCCTACGGTGCTCACGTAGTTTACCGGGCGAGCATAGACGCGCTCCAACTCGTCCTCCCATCCAACGACGGGGGCAACAAGTGAAAGTTCCAGGGTCTCGGATCCCCGGCTTAGGGTGACCGTGGTCGCGGCGTGGTTCTTGAATGACTTCATGTGTGTCCTCCCAGGACGTGCCCCAAGGGAAAGCGGCAGCACCTCCGGGCGGTCCCGGTGGGGCGCAGGTGCTACCGCAGGCGATCAAGTGACCGAGGTGAAACCGTTCTGGTGGATGCGGATCGACACGTCCACGAACAGGATGCCTTCGCGCTCAACCGATGTGCCGCCCAGGTACTCGCAGTGGGTGTACTTCACCACCTGCGACCCGCCGCTCTCGCTCACGAAGGTGAGATCCATACCGAACAGGAACTTGCCAGCGGTGGCCGTGCTGGTGAGGGCAATGGCGTTGACGGTCTCTCCCTTCATGAACTCGATCGGAGTCTGCACGGTGCTACCGGCCCAGGACTTGGCGCCGAAGCTCAGGGTGGCGTCCATCTCAATGTCATCGGTGGAAAGCACCAAGGCACCACCGGAGGGGCGGCGCCCGTTCGGCTTGTACGACACCGATGTGCGCGGGGTATCCACGAAGGAGATCGTGCCGTCGAAGTCCACCAAGCTCTGGGTGATCGGCGAGCCGGTCCCGTCGAAAAGGGTGAGGGTCTTGAGTACCTTGGTGAAGGGGGCGATCGCTGCGCCGTAGTCTATCGCGGCCATGTGGGCCTCCTATGCGGTTCGGTAGGAATCCCAGAACACGGGGGCGGATACGACAGCTCGGTCGTATCCCTCCAAGGCGCTGAGACGTTGGTGGGTGGATGGAGTAACAGAGCGAATGATGTGCGCTCCGGGTAGGTCAACGGCAGGGGATACAGTGTAGTCCCGCATGGTCACCGACAGGATCGACAGGGCATCCCGCAGATCGTCCACGGCGTTGCTTAGGTCGTAGGCGTTGACGGTCCCGTCGTCGCTCATTGACGGCCAGTACACCGTCGCCAGCAGCAGGGCGGAGACCCGCTGAGTACGAACAGCGGCGAAGCCCACAACGGTCTCAGAGACCGGCTGAAAGGTCCAGCGCACGAAGGCGGCGCCGTCGTGTTGGGGCTGCATCCCAAAGCGCATAGCGGGCGATCCTGCGATGGTCAGCCCCGCAGCCCATACGAACAGGGTTCCCTCGGCGTTGCGCCATCTTGCGGACGGGTCAATGCTCACGAGTTCACCGATTCAAAGAGAGGGCCAAGCAGGGCGCGGATCAGGTCCTCGCCATCTTGGGTCACGCGCTGTAGGGCGACCTCAACGTGGTGGCCTGCTTCCATGTGGACCGTGCCAAACTCCACATACTCGGCGTATTCCACGGCGTTGGTGATCGTTGCTGTCGTAGTCGCGCCGCTCTTCTTGACCTCGCCCCGCCCGTCGCCAGGTTGCGCGCCCGATGTCGGCCCGACTGCACCAAGCCCGAGGGCTTGAGATCCAACGGCCCACGCCGCACGATAGCGGCCAGTGTCCACGCGGATCGGGTTGCTAAAGGCTCCGGTCGTGATGCTCACCACGATGTCGCGCATACCGTCGAAGGCCAGCTTGCGCACAACCTTGTCGGCCATGTCGGGGATCCGCTTTTCGATCTTGGAGATCGCGGCGTTGAGCGCGCCGCTGTCGAGCTTGGCGTCAAGCATGGACGCGGACCCGCATCTTGTAGTGGGAACTCAGGGGCGGGATCTCAACCGGGCTAACCACCTTATGCCGAGCGCCTGCGATGGTGGCGAAGCTGTCCAGGGTGGGCACC
>TARA_R110002126_G_scaffold119373_11_pt1 | contig 11558 bp, 13 predicted proteins | sample TARA_R110002126 | Tara Oceans TARA_R110002126 (sample SAMEA4397536) | marine metagenome | biome: Polar Biome; feature: [DCM] deep chlorophyll maximum layer (ENVO:01000326); material: water (ENVO:00002006), including particulate matter (ENVO:01000060) such as... | depth 30 m
AGCTTACCGATAAAAATGATTAATAAAAGCTGGGTGTCAGTCGGGTTATTAACAGCATGGTAAATAGCGCCGGTTTCAGCCCCCATTGCATGGGGAATAAGGTAACCTACCGCCGCGGTGACTGCGCCGGCCAGCGCTAATCTGACCAGTAGCGGCCAGTTTTTAAACCAACGAATTAACCGCATCAGGTTCTGGTTAAACAAAAAAGCCACGGCACCAAAGACAATGCCGCAGAAAATAAGATAGGGAAAATGCCAGATATTAATGGCCACAATATTCAGAGATGCCAGCTCCCGGTCATGCCCAAAAACCAATTGGGTTGCCAGTGCGCCGACAACGGACGCCAGCATTATTGGAATGAAAACATGGATCCGGTATTCACGCAGGACCACTTCCATTACAAAAATGACTGCTGCCAGCGGCGTATTAAATGACGCAGAAATACCCGCTGCAATGCCGCAGCCGGCTAAAATACGGATACTGTTGTAGGGCAACTGTAAATAGCGGCCAACAGTACTGGCACCATAAGCGCCAAGGTGAACAGACGGGCCTTCCCGGCCGACCGAAAAGCCACTGGCCAAAGCAACAATACCTGCGAAAAACTGATTGAGGGTATTTCGAAAGGGCATGATGCCGTAGCGCGTTTTAATGCGGTGGATAACAAAGGGAATACCTAATCGGTAATGGCGATAGCCGGTTGCCAGGGCAATAAGGCCAATTAGCAGGGCGCCCCCTAGCGGCAACAGCCAGACAATTTCCTGATCGGCGCTGGCAAAGTCATCTGACTCCGCCAGGAAAAGACTCTGAATAGCAATAATTGCCAGACGGAAGATAATGATTAACATGGCGGCAATCAAGCCACCAAGCATACCCAGCAAACACAATTGTAGTGAGGTTTGGGGTAATGCTAACCGACGCTGCAATCCGGGCAGCAATGTTTGCCATCGTCGCATAGTAAACTAATCAATGAACTGATGCTGTAAGTCTAACATAAGCTTATGACAACGCAGATAATAATTGTTGTTGGATCCGCAAGCAGGCTTTATGTTTAAGCAGAGTAGGGGAAATACTTGAATAAAACACTCAGGTATTAGATAATTCACGCCGTTGTAACCCCTGTTGGAGACACCCATGTCTGATTTACACATCCCTCTGGAATTTACTGATGCTGCTGCAAGTAAGGTTGCTGCACTGGTTAGTGAAGAAGATAATCCAAATCTGAAACTACGGGTTTATATTACTGGTGGTGGTTGTTCTGGTTTTCAGTACGGCTTTACCTTTGATGAAAAAGTTAATGACGGTGATTTCACAGTTGAGAAGCAGGGCGTGGCCATGGTGGTTGATCCCATGAGCTTGCAATATCTGATGGGTGGAATTGTCGATTATACTGACGGGCTGCAGGGCAGCCGCTTTATTGTGCAAAATCCTAATGCGACAACGACTTGTGGTTGTGGCTCATCATTTTCTGTTTAGCAAAAGTAGCCTTTTTGTAAATTATTTTAGACGGCTTTGCTGGGTTTTTCAGCAAAGCTGCCAAAACCTGACGTTTTAAACTAATTTTCAGTAGCGAAGACTAATAACGTCAGAACCAGCGCGATAACTAGGTTAAAGCTGATTATGTAGATAAACCCTTTTTTCCCCTGCGTCAGGCTCCAGTTATTTTGCTGTAGATAGAAATACCACAATAGACACATCACTAAAGGTATTAAAAACAAAAGTTTAACCATCTTCTTTAACCTCTGGCTTTATCTTAGTTGCTAACAAAATTTCGCTTTATTTAAATGGTCTTAATTAGCGTTTTCTCTCAGGTGTAAAGTAACTGTACATTTTTTAACGCATGTAGCTATACGCTCGTCGCATCCTATGGTTTAATTAACCGTTTTTAATTGCTTATTGCATTTGCAATAAGGTTTGGATTTTATTTCGCAGGAAGGCTGGTTGACCATAATAAAAGCGTAACACGCTGGGAGAAGAAAAAATATGAAAGGTACTAAAAGTGTAATTTCAGATGAGAACAAACGTCTTTGTGTCTGGCTAAAGCGCCAACGTCAGGACAAGGGCCACACCATGCGCAGTTTGTCTGAAATTTTAGGGACGCCCCACTCATTTATCGGTAAAGTTGAAAATCAGGAACGCCGCTTAGACGTCATCGAGTATGTACGTTACTGTCAGGCGCTTGAAGTCGATCCTACTGAAGGACTGAAGCAGGTGCTTAGCGCCTGAAAACTTAGTCAGACAAAGAGCCGCTTAACAGCGGCTTTTTTTTGTCCGTCAAGTTGGTCGACCTCGCCAGAATAATGATCAGCAACATTGCCGGAATGCCCATAGCCGCGGTCATCATAAAGAAATGGCTGTAGCCCATTTGTTCCACCCATTGGCCGGAAAAACCACCGGTAAACTTGGGTAGCAGTAACATTAGTGAACTGAACATCGCGTACTGAGTGGCGGTAAACGCTAAATTAACAAGTGACGACAGGTATGCAATAAAAGCACTGGTCGCAATACCTGCACTTAAATTATCAGCAGAGATGACCAGAACTAACCAGCTTACATCGTAACCTATCTGACTCAACGCTGAAAAAAGCAGGTTAGTTGCCGCGCTCAGCATCGCGCCGGCAAACAGAACCTTCATAATGCCAAAGCGATTGATTAATATGCCTCCCAGGGCTGCACCCACTAAGGTCATTATCACACCAAAAACTTTTGATACACTGGCAACTTCTTCTTTGCTATAGCCCATATCAACATAAAACGCATTGGCCATTACGCCCATAACAACGTCAGTAATGCGATAACTGGCAATCAGCGCCAGGATCAGCAGCGCATGCCACTTGTAGCGATGGAAAAAATCGGTAAAGGGGGCAACAACGGCTTGTTTTAACCAGGCCAGTAAACGTTGGAGCGGTGTGCCTTCAGTATAGCGCTGTTGTTTTAACGCACTTTGTGGCTCTTTACTCAGCAAAGTAGTCAGAATACCCGGAACCATGCACAGCGCCATAACCAGGTAGGCTTGTTGCCAGCCAGACAAATCATAATCGCTGCCATCTGAAAATATTGCCGCTAACCATAGCGTTCCGGCAGAGGCCAGGATCATCGCCAGTCGATAACCGGTCAGATAAGCCGCTGCCAGTGCGGCCTGCAATTCAACAGCGGCACTTTCTATTCTGAAGGCGTCAACATTAATATCTTGCGTGGCCGAGGCAAAAGCCAGAACCACCGCCAGCGCCGCCATTAATGCTAAGTTTTGTTGTGGATCGGTCAGAGCAATACTGCAAATAGCTGCCGTAACCAGCACTTGTGAAGCAAGCAGCCAGCTGCGACGCCGCCCAAACCACTGATGCAAGACTGGGATCTTAAGGTGGTCGGCTAATGGAGACCAAAGCCATTTTACCGCATAGGCAAGCGCTACCCAGCTGAAGTAACCGATTTCTGCACGGGACACGCCGGCTTCCCGCAACCAGAATGACATGACTCCAAACACCAGCATCAACGGCAAACCACTGGAAAACCCCAGGACAAATATACTGAGAACCCTGCGTTGGTAATAGATACGCAGGCCTGAGAGAAATGAAAACGACAATGACAAAACGAATATCCGCAGCTAGACAGCGATGACACAGCTTACCTTGCTGATGGTTCTGGTCAAGTGATTACGGGCGCACGCCAATACAATCGAGGGGGCAAAGGCCCTTTCCACGCAAAAAGCACAAACAGTCCTGAATATTTCTGCGTAACGCGCGATCTTGCTGCAGGCTGCTTGCCGGCCAGTATTCAAGCTGGTGCATCAGATGCCAGAATACCCGTTCACGTAAGCTGCCCGGAGCTCCGGCCCGCAGCCTGAGCTGGGACCACTCTTCTAAGGTATCCCAAACAAAAATATGTAACTCACTATGGGGCAGCCGGCCGCGCAGAAACCGGGATACGTAGTACACCAGTTGTTGTGACTTTAGTTCGATAAATCGCTCGGTCATGGGCAGCCTTAACTGTTGCAAAAGGGCCAACAATTAAGGCAAGTATAGCCGGTTTTACTCGGTTGGCAGCAAGCGCACCGTTTTTAATAGTAAGGGTTCTACAGGTACATCAGGCCAGCCTGTTTTTTCACTGGTCTCGGTTTGCAGCATGTTAATTTTATCCAATACCTCGAAACCACCAACAACCTGGCCAAAAACAGCGTAACCCCAGCGCGAACCGGGATTGAGGCTATCGTTGTCGGCCAGATTGATATAAAACTGGCTGCTGGCGCTGTGCGGATCAGATAAACGGGCCATGGCGATACTACCACGCTGATTTTTCAGGCCATTGCCAGACTCGTTAAAAATGGTTTTTCTTTGCTCGATTTCTTTCATTTGCATATCGTAGCCACCGCCTTGCACCACAAAATCAGTGATTAGTCGGTGGAATACCGTGTTGTTGTAGGCGTTGGCTTTTACATAACTCAGAAAGTTATTAACGGTAAGCGGTGCACGGCTGCGATCCAGCTCCAGTACAATGTTGCCCTCTGACGTTTCCAATTGTACCCGTGGATACAAATTGTCGGGTTGCATAAACTGCCCTGCCATAGCTGGCAGAGTAAGCAGCAGTGTAATTACCATTAGCCATAAACGCATAAACTGTTATCTCCTGATAAATGTTTGCCAGCTGTTGTCGCTGAGTAAGTCGGTGAGCACCTGCTCGGTCAGTACTCTTAACTCGCGTTCAATTACTGCGATATCTGCACGCAGTGGTGCAATTTGTCTGCTGTCACCACTGTATGCTTTGGAAAAACTATCACCATTGTTTTGTACGATTATGGTCATGGTTACCCGGTTTACGACTTCATGATCCAGCGGTCGTTGATTAACGCGAGCCTGTAACTGGTTGATCTGAATTGTGAGTGAGCGCTGACTTTGATTCGTTAACGTTGCGCCACGTTGTTGTAAAGCATTGGCAACGGTTTGCTGTAAATCTGCCCGGAGATCATTAACGGTTGCATAGCCCTGGTTGGTGTCACCGCGCTGAATAATCAGGGTGTTCAGACTGGAACGTTGATCCAGCAAATAAAAACTGAATGTGCTTTGGGTCAGTGATGGTGCCTGAGGCCAAAACACCTGAGGACTGACGATTAATGACGGCGGTTTACTGGCGCATCCAGCCAGCAACAGTATAAACAGCAACACAGTTCGCATCAGATTAGCTCCTTTTAATAGCTTCCAGTATCACAAATTTAGGATTAGCTGCCAACTGTTGGCAGTGACCAAACAGCCGTTGCAATTGAGCCTGATAATTAAGGTGACGATTAGCAACGATGCGCAAACGGCCGCCTCGTTTTAACACACGTTTTGCTTCATTAAACATTTGGGTTGCGATATGAGTGGTGACGGTGTGTTGCTGATGGAAAGGGGGGTTACAGATAATCTGGTCAGCACTTTGTGCCGGCTGAAGTGCCAGGCAATCGTCAACCACAAATTCACTATTTGCCAGGCATTGCGGTATATTGAGTTCGATATTCGCTTTTGCAGACGCCACCGCCATAAAAGATTCGTCGGTAAAAACCAGCTGACAGTCAGGCTGTTTCGCGAGCAGGGTCAGCCCCAATACGCCGTTACCACAGCCTAAATCTATAATGCGTTGCCGGGCAGTTTCGGTTGGCAGATGTTGCAATAAAAAGCGGGCGCCTAAATCCAGTTTCTCGCGGGCAAAAACGTTAGCATGATTAATTAGCGTGGTATTACTATTTTCCAGTTGCCATTGCAGTGGAAAGGCAGGCTGAGTTTTACCCGGCTCAGGCTGGCAGCGGATGACTCTGCATTTTTTAACGGCCAGTGAGGCCTGGGCCGGCCCCAGTTGTTTGCTGAACAAGTCCAGCACGTTTCGGTTAATGTCTTTTGCTTTCGCTGCGGCCAGCACTATGGTATCAGTGCGGACAATATTGGCCAGCTGGCTTAAAATAAAGCTTAAATAACTATGGTTATTCGGCAGTTTCAGTAGCACCATATCGATATGCGGCGGCAATGGGCTCAGGCTGTCGATAAGTTCAAGGTTTTGCAGGTCCAGCTCATTGCTGGTCCGGTTGTAGATAATGGCTTGTTGTGCCAGATAAGAATCAGAACTGCTCGTCTGGGGATATGCAGCCAAGGCGCAGGATACTGCACCAAAACTGTCGTTAATAATCAATAATCGCGGCTGCGATACCCCAGCAAGCTGCAGTTCGGCTACAGCCTGATTAGCAGCGTCAATCAGCAACTCATCGGCGGCATCCCAGGCTTGTAAACTGTGATTCGGCTGGTCCAGCGGCCAGCGCCGGAGGGTCAGATTGATCTGTCCATGGGTAAATTGGGTATTCATAACAGCAACGTATTAACAGAGAGAACTGCATTTTGACACGCCAGACGCAGAGCGACAACTGTCAAGCCCCACCACAACAGCTTTTATTACCCGATGCGGAACTTACGCTCTGGCCCGTCTGGCTTGATAGTGTAAGCGCCGGCAACCTATTATCACAACTCACAGCCGACTTGCCCTGGCAGCGCGAGCAAATACGGATCTACGGTAAAACAGTAAATATTCCCCGTCGCCAGGTTTGGATGGGCGATGCACATTGCAGTTATCAGTATTCAGGAGTGCGGTTTGCGCCACAACCCTGGCATCCGGCCGTTCGGCAGTTGTGTCACGACGTTAGCAACACAACCGGCCAGATATTTAACTGTGTGTTGCTTAACTTGTATGCTAACGGCCTGGATCATATGGGCTGGCATGCCGACAATGAGCCCGAACTGGGCAATCAGCCAGTCATTGCCTCACTAAATATTGGTGCCAGTCGGCGCTTTGACTTACAGCATCGCCAGCAGCTGCACCAGCTGCAGTTGCAACTTACTAGCGGCAGCTTGCTGCTGATGGCCGGCGCATGTCAAAAATACTGGCAACATCGTTTACCAAAACAAGCCCGCGTGGCAACACCCAGGCTTAACCTTACTTTTCGGTATATCGCCAGTTCTGGTTAGACTAAATAATTTTTAGTAAAGCGACCAGTTTGTTAGCAGCTGAACAATAAAAAACGGGCGACAACAACAGGCGGTTTAACTACTATCTACAGAAATGGATGAAAAAGGAAAGCGCACCATGCTGATACATACCGCCATAGAGCAGAAATTACTGAGCGCATTCGATCCGGTGTTTCTTGAAGTGATAAACGAAAGTAATAACCACAATGTTCCGGCTGGCTCTGAGTCACATTTTAAGGTGGTGATAGTGACACCGGCGTTTGATGGTATGCGTTTGCTGCAGCGCCACCGGGCTGTCAATGCGGTAGTTGCCGAGGAGCTGGCCGAAAAAATTCATGCATTGGCGCTACACACCTATACGCCGTCTGAGTGGTATGAGTATTACGCCGAAAAACCGCCGGCGTCGCCAAAATGCTTTGGTGCAGGCAAGTCAGAAAAAGTATCTCTTTAAAAATTATCTGCTGAATTTTGCGAATATTAAAATAAACAGGCTGATCAGACCTGTTTTCTGCGTTAAAGTTTTACACTAGCGTAATTTTTTAGCGAGTTAACAGCAGGACTTCTTATGGTTATTCAACCGAAAATTCGTGGTTTTATCTGTACTAATGCACATCCGGTTGGTTGTGCTGAAAATGTTAAACAGCAAATTGCTTATGTTAAACAGCTTGGTCCGGTGACTGACGGTCCGAAAAATGTGTTGGTCATTGGTGCATCTACCGGTTATGGCCTGGCTTCCAGGATTACTGCTGCTTTTGGTTCAGGTGCCAATACGCTGGGTATTTTCTTTGAAAAGGCGCCAACAGAAAGCAAAACAGGCTCTGCGGGCTGGTACAACACTGCGGCATTTGAGCAAGCAGCTAAAACTGAAGGGCTTTGGAATAAGCATCTCAATGGTGATGCGTTTACCGATGAGCTGAAAGCGCAAGCGATAGATATTATCCGCCGCGAAATGGGCAAAATTGACCTGGTGGTATACAGCCTGGCCGCGCCAAGACGAAAAGATCCGGTTAGCGGTGAGGTATACAGCTCAGTACTAAAGCCTATTGGTCAGGCTTACACCGCAAAAAACCTTAATACTACTAAGCGGGAAATCGAAGAAGTCTCTGTTGAGCCTGCCAATGATGACGAAATTTTTAATACGGTTAAAGTGATGGGGGGCGAGGATTGGGAGCGTTGGTTAGATCAGCTGCATGGTGCAGGTGTGCTGGCCGAGAACTGTCAGACGGTAGCCTACACTTACATTGGTAAAAAGCTTACCTGGCCAATTTATGGCAAAGCTACTATTGGCCGTGCCAAAGAAGATTTAGACCGGGCAGCCGGTGCCATTCGCAGCAAACTGAGCGATGTTAAAGCCCGGGCTTATGTTGCCTCACTCAAAGCCTTAGTTACCCAGGCCAGCTCGGCCATTCCTATCATGCCATTATATATTTCGCTACTGTATCGGGTAATGAAAGAGCAGGGCAGCCATGAGGGCTGTATTGAGCAAATTAACGGCTTGTTCCGTCAGGGGTTATACAGCAGTACTCCGGTACTCGATGAAGCCGGTCGCTTGCGGATGGATGGCAAAGAGCTTGCTGACAATGTGCAGGACACGGTAGCGGCACTGTGGGACCAGGTCACTACTGACACCATTGACAGCCTGACTGATTATAAGGGCTACCATACCGAGTTTTTACATTTGTTTGGTTTCGGTTTTAATGAGGTCAACTATGATGCTGATGTTGCACCGTTGGTGCCGTTGGCAAACCTTGTGAACTAGTGTGAATTAAAGCCGCCAAATTGGCGGCTTTAATCTGGAGGCGGCACAGTGATTTTGCAGAGATTTTTACGCTGCACCATGGATAGCCGCTGGCTTTAGTGCTAGAATTCGCGACTTTAATACGTGTATCTGGTTAAAAAATAATCGCCCTGGCGAATATATTAGTATAATCAGGTGTGCTGCGTTTGATGCAGCTGAAAAACTGAACCCGGTTTCTTCCCAAAATAGTAGTGCAAGTACGTATGATAAAACTCAAAAAAGGCTTGGACATTCCCCTTGCAGGCAGTCCTAAACAAGAGATTAGCGCGGGTAATGCCATTACTACCGTCGCCATTTTGGGCGAAGAGTATGTTGGTATGCGTCCGACAATGGCAGTTGAAGTTGGTGATACGGTAAAAAAAGGCCAGGTGCTTTTCGAAGATAAGAAAAACCCCGGCGTTAAATTTACTGCACCCCTTGCAGGGACTGTTGCTGAAATAAACCGTGGTGCTAAGCGGGTATTGCAGTCGGTGGTTATTACCGTAAGTGGTAATGATGCCGAGCAGTTCAAGCGTTATAGCAGTGATCAGCTGGCAGGCTTAAACCGCGAACAGGTTACTGAAAACCTGGTTGACTCCGGTCTGTGGACAGCTTTTCGCACCCGGCCATTCAGCCGCATACCAGAAATTGACAGCACGCCTCGCGCTATTTTCGTTAATACTATGGATACCAATCCATTGGCGGCTGATCCGGCTGTTATTATTAACGCCGAAGCGGAAGCGTTTACCCAGGGTATTGCGCTCCTTGGCAAATTAACCGATGGCAAAGTATACCTGACCAAAAAAGCCGGTACGGAGTTGCCCGCTTGCAGTGGCGTTGAAGTTGCCGAGTTTGACGGTCCTCACCCGGCAGGATTGGTGGGTACCCATATCCACTTCTTAGAACCTGTTAGCATGAAAAAAGTCGTCTGGCACCTGGGTTATCAGGATGTTATTGCGATGGCTAAGCTGTTTTTATCCGGCGAGCTGGATGCTAATCGGGTGGTTGCGTTGTGCGGTCCTGTAGTGAAATCGCCACGATTAGTAAAAACAGTAGTGGGTGCATCATTAGCCGAGCTGGTCAAAGATGAACTTGTTGAAGGTAAAAACCGTATTATTTCAGGTTCCGTGCTGGCAGGTAACAGTGCCCATGGCGTCCATGGGTATTTAGGTCGTTATCACAATCAGGTATCGGTACTGGCTGAAGGCTATGACAAAGAGTTCTTAGGCTGGATAGCCCCTGGCGCCACTAAGTTTTCGGTTACCCGTGCTTACTTGTCGCATCTGAGCCCTAAGCGTTTGTTTAACATGACCACGACCACTAATGGCTCTGCACGGGCAATGGTGCCAATTGGTAATTACGAACGGGTTATGCCGTTGGATGTATTACCAACTCTGTTGTTACGGGATCTGGTGTCTGGTGATACCGACAGCGCCCAAACCCTTGGTTGCCTGGAGTTAGACGAAGAAGATTTGTCGCTGTGTACTTTTGTATGCCCTGGCAAATATGACTACGGCACTATTCTGCGCAACTGCTTGACGACCATCCAGAAGGAAGGCTAATCATGAGTTTAAAGCATTTTTTAGAGCGCATTGAACCGCAGTTTGAAAAAGGCGGGAAATATGAGAAGTGGTACGCGCTGTATGAAGCCGTTGCTACTGTGTTGTATACCCCTGGTTTGGTTACCAAAAATGGTACGCATGTCCGCGATAGTATTGATTTAAAACGGATAATGATTTTTGTATGGCTGGCGTTATTTCCAGCGCTGTTTTTTGGTATGTACAATATTGGCCATCAGGCAGTCGAAGCATTGGTAGCCGGTTACGGCACCCCAGATACCTGGCAGGTCGCTATTTTTCAGATGCTCGGTGGTAATTTAACCGAAGCCTCTGGCTGGGCTGGCAAGATGTTTTACGGTGCGGTCTGGTTTCTGCCTATTTATGCGGTAACCTTCGTGGTAGGTGGTTTCTGGGAAGTATTGTTTGCCTCAGTGCGTAAGCACGAAGTTAACGAGGGCTTCTTTGTTAGCTCAATCCTGTTTGCGTTAATTCTGCCTGCGACAATTCCGTTATGGCAGGTAGCCTTAGGTATTACCTTCGGTGTGGTTGTGGCTAAAGAAGTGTTCGGTGGTACCGGACGTAACTTCTTAAACCCAGCGCTGGCCGGCAGGGCTTTCCTGTTCTTTGCTTACCCTGCACAAATTTCTGGTGATGCTGTCTGGACGGTGGCTGATGGTTACTCTGGCGCAACCTGGTTAAGTAAGGCTCAGATGGGTGAACTTGATTATGCGGCTAATACCCAATTATGGTGGGATGCGTTCTTAGGCTTTATCCCTGGCTCTGTAGGTGAAACATCAGTGCTTGCGCTACTGGTTGGTGGTTTAGCCCTGATTTACTTCCGCATTGCGTCCTGGCGTATTGTGCTGGGTGTCATGATCGGTATGGTCTTAACCAGCTACCTGTTTAATGCAATTGGCTCCAACACTAACCCGTTGTTTGCTATGCCCTGGCATTGGCACCTGGTGTTGGGTGGTTTTGCCATTGGTATGTTCTTTATGGCAACCGATCCGGTATCCGCATCCTTTACTAACCAGGGTAAATGGGCGTACGGTATTTTGATAGGCTTTATGGTAATCATCATCCGTGTTGCCAACCCGGCATACCCGGAAGGCATGATGCTGGCCATACTGTTTGCTAATCTGTTTGCACCACTGTTCGATTTCTTCGTGGCACAAGCCAATATTAAGCGGAGGCTGGCACGCAATGTCTAGTAATAATGACACCATCAGTAAAACGCTGATT
>TARA_R110002126_G_scaffold42482_3_pt1 | contig 11544 bp, 25 predicted proteins | sample TARA_R110002126 | Tara Oceans TARA_R110002126 (sample SAMEA4397536) | marine metagenome | biome: Polar Biome; feature: [DCM] deep chlorophyll maximum layer (ENVO:01000326); material: water (ENVO:00002006), including particulate matter (ENVO:01000060) such as... | depth 30 m
CTACTACAACACCTACACCGTAACAAAGAATGGCGAAGGGGTATTCTTTAAGACCTTACTCAACACCTTTAAGCGCAAAAAGATTTCGGCACTTGTGGTAGTTCAATTTAGTGATGGGTTTGAAATTCTTAATAATGAATTTAGTGAGCATGATAAGATTTCACACAGCATCAAGATGTTGATGGAGTATAAGTAAGGATGGGGCATGTGTCCCCTCCTTTTTTTTTAATTTTAAATTTAATATGATATGTGTATAGCAATTCTAAACAACGGCAAGATGTTGCCTAAACAAAAAATGCTCAATTGTTGGACTAACAACGATGATGGCGCGGGTATCTTGTACATACAAGATGGCTCATTAGTAGTAGAGAAATTCTCTAACGCTGACTATATAAACACGACAAATAATTTTAATAAATTCTTTAGTCGCTATCAAGAAATCAAGAAAAGTATTTCCGGTGACTCACCTATGCTATTGCACTTCCGTATAGCCACACATGGCCTCACCGATGAATACCTACACCCATTCATGGTGTCCGATAGCCTTGGCCTTATACATAACGGAATAATTCAAGGCTTTGGCTCTAAAGATATGAGTGACACAGCGCAGTTCACGCAGTTGCTTTCAACCATACCCATGAGTACATGTGATGTGCTTGATGTTGCGTTCATCATGGAGTCCATCTATGCATTCATTGGTACACATAACAAGTTAATCTTCCTTGATTCCTCCGGGGACTTCAGAATTTTCAACGAGAAACAAGGCGCATGGATTGGTGACAATTGGTTTTCAAATGATAGTCACACAGATACAACGGTAAGGTACTACGGAAGCACAGCCGTTTATGCTGGGGCTAATGCATACAAGGTGGACTATGACTATGACGGGATTGATGATTGGAACGCTTCATTCCTTGGTGAAGCATATGCATCAGAGATTGCTGCACCCACGAAAGGTAAGTATGCATGTTACATGTGCGATAACGAGGTTCATGTTAACTATGATGCGGAGTGCGTTGATTGCGGTGTATACTTGGAGGATGCAGTTGATGAAATTGTTTCCTTATTTGACTCACAAACAATGAATAAATTAAATAAAGATGTATAGTATAATTCCAACAGCGGTATTTGAGAGTGACTTCCTAATTAAAAGATTAGGTGTCAGTAAGATGGGTGACACAAGGTTCGGTGTACCATGGGAGGCCATGCTAAAAGATGATGACCTAAAGAGGTCTGATGCTTTTGAGTTGGCTAAACGAAAGGCATCTCAACTTGGTGGATTCATGCGTTTGATTAAAGGCGAACACCTATGTGAGTTCAAGCGAGAGAGTGTCTTTGCATTACGAATATCTGTAATTAAAAATAGGTATCATGAATAAGTATGAGGTGAGGGTTGAGTTTTATGATTCAAGAATCATAGAGATAGAAGCCATCAACCCACAAGAAGCGGAAGAGTTAGCTATGCTATGGTGGAATGATGACATAAGTAATAACGGAAGCGGCATCATAGCGTCTAATCAACCATCGGATTTCAATTTAGAGTTCAAGGTTATCCGAAGCCCAAGAAGCAGTTACTTAATAAGCATTGAAAAATATAATCAATTATGAAACACGACCACCATGATTCCTATGGAGTATTTTGCATAGCAGACCGAATGTTAGAGAGAGGGCGCGAGGCCGACCCCCTTGATAGATTTTGGGAAGATGCAATTGCTGAATACACCGAGTTTTTAGATAGCGAATTCAATGTAGACACCGAGAGTGAACTTGACTGCATTGACGAATATTTTAACAACAAATAACGACTATGAAAACAAATAAAGAAACAACGCACGAACTCAAGGTTCTTTGCAAGGCAATAATCAACCAAGACATTCCAAGGCCACTTCTAAATGCCTACGCCCATTCATATTTAGCCATGTCTGAACAAGATTATGAAGACATGGCGCATAGGGCTTGGTATAATTCAGAAAAATAATTCACACAAACAACAACTAAAATAATAATCATGAAACAATTTATCGTTAGCGTTCCTAACCCATACTTGGGTGGAGGAAGCAGAGGTCTGAACAGGGTTGCACCAAAAGGTGAGCCAACAAACACAACATTCTTTGCATATGCAGAGGGGTATGATGATGTGAGAAAATTATTCTGTAATCACATTGGTGTGCGCTGGTCACCCGATGGTACAGAGATTACATACATAGCCGAAGAGCCGCGTATAACAAGGCAAAGTATCATTGATGCTTCTACAATTTTAATGGATGAAATCAAGCCATTGATTGAAGATTCATTACCTAACGAGGCGAGGGCTGTTGAGATGCTGCAAGGGCAAGGACTCTTCGCCTACATAAGAGAGGATGAGAAGGGAAAGCTTCGTGTCACTATAGACTTCAATGGTTTCTCCATGAATGTATCTGATGAAGATATTATTTCCTTGTCCAATGTATATAAATTAACACTTTAAAAATCATGGATAATGAAATGAAAATATATTCGGTACGGATTGAGTTCACCGACTCAAGGGTTATTGACTTCCAAGCCAAGAGCAAAGAAGAGGCCGAGCAGTTAGCAGAGTTATGGTGGGATGATATGGGTGGGGCAGAGGTCATTGGCCCACAAAGCCCTGTTGATTCCAATGTTAAATTTATAGCAAATGAATTATGAATAGCGAACTTGATAACACTATCCGCAACATGGATAAAGACCTTAATTATATCCGAGATGTTGCTGAAGCCCTGGAGTATACGACTATACGGCTAAAGGTTAAGCGCGTAATTTCTAATCTTGCACATCTTCATGCGCAGTCAATACATAATAATAATGAAAAATGAAAACGACTCACACAAATATCAACCCAAGAAAAAGCCTTCGTTTATTATTGAAATACTTGCGTGGCTTATTCTTTACGGTGGTCCGTTCCTTGTCGTTGTTACGGCAGTCAAAGCAATTAGTGCATTCATTAGGTCCATCACCTGACATGGATGATGTGCGATTAGGAATGATTTCGCTGTTGAGAGAAGGTGATTACGATGATTCATCAACGAGGGCAGTTAAGATTGTACTTCTAAAGGCATGGAATAATGGTGAGATACCATTACTCATTGACCTTTCAGCAGAGGGTATCGTTAGATACTATAGGGATAACATCATAACAAAGTACCCAGAGGGCGTGCTTATGCATGAAATACTTAAAGACTACGAGACTATGGCTGTGTTCCTTCGCGGAGTGCGTGTCATTAAGAATGAGTATATGATTAACGGGTGGATTGCCCCACCTAAATCCTTTTTAGCATGAGTACTATATGGTTCTCCCTGTTCAGAGGAACAGATGCATACGAAAGAACGAAAAGAATTGGAACATTAGATACCGATATTGCAGACCTACTGTACCCTCACCTACTTAAGATTGCTAATAAAAAGGGATGGGACTATGTAATTATAGATGAAGAAGATTAATGAAACGCCTATGAAAAAGAAAAAGAGAATGCCTTATGGTGATTGGATGATACACATAAGGAACATCCATTACGCCAACATATCAGAGATGGACAAGGGGTATGTAAAACTTTCACAAACATTTGTTCATCCGAAATGAACAGAGTATATTAGCATCAACCAAATTCTAATTTAAAAATTATGGCTTACGAATTAAAGACAATGAAAATCAAGGGCAAGGATTATGTTCTTGTTAATGAACGCATCATTGCATTCAGAAATCTCCCGCAGTTCAAGGGTTTCCGCTTACTATCGGAGATGATACAGATTGATTCAGACTCCTGCGTTATCCGCGTATCAATACAAGATGAAGCAGGTAACACAATAGCACAAGGGATGGCGCAGGAAGACCGGTCAGCTTCAATGATTAACAAGACATCCTATGTGGAGAACTGCGAAACAAGCGCAGTTGGTCGTGCATTAGGCTTCCTTGGTATAGGTGTAGAGAATAGTATAGCAACAGCCGAAGAGGTTGATATGGCTATCGCTAAACAAAGCGCACCACAAACTGTGTTAACTACTAATGTTTTTGGGGAAGGTATATTCAATTCATCCATGAGTTACATCAAGGAAGGGAGTAACAAGCCCGAACGAAACACACGCCTTGGTAATGTGATGAGTAAGTATGGCTCTACCTTTTCGGATAAAGAAATCACCGACCTACAAGCATCTGTATGAGCCATTGGTTTGATACAATAGTTAGAAGGACAGGTAAGGAATACCTATCTTATTCTTCAATCAAGTGTGCCCTTCAGGACATGGCTCTGTTTGAGTTATACATGAAAGGAAAACTAAAGAAGGAGTCGGATGCTTTAACATTTGGTAGTGCGTATGACTCGCTGTTGTTTACTCCCGATGTATTTGATAAGACATTTCATGTGCTTAATGATACGGACATAACAAAAGACATAGGCGGAAAGAGTCCTCGTTCTACTTCGTTGTATAAAGATTGGAAGAAAGAGCAGGATGTCCTTGCTGAAGGCAAGACTCTTCTATCTCTTGATGATTATAAGACAGCCATTGATATGATTGCAAGGCTTAATGACTGCGGTGTCTATAACATATTCATGCAAGGGCAATACCAAGTAGAGTTCCTTCAGCAGTTAGATATTGATGGAGAAACTATACCGGTTAGAGGATTCCTTGATGTCCTTGGTGATGGATTCATTACAGATAGTAAGTCAACAAGAAGCGTAAACGGATTCAAGAAGGATGTTAGATGGTTGGACTATGATGTCCAGGCATACCTATACACCCTTGCTTTTGGGATTAAAGATTTTTATTGGGTGGCGCAAGAGAAGACATATCCTTATCTGCCTGCCGTATACCATGCATCGGAGGGTATCCTTGACTCCGGCAAACAGAAGGTGGTTCATGCTATCTCCCTTATTAAAAAATTCTGTAAGGAAGATACTGAGTCATCAAAGTTTTATATTCAAGGAGAAATTTAAAAACAATTATATGGACAAGAAAGATGTGTACATCGGGTATGTAGGAGAAAAGAAAACCTATGACTCAGGGGTAGTTAAGTACCCTATCTCATTTAAGATTGAACAACTTGAAGAGATGAAGAAATATGCGACAGCCGCAGGTAATGTAAACGTAGACTTCGTCATCAAGATAGATGGAGCTGCGTTCACTTCTGTGTTTAACCCTCGCGCTGCTGGAGGTAACTATTCAAACAGCAACGCAAGCAAGGCAGTTGAAACTAAAGAATCAGACATGCCGTTCTAATGGAATACAATAGCGACTTCAGTTATGACCTCAAGGTTGGCTTAATGTCTGAGATAATTATCGGACAACTATTAACCAACAGAACTGTTGAGGTCAAGATGGACTTTGGTGTACATAAAACGGGTAACTTCTACATTGAGTACAAGAGCCGTAACAAACCATCGGGCATTGCAAAGACTGAAGCCGACTATTGGATTTTAATTGCCGCTTCCGAAGAAGGACTTCGTCATCGTTATGAAAACGTAGAGGTCAAGGAGGAAGACATATTGTATTTCATCACCATCCCCACGGAACGCCTGAAAGTTTTATGCAGAACAAAGTATAAAAGAAAGGATGTTCCAGGGGGTGATGAGAATACTTCTTTAGGTGTACTCATCCAAGCAATTGATTTACTATGAAGGACATGGAAAGTTTTCTCCGTATAGCGGAGGCTAAGTTGATGACAAAGTTCCCATTCACTCCACAACGGAAGGCTATAGCAGCAAAGATGTATGTGAAATGGTTAAGAAAAAAAAGAAATGAAAGACAGCGTACATAGGAATTACTCAATCGACTTTAATAAAAGAAAAAACCAATGGACAATATCAAGACGCGGACTAATAGTATTCAGCGGGACAAAGGAGGGAGTGGAAAATTGGTACACCAGAGTAATCTGCTTAAGCAATCCTATCTTTTAGATACTCCGGTAGCTGTGTATGGAACTCTCAAGCGTAAGTTCGGTAACAATTCATTACTCAATGACTCACTGTATATAGATGAGGGTAAGACAGAATATAAATACCCTTTACTTATAAGGAGTTCAGGTCTTCCTTTCTTAATTAATAAGCCAGGAGTAGGGCATAATGTACATGTGGAACTATACATTGTAGATAACCCAACACTTTCAAGACTTGATATGCTTGAAGGTCACCCAGATTGGTACAAAAGAAAGAAGACTAACATCATTATGAAGGATGGCGAGAAGGTTAATGCTTGGATTTACTTTGGCCCATTAGAATATTATAATTCCCAAGAAGAAAAGCACGAGAAGTATTGATGGCTAAGGTTTGGTACAATAGATATACTGCTCAAAAGAATTCCGTTAGTAGGTGGCTGAGAACATCACGTTCGTTTGAAAGCGATGAACAAGCAATGACATTTGCGCGGAGAATTAGATTCACAGTCTTAGTTAATGATATAACAATTGACCATTATGGGTAAACGATTGAAGAGGTACTTGGAGATGAACCATGTATTTGAAAAGGCAGTAGAGATATACGCACGAATAAATCGTGTCAATCCTATTGACCTATACACTGGTAAACAGAACAGACCTCTTGTTGAAACACGTTCGCACGTATGGGCGTACATGCGACAGCGTACACAGATGACAACAGAAGACCTTGGACAAAGGTTTGGTAAGCACCATTGTACTGTTGTTCACCATGGTAAACAGCATCACATGTACATGAGTAACATCTTAAGTAAGAGGCACACTAAAGCATTACGAGTGAATGAATTCTATGCTGAAAACTTTGAGTCCGGAGCAGTCATACTTGATAGATGTTTCTCAGTTGATGATGGAGATGCTAAAGGATATCAATACAGAGTTGTAATGATGGTTGATGATTATCCTGAATGGATAGTAAGTAAAGTAATTGAGGTAGAGAAAATATAAATCAAAAGATGGAAGAAGGACAACTGATATATCACTATGTCGTTGATGTCATATTTCAAAAGAAAGGTAGGACAAAGAAGCCCGTAACGTACAAGGCTAAAAACTTTGAGTTGATATCAAGGGCAAAGAACCTTGATGATATCAATAGAGATAAGAAAGCGACATCATACTTAAAGAAGCAAGTGTATGGAACACCTTCAAGCATCTTAACTTTTCGTGCTTACAAAATTGTAAAGCAAAAAGAAATAGGCAGGTCAACGCATCATAAAGAACAAGACTATAGAGATGAGTTCAACTGAAAAAATTACCATGTTCCGTGCAATCACGGACACCCAGAATCCCTACTACATTACAGTTGAAGATGCACTCAAGCGTATTATAGAGGGCAAGAGTCAGACAGTTATCTCTCAAGTGAGAGAGGGACAATCATCACTAAAGAAACAGTTGCCCGTTGCGCTGTTCTCTGGCGTGTTCTCTGGTAGAAGAGATGAGGATATCATTGGACACAGTGGGTTAATTGTGCTTGACTTTGACCATGTTAATGTCAATGACTATAAGTCATTACTTGGCACCGATGAATTCATACGAGCATGCTGGATATCACCCTCGGGAGATGGACTGAAGGCATTGGTTAAGATTAGTAATCCAGAAAGACACCGCGACCATTTCCGCGCCCTTCAATCATACTTTGAAAGAACATATGGGTTAGAGGTAGACCCATCTGGAGTCAATGAATCTCGTGCGTGTTTTGAAAGTCATGACACAGAACTAATAAGCAGAGAGTCAAGTAAAGTCTTTGGTAATATGCTGAGTGAGAACTCTCAGCACCAAGAGGTTACAAAGAGAGAGTCATATACTGATTACGATAAGATAGATATCATAGCCAGGATGATTCGTAAAGCAGATGATGGTACAAAACATATAACATTATTAAGAGCCGCCATACTATGCGGTGGTTACATAGTTGCTGGGCGCATGGAGGAAGATGAGGCGGTGCGTGTTCTTGTCCGTGAGCTTCAGCGTAGGAATGATGTTGATGATATGGAACTTGCTAAGCGAACTATCGCTGACGGCATAGCGGAAGGCAAGAGGCTACCAATCAGGGAGGTTATAGACGATGAGAATAGAATCAAAAGGGAGATGCTTATCCTTGATGGTGATATGTCATTCATATCCTCCGATGATAAAGACCAAGCATGGATTGAGAAGTTCGCAAGGGGAGAGATAGCGCAAGGACTAACGACTGGGATGCCTGAGTTAGATAGGTATTACTTATTCAAGAAAGAGTTTACTATCATTAATGGCCATAGCAATGTTGGAAAGACAACGTTAGCACTGTATCTAATGGTAGTATCCGCGCTGTTGCATGGGTGGAGGTGGATTATATACTCATCTGAAAACAAAACAGCGGCAGTTAAGATGCGACTAATGGAATTTCTTGTTGATGTTCCAATCTCAAGCATGCATTACGAAGAACGTGTTGCAGCATTCAAGTGGGTGAACAAACACTTTACTGTCGTAAGCAATGAGGAGGTGTATAGTTACACAGACCTTATAGTATTTGCAGAGAAACTATTACGGCAAGAGAAGTACGATGGATTTCTTATTGACCCATACAATGCGTTGAAGATTACTATGTCAAAGGGCAGTCAACTGTCTTCACATGAGTATCATTATGAAGCAGCATCAGAACTACTAACCTTTTCAAATTCAAAAAACATGGCGCTATGGGTTAACACTCACGCTATTACGGAAGCCGTAAGGAGGAAGGGTATAGATGGCCTACCTATTGCTCCTTTTGCAGAGGATACTGAGGGTGGCGGCAAGTTTATGAATAGGGCTGATTCTTTTCTTACATTTCATAGGAAGGTCCAGTCACCTGAGCATGAAGTGCGTACACGCATGGAGATTCATGTTCGCAAGGTCCGAAGTCAGGAAACAGGGGGACAACCAAGCCCATTTGATGACCCAATCCTATTACAGATGAACAGTACACGTACCGGATTCACTGGGGTTGCCACCGGAAATAAAAGTTTTAAACCAATGTCTTTGAACACCAAGCTTTTAGAACTAAATTAGTATGTGAATGATGATTATAAAGAAATTACAATCGTATTACCGAAGCCGCCTTCTCTTAATCAGTTTTATGCAGGACGTCATTACTCAGTACGGACAAAACATAAAGCGGAGTACTGGAGGCACATACAGCATGCGCTTACGTCGCATGACAAGTTCCATATGGAACGATATAAGATTGACGTGCGCTTTAATTGTCGCTACGATGTTGACAATGCTATATGTTGTTGTAAATTTCTTGCTGATTATCTTAGAAACAATGGCTATGTTGATGATGACTCTCCGAAATACTTTACGGAGCAATCAACAAAGTACGACCAAGACATAGAGAAAAACACATTTGAGGTAACTATAAAGGGGTATGGATACAAAGTTATTAAGTCAAACGTACTTCCTCGCGACGTGGCGGATGCATTACGCAGCGACATCGTTGTACGAAAGCCTGCACGACGAGGTAGGAAATCCAAGGACTGACGCAGAGAGATTGCATAATACTATACGAAAGTATAAACGTGATATCGATGTGGAGTTTGACATGATACGCGCTGTTCTGCTTGAGTACTATGATGATTTAGAACAAGGAGAGGATGACGTTAATATACCTTGATGGGTTAAACGGAATTAACTACCATCGTTTAATGACTCCGTTTCTTAGGATGAAGGCTGAAAATAATCTGCCTTTACATTTCTTTGAGAACTTCAATGACCTAAAAGATTGGGACTTAAGTAAGGTTGATAACCTTGTGGTATCAAGGCGCTGTTCAGTATCTAATCACTCTGAATTCAAAAAGTTTATATCAAAGCATAATGTTAAGTTGATACTTGACAACGATGACTATTGGGAATTACCAAAGGATAACCCGGCAAGGAAGTACTATGAGAAAGTTGAGAGCAAGAATGTAATCAACACAATAAAGATAGCAGATGAGATATGGACCCCATCTGAATACCTTGCCAATAGGATTCGTAGAATCATAGGTACCAACAGCGCAGAGATTCGCGTTATACCTAACACCATATACGAGAAGGAAGAACAATGGAGAGAGCCGAAGAAGGATGACAATCCAGATAAGGTAGTACGCTTTGGGTTCCTTGGTGCTAATGGACACCAAGAAGACTTAAGGATAATGGGCATGACCTTTGAGGATTATGAGCTGTACTGCATGGCGCTTATGGATTATCCGGACATGCTCAAGGCTAAACATAAGATGGAACCCCTACCCATCCACCAGTATGGGCACCTATATAGGTTCTTTGATGTGTCCCTTGCTCCATTAAAGAACACAAAGTTTAATAGGTGTAAGTCAGAGCTGAAGGTAGTTGAGGCTGGATACACGAAGACCGCTATCATTGCAAGCAATACAGGGCCATATAAAACTTCAATCATTAATGGTAAGACTGGAATCCTATGCAATAGTCCTGCTGAATGGAGGACAGCAGTAAAAGAAATGACATTAGCTAAGGCCGAGGATATGGGTAACGCTCTTTATGAATACTGTAAAGAGAATTATGACATACATGAACTCAATAAGCAAAGGATTAAAGGGTTGTGAGTTGCAAGCGGTGTCATATGGATATGACTCGCGGCGAAGCAGAAGATGCTGCGTCAAGGAAAGGATACCCTAATGGAATATGTAAACCATGTTGCGCAGAGTGGAAGAGAGAGCGCAACTTTATAGCAAGATATAATATCACAGTAGAAGAGTATGAGCAAATGCTTGCGTTCCAAGATAGGAAGTGTGACATATGCAAAGAGACTCTTGAAAGAAAGAAAACGGTAGTAGACCACTGTCATGCAAGCGGTAATGTAAGAAGCCTATTGTGCCACAATTGTAATAGCGCAATAGGATTTATAAAGGAGGACATAAGAACAGCGCTGCGGTTAGTGGATTATATATATGTCCACCAAAAAAGAAACGCTGATGATTTATTTAACGCTAAAGAACCTATAGATAAACGCAAGAACAATGAAGACAATCCATAGATAGAATGACCACCTAAATATCTTGTGCTCTTCTTTATATATCAATGTCTCTACCGGTACCTCAAGAACCCTTATGATAGTATCACCATCACACCCTCCATCGATTATGAGGGTGTCGTAGCTCCGCATAATCTTGACCCGGAATCGGTCCTTGACTAAAGTTATGGTGTCTACCTCTTTCAGCGTGACAGTATCCCTCAATTCCACACTCGGCAACACAATCGTGTCCGTGACAAGAATTGTCTGTAACTTCAGTAGTTGTGGATTCTTCCTTATTGCTTGGCGTATGTGCCATGCGGGACTGCACCCAGAAAGTATAAGGGTGGCAAAAAGCAGGGTGAAGCATAGTGGTTTCATTGTTTATATTATGTAAAGATATAAATCAATCAGGAAGTTCTACGTTATATAATATATACATTATTTCTGCTGGACTTTTGCGAAACTTCCTTTGAATAGTTTGAAGAACATCCCCTACTATCTTAAAGTTGTTGAACTTTGATGAGTATGCAGCAGAGAATTTATATGCTGCCCTGATTTCATCAAGCCGTGCCTGTCTGTTTACTTTCTCTCCATCCTTTAGGTCTACATATGGGGT
>TARA_R110002126_G_scaffold7112_3_pt1 | contig 11544 bp, 16 predicted proteins | sample TARA_R110002126 | Tara Oceans TARA_R110002126 (sample SAMEA4397536) | marine metagenome | biome: Polar Biome; feature: [DCM] deep chlorophyll maximum layer (ENVO:01000326); material: water (ENVO:00002006), including particulate matter (ENVO:01000060) such as... | depth 30 m
GAGCACTTCTCGAAGCACCAGAAGAAGAAGAAGAAGAGGAGGAGGCAGAGGAGGAGCCTGAGCCCACGGTTGATGAAGAGCCTAGTTTTAACGACAGCACTGAAGTAAATGATGATGCTGAGGGCTCTCAAGGCAAGCCTCCTCTTGACGTCGATCAGTACGCACAAAGAGTTGCACGGCTTGTTCAAAATTACCAAAACCTTCTTGATATTGAGACAGTTATTCTTAACAGAGCTAAAAAGTTCTTGATACAGAATTATGATGAGCCAACAGCAGATGCTTTTGAAGAAACACTTGAGAGACAGTTTGATCTATCACTTGAACCAAAAGACAATGAACCACGAATCCCAGCTGCAGTCGGTGCAGGTCCCGGCGGAGTCTAATGAGTCATAATCTAGCTGATGAGATTGTTAGGAAAAAATCGGTTCATATTGACATACCAAAATCAACGCATACAGGCTTGAGAATTGCACTTTTGAAGAATGGTGACTTGTCAATTCAATCTGTTTTTGCAGAAGTTGCTGAAAGAATTGTACTTGGTGACCCGGGCATGATAGAATTACTCAAAGAGTTACAAATAAAGAAAAGAGACAAGACAATTAAGTCTCTTTCAAACACAGATTCTGATTCTGTGTTTGAAATTCTTGAAAGAGAATCACCGTTTTCAAAAAGCTAGGAATAAAATAAATGTGGCCTTGGACTAATAAATCAGATCGAGAAAAACAAAATGAATTAATCTTGGAGTCATTTACAGCTATTGAAGAATTAGCACAAGCAGCCGGACATTTGCAAGAAGCAATCAACTTGTTAATTGAAAATTCTAAGAAAGACAGATCCGAAATTGAAAAATTGACTGAAGAAAATAAAGAATTTAGAGACTGCCTAAGCGAGCTTGCAGGAATTACAACTTACATAATTCAAGAAAATGGCGAAATATCAAAACATATAGCTCTCACAGAAAATATTAAAAAAGGCAAGATTCTTCCGGGCACATTCAACATAAATAGTGATGATGACCTAACTAATTAAGGAGAACATCATGAGTGAAGAACAAACAAGTGAAATCAAAGTGCCAATGGTAGATAAAGTAATCAATAAGGCGATCTCTCGCAAGCTTTCAGTTTTTGTTGTCGGTACTGTGTTTCTAGTAATGGGTGTATTAATGCCCGAACAGTGGATGCAATTAGCCGTCGCCTATGTTGGTGCACAGGGCTTCGTTGACATCGTCCAAGCCTACAAAAATGGTAAATAACAAATGACTTTTTTAGCAGTTAAATTATTCTTAAAAAAAGCATGGTTGTGGATTAAAAATCATTCTGAGCTTGTTGTGGGTCTTTTGACTGCTATTTTTGTCGGATTGTTCTTAGTAAGAAATAAATCTGTAGATTTTGCACCCATCCTTGCACAATTCAGAGCAAAACATAAGCAAGAGACAGATTTCGTTGAAGAAGCGCATCAAGAAGAATTAAAAGACATTGAACGGTCTGCGAAGATAAGGGCCAAGTCTCTAAAAATTGCTAAGGCAGAACACGATGATGCAAAAGCAAAACTTGATGCAAAAAAGCAAGAAGAAATTGTAAAAGTAATCGAAGAGGCAAAAGAAGATCCTGATGCTATTACGAATAAGCTTGCAAAATTAACAGGATTTTCAGTGGTAGACAGTGATGATTAAGTTTTTTAGTAATACAACACTATTAGTTATTGCGTTACTGTTATCAATTCCTAATGTTGCACATGGTGCTGATGAAATGACAACAGTCTCAGAAGGAGATATCGTTCCTTTTGATGGAACACTCTTTAGTACAACAGCATCTGCAAAACTTTTAATCGAGCTTGGCTTTACAGAGACAGCATGCAAAATTGAAATTGACAAGAATTTAGCTGACCAAGACGCAGAGAATCAGTTTAAAATTGGTATGCTTGAGGCCAGGATTAAATCTTGTGAAAACATTTGCGAAAAAAGGCTACAGATTCGTGATGAGCAAATAGAATTTTTGGTCGCAGAGCTTGAGAAAAAACGTCACCCAAACCAGACAGTATGGTTTGCAACAGGCACTGCAGCAGGTGTCGGTCTCACAGTTCTTTCAGGTTGGGCAATCGGCCAAGCCGCAGGAAACTAACATTCCTTAGTTTGTGACTGTGAATGATATGTATTTATTAATGCACTTAGGAGTTTAAACATGAAAGTTTCCGTCAAAAAGGACGTCATAGTAAACTTAATAAAAGAGTCTTTGTCTAATACAGAATCATCAAGTGAAAATAAAGAACAAGATTCACCTGTATCTGTCACAGAGAAGCCTTTTGAAGAGTCTCCTGTAACTGCATCAAATAAAATAGAACAAGAGGGTATGTTCGAATTGCCGCCTGTTGAAGACGATCGATACGAACCTAAAAATCTTGTTGCACTTTCACATGCTGCTTTTGCATTATCAAAAACAGTTCCACCAAAGCAGGTCGGTAGGTTTTATCGTAGACTGCATGATTTAGTTCAAGATGCCATTGGCTGGCAACAAGAAGAGGAAATGAATATGGGTACGCTTGAAGAAAAACTTAGAAAAAAGATCCGCAATCTAATCATTGAAGCAGGCTCAGATATTTCAGGGATGATGAGCGATTTCGACGAAGACGAACCTGCACCTCTACCAGGCGAGCCGGGCTATGAAGAGTGGCAAGCAGAAATAGAGCAATATAAAGGGCGCTCGCGCAGAGGAGCTAAGGCAACACAAAAGAAGGGCTGGGATGAAGTCAGCTTTAAGAAGAAAAAGAAAGATGTTGAATTCTTTGATGAGCCTGGTTATAAAGCTGAGCCCCCGGAAGAAGAAGGCGGCTACGGTCACCCCGGCACACTGGAATTTGTCGCAGATAATGTTGAAGGGCTTAATACACCCTCAGCAGTTAGACAATTTTTGGCTGACCCTAGAAAGATCAATCTCATGGATAAGATTAAGTTCTTGATTGCAATGCCCGAAAAAGAAAGACAAAAAATAATGATTGGCGCAGCAGCTGACTTTATTACACAGTTTGAGAAAGGAAAGCAAAAAGAGCCGATCAAACACAATGACCCAGTGATTCAAGATGTCATAGAACATTACATTAGTGACCTTCAAGAAGACGGCGCATTAGACGAAGAAGATGCAAAAGCTCTGCGAGGTCGCACAGAATATGTTGTTGAGCTTGATACATTTAAGCATTACGCAACAGAATACTTCGACAATAATTTCGATGAATTAATCAAGTATGCACCCTTTAGGCGTCATCTTAAGAAATACTACCAGAAAAGAATGCGTGACAATCCTGAGCTCCAGTCTCACGTCGAGAAGCGAAAAGGGTTAGATATCGAAAGAGCGAAAAAGAAAAAAGCAGCAGTTAAAGCACGAAAAAAGTGAAATCTAAATGAAGCTACTTTCAGAAGTGATTGATATGAACCTAGGTGAAAAAGAAAACCTTGGGCTACCATCTTATATCAATAGTATTTTGCCAGTAGGCCAAAAACTTATTGCAAAAGGCGGACCACCTGTTGTTCCGAAACAAGATAAATGGGCTGTGCAAAAAGATCCAGCGCGACTTATTCGTGCATTTGAATTTAAAGATCCGAGAATCCTGTCAGCTTTCTTGATTGAAATTATTGATTATGAAGAAATAATGGCACATCATGGTGAGATTACAATTAATAAGCTTGATGTTCAAGTTAAAATTTGGACTAGAGACTTAGATAAAGTTACAACACTTGATCTTGAATATGCTGAAGCTATTGATGAGATCTTCTTAGACGTGAGGCGATATTTTAGGACTTCGATGTGAGTGAAATAATGATGAGTGCTGGCCTCGCGGATATAATTGCCGATGAAGAGCTCAACATAGTTAAAAAACCCACCACTGGCAATATCTCACAAGATATTATTGAGCTTGTCGTAGAGATGGAAAACTCAACTGTTCGTGGTAGATTCACACACGGTGAATGGTCAGACACAGGTGAACTTAATAAGCTGATCGTCAGACTTGACAAGCACAATACTCAGAAGGCTTTTAGAGGCAATAAAATAACAAGTATTGGTTTCCTTACTGACGAAAACGAAAAAGCATCACAAGCAGCTCTGGGGAAATTCGATAGCATAACTTATTTAATTGATTCAGTTGAAGAAGATATATATATGACAATCACTATTCACCAAGTGCAAGATACTTAATATAGTTGCTTTAATAAACTCGAGGGGCAGAATTTATGTCAAAGAAAAACGATGTGAGCTATTTTGATAAATTCATGAAGGATATTGTTAAGCGAGAAGACGCGGCAGTAAATCGTTCTAAGAATATGAGTGAGCAAACCTCTAATTCACCACAAAGAGAATACAATAAGCTCTACAGAGAACGTTGGCAGAATCGTATTACTTGGGGCAACAAAAAATGAGCAATAAGATTCTAATCAGTACAAAGGAAGGACTTAATCAGCTTTTGTCAATCATATCTGAAGAAAGTGTTTCTCGTGCTCGTGAAGAATTATCTTTTGCGACTGAAGACGAGCGAATGCGACAGGCAAACATGTCAAGTGATCTAGGATCACTTAAAAAGTATCAAAAGAAAAATTCAAAAGAGCTTCAACCAGAAGAAGACGACGACCTTTTCGATGATGAACCAGACAAAAAGAAAAAGAAAAAACCAGAACCTGACGGTGACGAAAAAACTGTAACCAAGAAGAAAGATCCTGAAAGTGTTGAGAAAGTCACTTTTACAATGATTAAAGATAAGATCAATACTTTGAGATCCGGGCACAGTCTCCGCGATGAAAAAGTCAGGGGTGAGCTTAAAGATTATTTCAAGCGTCTTGAGGACAAACAACAGGCAGCACTTTTTTCTTACTTAGACGGAATTTCACAAATTTTAACTGCCGGAATGCAAGGTGAAGAAGCACACGCACCCGGTGAACCACATTCATCAAAGCACCTCGACGACGAAGAGGAAGCTGACGAAGATGAGATTGATGACGAAGAAGATGAGATTGATGACGAAGAAGATGATGCCAAGGCACTGAAGCTTAAAAAGAAGAAATCCAGAAGAGCCCAATCAAAAAGTACAGGTATTGAAAATACTGCACCTCCAATTGATGTAGGCACAAAGCAGAGGACTGAGTCTATTAGGCGGATGGTTAGAGAATTGATGGGTTAGTGCAAATTGTAATCACATGTGGTATAATATAACACTAGGGAAACATACTGGCAGGAATTTAATTGGAATCATTACTTCGAAAGCAAATACGAAAAATCCTTGAAGAAGGCAGTTACGTTACTTCAAAGGGTAATTCTGTCGAATATGGTTCTAAATCTCATGTCAATGATCTTGAAGGATCATTGAACGATCTTATCCGTGTAAGAAATCGTCAGCCAAGAGCGTCAAAAGCTAGATATATTTACGCTCGCGCTGTTGAAGACGCAAGAAAGCAATTTCGCGCTGCAAAACGTTTCGGAATTAAAAACGGGCTTATGATTGAGAGCGAACTCAAACCCTTAATCAGGATGATACTTGAAGGCGGGCTTAAAGCACCTTCGCTAACAGCAAACACTGTACTTAATCCTGCGACTGTAGCACAATCAATCAGTATCTACAAACAAGTTCTTGACATGTGGAATTCAGACCTCAAATCACAGGGAAAAATGCCTGTTCGGGCTGTAGGTCCAGTGGGCTCTGTTGCATATTTTGAAAAAGATCTTGAGTCAAATCCTGACATAACATACGGCGATGTTGATTATCTTGTTGCATTCCCGGTGGCAATAACAAAAGATGCATCATCTGCTGATATTAGAAAGTTGGAAAATACTGCATCAAGAGAATATTCTGATTCACTCGTTAAATTCCTTCTGTCAAACGGTAGTGTTAAGTCACTTGTAAATGTTCCTGCAACAGTTAGGAGCTCACCCACACTAATCATAATAAGATTACCCACAGGTGAGCATGTACAAGTCGATACAATTATCACATATCCACACTATACATCCGATAGCGGCGACGGGTGGATGCCAGGAAGGTGGACACCTGAAAGAGGTATAAAGGGATACACGATTGGCGAGCTTTACACAACATTTGGCAAGCTATTCAATCTGTCAATTAGTGACAGGGGCGTATTTATTAAGACACGTGGTGGTAAATCTGTACCTTTTAGTCAACGCAAAAATACAGAACTCACATCAATAAGCAAAAACTTCAAGACATTCTTCAGGGATATCGGCGCACATCTATCAGATTCAAATGAGGCTCATCCAGCACTTGAGCAATCACCCGGCATGGATCCCAATAATATTTCCATTAAGTCGGCGGCTCGAGGTATTAAAGGTGTAGTCTTGACACTTGAGCAAAATGGCATCATTGACAACAGTCAGGAAGTGCTAAATACAATTCTCGGCACGTATGAACGAAATTTAAGAAACGCAATCGATAAGAAAAAGTCTCGCGGTTTGACAGATGAACAATACGTCAAGCTAGAACAAATCAATCAAAAAGTAGTTGACTACGTCAGCAGAGAATTTAACTAATGAAAATAGGTGTCTTCGGCGGTGGGTTTAAGCCATTTACAACGGGCCATTTCTCAATGCTGTCAGTTGCATTAAGAGAAAATGATCTTGTCATCCTGTATTATGCACTAGCTTCTCGCAAGAAAGGTTCTGACTTTGTTTTCACGAAAGATATGGCAAAGGAAATCTACGACATCACAAAGCCGGCACTCGAAAGAACATTCGGTAATAAAATCAAAGTCGTGCTGGGAACTCCATCGCCAATCGTAAAAATCTTTTCGTTACTTGAAGCTGTTAAAGACAGTAATGATAATGCCTTAACTTCACTCACAGAACTAGGCATTGATCCTGACAGTATTGATAAGCTAACAATCTACGCTGACGATAATGACATCACAAAGTTTACTCGTTACGTAGGAACTGAAAAGGGCGAGAAGTACTATGGAAACCTTGTCAGTTCAGGTCGTTTAGGATTTAATAGTTGGGATTCATCCAAAGCAGGTGACATCGAAAGAGTCGTTCTTGCAATGCGCGATACGTATCCAGACATTTCTGATGAAGATCTAAGAGATCTCATCACAGTCAGGGGTTCAATCGTCCGACAAGTAATTGGTACGAGAAATAGAGATAGGCTTGCAATGTACTTGCCTGATTTCTTAAGCCCTTCTGACAAGGACAACATCATGGCAATTTTATTTAGTGGGTTATCTGAGTCAGTTGAAAAAAAAGATACTATCCTCCGGGAATATATTAGAAGTGCACTTGGGAAGCCTGTGATCAAAGAAGCACTTCAAGCCCACATACTTAATTTCTATGAAGATCTTGAGATGCCACTAAAAGAGCTATTCGAGGTGATCGACGCGGTCCTCGAAGGAAAGTTAGAGAATGTCCAGGAAAAGATGGACGGGCAAAATGTAACGTTTAGTGTCATTGACGGCGAGTTACTATTCTATAGCAAGGGCACAAACTGGAATAGAGTTCAGCGAGGCGGAAATAATAGACAGACAATCGAAGTCAAGTACAAGAATAATCAGAGTGTACGTGAGGCTTTTTTAATGGCATATGATGCATTGAACAGGGTGGTACAGAGAAACCCAGAGAATGCTGCTGCAATGTTCCAGAACGGTAAAGTATTAATCTCATCTGAGCTCCTTGCGCCAAATAACCCGAACACTATTGTTTATGAAGCACCTCACGTTAGATTTATCAAGGCTGAAGCTGTTGCACCAGATTCTACTGTTGATCAGGAAGCATATCATAAATTTATAGCTGACGCTGAGGCTGAAACTGAAGTGATGGAACAAAAAGTCAGTATGGGTGCAATCCCACTGCTAAAATTGAAAAAGTCTTTAGAAGCAGATCAAGAAGTTGATTCAATTCGCTCTGACTTGAGTAAATTAATTTCATCTGCAGGAATGACGTCTAACAAAACAATGGGTGATCTTGCAGTCTATCTTTTTGAGAAAAAATTAGGGCAAATGGGCATTCCAGAGAGTTACCGCTCTCGTGCAGCAATACGCATAGCGACAGGAAGCAAGCAAGCTTTAACAAAAAATATGGTAGTTAGAGCTGTGGGCCTTGAAGAGTGGAAAAAATTCCAAGCACTTGAGAAAAATAGAAGCACACTCATGGGCGAGGCATTAATCCCAATTGAGAGCATTATTCAGCGCATTGGCTCTCTTGCATTTAAGAACATGGAATTTGCACTTGCATCTAATACAAGAGAAAGCGGCGAGGACCTTCGCAAGTTTGTTAGATCTGTTAGGACTGCATTTGAATCAGGCCGAGTTCTTGCTGATCCTGCACAACTTGAAAAGATCAAAGTATCACTTCAAAGAATTGGTAGCAACGAAGATTTATTTGAAAAAGCGGTCGAAGGTATTGTGTTCCAGTGGAAAGGAAAAACAAGAAAACTTACAGGCCTTTTCACACCAATCAACAAGCTTCGCGGATTCTTTTTTTACGGCAAGGCACCCGCAAAAGTTCAAGAATCAAAAGATGATAATTTAAGAAGCTTAATTAAGCTTATGTTAAGGAACTAATCATGGGTGGCAATGCATTTAAAGCTTCTGACGGGACAAATCTTACGACTGAGATTCGATTGAATGATGTCAAAGTTACACTTGATCATTTCCTCAAGGCAATTTTGAATCCACTGGGTATTAAAGAGTACAAGGCACTGGGAAGTACTGGCAAGAAAAAACTATCTGGTGATATGGACGTCGCTGTAAGCACGCAAGGTGTTGAAAGGAATCAGTTTAAGAAAGATTTTGTTACTGACGCAAAAAAAATACTTGATTCTAGTAGAGTCAGGACAGTAGGTCAGATAGCGATGATAATGTACCCCATCATCTCTAGTCAGACAGGCAAAATGACTGATGAAAGCGTCCAGATTGATGTAATGTTCACAGAAGACATTGAAAATACAGGCTGGATGATGTCAGGCTCAGGAGACGGCGCTGTCAAAGGTGTGTATAGAAACCTAATGTTTGCATACCTTGCAAAGTCGAAGTCTGTAGCTCAGCAAGAAGCAGGTAATGACATCAAGATGACAATATCATTTCCGGGCGGACTCCAGATCAAACGTGATAAAAAAATCGTTCTTAAACGAACAAATGAGCCCGCAAAAGTATTAAAATTGATTGATATCTTGACTGAACCCAGCAATGTTACTACATTTGAAGCTCTTGTTGACTACATGGTAACTGTACCTAAACTTAAGCGACTTCTCTCAGGCTACAAAGAATACATTCAGGCTTATGTTGATAAAGATCCTGATAATAGTGGCAATGCCTTAAAATACATTCGTCAAAAGATTGGCGTCTCGGAATCACTAAGACATCTGATCCAGCTTATTCTTAAAGATTAACTAAGTCGTGTTAGTTTTTGAGTACCTCGATTAGCATTTTTTTGTCAATCAAGAGTACTGGCTTAATCCACTGTATGTTTGGAATGCCTTGTTTTGCGTAGTTCGGACCGTTTATTTTTCCGACATCTATCATTGATATAATTCCGATAATCTGTCCTTTGCGATCAAACACACCACCACCTGAAGATCCGGGCCAACCATGCCCGTGAACTATCACGCTAAAGTTATCAGGGAATCCCTCAAATCCTGCAACTTCTCCGTGAATACTAATTTTGTCATGTCTACTTGGAAACGCAGTATAGAATACTTTTGTCCCAACACCTGGAATTTTATTTTTTGCATTCCAATATATTGGCTTGATACCTAGCTCGCCGACTCTGATTATTGCAATGTCATATTTAACATCAACAAGAATGACAGTTCCCTCGAGTGTTCCTTTGCTACTTGAAATTTTAACTTTAGAAAATCTACTTACGACGTGCTCTGCTGTAAGAACAAACGTCTCGCCTCTTAGTATAAAATAAGTCCCAGATCCGTGCCCCGAAGGTGTCAAAACTTTAACTGATGCATCCCTGATTGCACTCTCAATATCAGATAATCTAGGTAGCTCTATGTCATTTTTTTCGATAGGCAATGTTTCATCTAAGTTTTGCGGACATGAAAAAGTATTGCACGAAGCTAAAAGTAAAAGGCTCGCAAAAGTTCTTAGTAACATTAACCATCCCCCTGTGTTATACTTAAATAAATAGGCAATAATAACAGTCAAGGACAATAAAATGGAAATACCCGACAGGATTATGGAAGAAATGAAAGATCTCATTCCAGGCTTAGAAGGCACCGACGACTGGATGATCCTCAAAAAATTACTTTTGCGAAGTATTCCATCAAATTTACGAACGCTTTTTTCAACAAGGCACCCAAAAACAAAGAAGCAGTCACTAAATGATTTTGAGTTAAGGTTGATTGACGAGTATAAGTCTATGACTGGTGTTTTATTAGTTCTTAAATGATAGTTAATACTTGTAGGTGTAACACATATGAAAAAAAATAATGATCAGCTTTTGAGAGAGTGCATTCGAACAATCCTCGTTGAACAAGAGCTTAATGAAGATATTATGCAAGGTTATGGAGATTCTTTGGCAAAAGTGTTCCTCAAGCCTTTCAAAGATGCAGGAACTGCCATCGCCGGCGAGCTTTCAAAAACTTCAACAGCCGCAGCAGCCGCCATCGCAAAAACAGGAGATGCTATCTATAAGATGATCAATCCGTTTTATGAATCCAATTACGAGAAGGTGGTACAATGGGAAAAGGACCGGTTAAAAGTAATTGAGGATGATCCTGTTTATCAAAAAGCATGGGCTACAATAGGTGCGAACGCGGGCAACGGCGGCGAGCTCGCCTTTCTGTATGATCCCGTGGGTTTTGTTGCAGGTAACTTGGTTAGAAAGTCACCCGCAACGGCTTTTAAAGCTTTCGAAATTTTTCTTGCCGACGTTCCGGGTCAACAATGGCGCAAATGGCAAACTGGAGATAGTAAAAAACAGCCCCGCACCCGTTCCCAAGAACGAATCTTCGACGAACTCATGAAATCATATGAAAAAAAGAAAGATAAAAGTCCTAAAAGTGAATCTTTTCGAAGACATAAAAAGAAACGACGACTAACTGAAGCAAGTTTAGAATCAACTGACCTTATTGAATTTATTAAGACACCCAAAATTAGAAAAGCAATGTCACAAAATTCTTTAGTGAAAAAAATGAACAAAACGACAGCAGGCATGGGCGCTGAAAGTGCTGCTATGATCATTGCACCATTCAATAAAGTTTTAAATGTAAAATCAATTGAAGAGCTTGAGAAAGTTATTGGTCAAAAAATTGATCGGTCTGCTATACCAGATACTGACGGTGGCGATGCGAGCAATAATGATGCGGTTATTCTGGCGAAAATAAAGGAAAAAACAAGAAAAGACGCGATTAAAATGATAGGGGATCATTTGGGCGAAATAGGCCTAGGGAAGCGTCCAGACCACCCATACTTCAAAGCAATGATGAACGCAATTAAAAGTATAGTTCCAGCAAGTTAACAAAGCTAAGCACAGGGTTTATCGTTGTATAACTTATTGGAGTTAAACAAGGCTATGAAAGAAAGAAAATCCTGGGTCCCAGAAATTATGT
>TARA_R110002126_G_scaffold102802_1_pt1 | contig 11536 bp, 26 predicted proteins | sample TARA_R110002126 | Tara Oceans TARA_R110002126 (sample SAMEA4397536) | marine metagenome | biome: Polar Biome; feature: [DCM] deep chlorophyll maximum layer (ENVO:01000326); material: water (ENVO:00002006), including particulate matter (ENVO:01000060) such as... | depth 30 m
ACCCAGTGGTAACAATGATGCGGGAAAGTATGCCTAGATTCTATTAGTAATAGATAGAACTAAGAATAAAATTGTGCCTAGCATACAGTCTTAAACTATTCATGGAAAGAAGAAGTACCTTGGAATAGGGAAACGGAGGTAGATGCTCTGGTTTAAGATTACTTCAATTTTTTATTAACAATCTAAAACTAATAAAGTGAATTATACAAAATACACATTAGAATACTTAAGCAATGATTACCCTTTACAAAAAGGTAAAATCTATACAGGAACAAGAGAAGATGGAAGCTTACGTCCTGAACATATAGGATATTTTTCTGTTTTCCAAAAAGGAAAAGGTTTTTTTACTTTACCACCTGAAAAGTTTAAAGTAATATCTTCTGAATGGATAGGGTTGGATGATCCAAATTAATATAAACAATAGAGATATGGCAAAAGAAGAAATAAAATGCATAGATTGTGATGGAACTGGCTATATTGCAAGTTTGATTTATAATCTTTGGGGAAATTATACAAAAGAAAAAGAATGTGATGATTGTTGGGGTACAGGAATAATCAACATGACTGAATGTTTAATATTAAAAAAAAAAGATGATAAATCAAAGTAGAACTATAGCACTCAAAATTATATGTAGTATGGTAATTATATCATTGCTTTATTTACTCTCAGAAATGAGTACAATTAAACATCAATGGTGGACATATAGTGTAGTTATTTTAATTGCTGTTTTTATAATAGTATCTATAATATTACTTATATCTGGTAAAATTATTAAAGATTATAAAAAGGATAAAGATATATTAGATTAGTACTAACTCTAAATTAAATAAGATGCAAACATTAAATATAATTTTAGTTATTATAATAAGTATTTCAGCATTTATTGCTTGGAAATCAATTGAACTAAAGAAAGAAAGAAGATTTTTAAGAGCATTTAGACTTATTATCTATAGTTATATACTTACAGTGTTAATATTTTTTATATACATGTATGTGATAAGTTTCACGTAACATTAAAAATACCTAAATAACTGTAATGTTTCTAATTATAATGGATAAATTCAATAACCTCTAAACAAATTACAAAAAAACTCTAGTTTAAAGTTTTAGAGTAATGACAAATATAAAAGCTGTGTAGTAGAGTACACAGCTTTTTATTAAAACTAAAAGTATGTCAAATGATAAAATTAATTTACTTAAATACACTATTCAACAAAGAATACTTCATAATTCACAACCTTTTCATAATCCTATAGGTGGTATGCATGATATGTCTAACTCAATTGCAATAAATGTAACTGATAGTATTCAAGAATGTTCAGACTTTATGGAATGGAGTAATTTAAAAGGAACTGATTTAAAAAAAAGAATAAGAAATGATTTGTGTATGCAATATTATTATAGATATCCTTCACCTAATTTGAGTAGAAAACATGCTCACTTTTGGGCTAATGTTACAACCAAACTTATACTTAAATGTGTAGGAGATGAAATACTACATCATTCAAAGTTATTAGAATAATAAGACAAAATAAATAAAACATAAAATAATGAAAGATATAAGTATAGATTTTGATGGTACTTTAGAGTTAATAGAAGTACAAGATTATGTACAAACTTTAATGAATAGAAATGATGTTAGAGTATGGGTAACTACTAGAAGATTTGGTAACAAACCTGGCAGAAACAATAATGATCTTTATAAAGTTACTAGAAAATTAGGTATTCCAAATGACAGAATTACATTTTGTAATTTTAAATGGAAGTTTGAAGAAATATCTGATAAAAAGTTTATCTTTCATCTTGATGATGATTCTGTTGACTTAGACTTATTAGATAGAGGCTCAAATCATAAAATTAAATGCATACAGTATACAAAAAACGGGAATTGGCGTGGTTACTGTGAAAAGTTTTTAAAATAATTAATCATAAAATAAGAAGAATGAATAAAGAACAAATAAATCAAAAAGAATTAGAAGAAATTTGGCAAAAAGAGATATCTCATCATTTTTCTATGAAAAAGACATATCCAGATTATCCAGTGTTACCAAGAACTTTACTAAAAAACCCTAAATTAAAACTATCTAAAATAGATGGTCATTTAGAATCATGTTTAAGAGGTTTTAATAAAAGATTATCAAATTGGCAAAAAAGCTATGAAATTCGTATACAGAATAATATTTAAAATACAATGCTAGTACCACATAAGGTGGTATGTATTGTTAGGGTTCATACCCTACGCTTCTTTTCCAATCTATCAAGGGCTTGCAATAATGCAAGTCCTTTTTTAAAAAAAAATTATGAAGAAACTTAATAGAGGTCAAGCTTACTGGGTAAATAAAGGTTTAGAACTAGTTCAAGCTGAAGCAATAAAAGAGATAAATGATATTGAAAGTAAAGGTAAAAACGCTTTAATGACAAAAGGTTTTGTTAATCAAATGATAAATGAAATTAGTGATAAGATTGAAGAAATAACTCTTAAACCTAGAAATGGATATTCAAAAAAATAAACCTTAAACATGATAAACTATGAGTAATCGAGTATTTGAACACTTTCCTAAAACAAATAGTAAAAGTGTATGTCCTATATGTTATAAAAATCATGATGGTGCAACAGTACTTGTTCCTATTAATGGTACTCAAGAAGGATTTAACATGGAAGCAGTACCTACACACATACAGTGTGTAATTGATAATTTACAATATTCCAAAGAGCAAAAGCTTATGGGATTAGAAACAAAAATTTAAAAACATCTATTATGAAAAAACTACTATTTAAGCTATTCCCTAAATTTTTTACAGTAAACATTACAAAGTATATTGTTCCTAAGGATCTAGATGAAAAAGATAATAAATTTAAAGTCTATAATATTGATCCAAATAGTGAATTTATTTACGGAGGACTTGGAATAAGTGAAGAAAAAGCTTATTTTTTTGATAAAGAAGTTAAAAAATCTATTCTTAACTCAGAAAATACAATTGACGCCATGATAGATATGTATCCACATATTAAGCATGCAAATGAATTTTATTTAGTATCTATAATGATCTATAGACAAGTTAAAATGATGGATTATGGAAAAAATTCAAGTAAACTAGACAGTTTGTTAGCTGCATTATTATCAGGAGGAAATCCACCAAAAGAAGATAATTAAAAATTGACTGAACAAAAAGGAGTTAATCCTATAGAATTTCTGAATAGAATCTTCAGGAAGGAGAAAAGGATTGAGGATATCTTATAATTATGAGAAAGAGGTCCTGTGCTGTTTAGAAATTCTAGTTCAGTTGATATTTACTAAAAACAAGTTATGATAAAAGGAATAATTAGAAGTATCTGTTTTATTGGAATTACATTATGTATTCTTATAATGTTTAATTTTAAACAAGATATTAAAAAACCAATTCAAAAAGTTATAATAGTAAAGACTAACATCAAACCTGATGTTGTCACAATAGAGTATGATACTTTACACTTAAATAGAGGTACCCGATATAATGCTACGGTTTCTCAGTGTGATAATACACCATTTAAAACAGCGGACGGTTCTATTATAGTACCTTCTAAAGTTAAAAAAGGAACTCAAAGATGGGTTGCATTATCCCGTGATCTTATATTAGATCAATACAGATACAATTTATTTAATAATAAAATACATTGGAAAGGTTACTTCAAGTTTGGAGATACCATATTAATAGAATCAAAAGCTCATCCGTTCATCAATGGTGAATGGGTTGTACATGATTGCATGTCAGCAAGAGCAGTTAATTCTATTGACTTCTTAGCATCAGTAGGCGTCATCCCCAGATTAGGCGTTGCTAAAGATGTTAAGATAATTATAAAAAAATAGTTACAGTTTTTAAACTGTTAACTTAATAGGGGAGCGGTTAAGGGGTTAATGTTGATACTAATGTATCATAGCTCCCCTATTTGATTAGAATCTAATCAAGCTATAAAAGATAAAATAGACAGCATACTTTTGCCAAGTTAGGCCTATAAATATGAAATGCATGTCCAATAAAATTAATTATAGCTATATATTCATATATATTTAAGCAACTCAAATGTAACTAGTAGTTTAGAATAGATATGTTAGTTATCTTTACATCTGTAACCTGAAAATAACAAAATGTTATATCAACTACCAGACGGAAGGACAATTGAATTATCTATTAGTGACTATCTAGATTTCTCAGATGAAGAGATCAGAGGTTTATTAGCGTATGATGAAGGAAGAATGGTTAATGATCCATTCTTTGCATCCGCATCAAGAAAGCCGGGTCGTCCTGAACCTGAAGAAGACATAACTCATGATATTGATAAAGTATCAAGTTTAGACAAGCTTAAAGATCAAGATTATACTCCAGATGAAGATTGAGAACTTTCTGTAGTATTAATTTAATTTCTCAAAAAAAACAATTTTTATTTATTTAAATCCGAGTATAGCCTGAGAAAGGTATGCTCAAAAAAAAACAATTGATTATGAACAAGTCAGTAACAGTAACAGCAAATGAAGCAGGTCAAGTAATAAACATTTCAAAAAACAATCCTGAATACGGATATATCCGTGTTGCACAGAGCCGTACTTCTATGGAAGGAGGTTGGGTACGCACCCGTTCTTTAAGTGCATTAATTTCTGGTAAGGTGTCTGAGTTAAAAGCTCTTAACCTTACTAATGGTATAGCTTTACCAGGTAAAATTGTTGTTTCAGAGTCTTTGACTCCATTCAATGAGGCTTCTCCAGAAAAAGATTACAAAGTAGCAGGTGATACTGGTATAGTTTGTTCTTTTGAAGGAACTCCAATCTGCCGTAAGACAATGTATACAGATAGCGTTGAAGCTACAGATACATTGATTGAGCATGATAACCGTGAAGTTATTCAAGATGCTTACAATGCTCAGAAAGCTGCTTCGGTTGAAGTAGGTGCTTCTGAAGAAGCTAACCTATAATAAGGTTAATTAATACTAAAGGGGGCTCTTTGAGCCCCTTTTTTTTTGTCATTACTAATTAAAACATACTCTATGAAAAAATTAAATAATTTAAGCCAACTTGCAAATAACTCCATTGTGTATATTGGAGTATTAGAAAAATATCAGCTTGAAGGCTCTGATAAGAATGGTATAAAATACCAACATTATAAACTTACAGAATATCAAAATGCACTTTATAAAAGAGCTTTATTAGGACTTAAAATGTATACTAAAGAAGATAAGAAAAAGATGCATTGGGAAAAGAAAAAAAGAATAGCTCGTGTTTCTAAAAAAGCACAAATATCAATCAATTTGTTTAAACAAGAAAGAGTTAATGAACTTTGTAAAGTTATACAAAAAAAACTTTTTCATAACAACATACTAGTTGGATGTACACTTTCTAGTGACTATATTGGAACAGATCCAGAATTTATTAATACCTTAGATTTAAGAAGTTTAGGAATTACTAGAAAACATGTTATTGGAAAGTTTATTAAAGAAGGTATATTACCTAACAACTTCTATCACTTAAAAGAAATAACATGAAATTTAATGAGTTGTCAAATGAAGAGCTTGTATTTACTTCACTTTTAATGAAAGATATGATATTTTCTTACACAGATATCATTGAAGCAGGTGGTTTACAGCATGCAATGTATTCACCTTTAGGTAAAGTACTCATTTTTAAAAAACTTTCTATTGAAGAACAAAGTAAATTAGAAACAAGTGATAAGCTTAAGATTCTTAAATCAATTACAAATAAACTCAAACCTATAGTAGAACTTATATTAGATAGTAAACCTAATATGGAAGCAGAACTTGAAGAAATACTATTTGGAATTGATGATATAGAATACAATGGAGAAGAAGATGAAGAAATGTAATGGCTGTGATAAACAAAAGTTTATTTGGAAAAGCCATGAAGGAAATAAGTATTGTCAGTATTGCTGGCAAGCTATTAAATTTAAAAAAGAAGGATATAAACAGAAGGTTCAAAAGCCTATAAATCCTAAATCAAAAAAACAAAAAGGTTTAGATGTTGCATATAATATTTTGAGAAAACCTTTTATGGAATCTCATCCAATGTGCGAAGCTCATTTACCCTGTTGTCAAAGTAAATCAAGTGATGTTCATCATGTATCTCAAAGAGGAGCAAATCACTTAGTAGTAGCTACATGGCTATCTGTGTGTAGAGCTTGTCATACTTGGATACATGAACATCCAAAAGAATCTAGAGAGATGAACTTATTAGAATAAGCTCTCTTTTTTATTAATTAAAATTAAGTAATATGGGAAATAAATCTAATAAATGGATAAATTTTGATGATTTTATAAAATTGAAAACTGATGATAGACTTAAAATTAGGTTTATGAACGGGATAGCTATAGTTCAAAAAATACTTTCTGATAATGAAATAGTAGTAATATTTGAAGGAGGTTGTTGGAACAATAAAGAAATTAACATAATAAGACATCAAGTAAACAAAATATATTAAACAATTAAACTTTAAAAAGTTATGGCAAAGACCAAAGATCAAGTTAGAGAAGAGGCTCTAGTTGTCTTACGCAAATTTCAGCGTGGTAGTGCCGGTATCAGTATGGGAGTAGGAAAGACTAGATTAGGTCTTGAACATTTTGAACTGGTTATAAACAAAGTGAATATAGATAAAGGACGTAGAGCTAAAGCATTAGTTGTAGCTCCTATTATTGTCATACATAAAGGTTGGATAGCTGAAGCTGAAAAGTGGAAGATGCAACATTTAATTGAAGACATTGAATTCGTAACTTATAGATCATTAACTAAGAAAAATGTAAATGATTATGATGTAATCTATTTAGATGAATGTCATAGTCTTAAAGAAAAGCATGATTATTGGTTATCACATTTTGGAGGCTATATTATTGGTCTTACCGGAACTCCCCCTAAGCGTAAAGGCTCAGAAAAAGCAAGGATGGTATCTAAATACTGTCCAATAAGATATACATACTTAATTGATGAAGCTGTAGATGACAAAATCCTGAATGATTATAGGATTATTGTACATATGATCCCATTGGGTCAAAAGCAAGACTTTAAAGTTGAGATTAAAAGTAACCATAAAGATCCTAAAAAGAAAAAGGTAATCAAATCTTGGTATAACTCAGAAACTGAGAACTATGCATATTGGACAGGAAGAGTTAATGAAGCAAACAGTTTTAATGAAAAACTTAAGCTCAGTGTTCTAAGAATGACTTCTATTAAAAAGTATCTTAGTAAAGAACATTATGGAAAAAAACTTTTAGAACAAACTAATCAAAAATCATTATTATTTGCTAATCTTAAAATTCAGGCTGATAGAATGTGTAAACATAGCTATCATTCTGATAATAAAGACTCAGAATTAAACATGCAGTTATTTGAAACTGGTGTTATAAACAAGTTAGTCTGTGTTGATCAGTTATCTCAAGGAGCTAACATGCCAGGTCTAAAAGAGCTTATAATAATGCATTTGTATGGTAACAACAGAAGAGGCGCACAAAGATTAGGAAGAGGTCTAAGATTAAATCCTGATGAAATAATGACTGCGCATGTGTTATGCTTTAAGGATACTATTGATGAAACTTGGGTTAAAGACGGCTTAGCTGAATTTAATCAAGAAAAAATTGAATGGTTTGATACAACTGTATTTTAATAAAAATAAAATGAATTATAGATATCAAGAGCAATTTTATGAAGAAAAACAATTTAGTGAGGCTTATTTAAATGAATATAACCTCCAAGCAGAACATGAAGAAATAAGCTATGAAATACATTTAGCTGAAGTACTCCATTCAAATATTTTAGAAATGGTTGGGCTTATTAATAAAATTTTTAAACAAATATTAAACATGAATTATAAAAAAACATTTGATGTCTGGATAAAGGAAAAACCAGAAATAGTGCAAGAACTAGCTAAAAAGTTTCCTCCTGGTATTTATACTATGAAAGAAGGTTCTCCTTATGCTATTACCAACCCTGGTATAGAAGTAGAATTATATTCATGGCTTGAAACAGGTGATGTAGGTATAATAGTTAAAGCAGATGATAAATCTGAAGATGCTTTAGAACATGAAAATATGCTTGGTGCAAAATATCATAAAACAGAAGAAGAGATGGAAATCATTCACAAATCTTCTATTAGAGCACATATAGATCCTGAATGGTTAGAATTACAATCTAGTGATTTAGATTAAACTTATAATTATGATTACAGAAAAACAAATTACAAGACACTTAAGTGCATTGAATAAACTTCATAGAAATCTCGGAAGTACTAAGTATAAACCAATAAAGATGACTGAATTTCGTAGAAAATACAGTATTCAATCTCATACCCTTAGGGCAATGTATGCGTTAAACTACATTGAAAAAAAAGGTCAAAGAAAAAGTGCTCAATACAGATGGGGGCCAAGATCTCAACCAGAACCTCTTGATGCTAGACGCATTATTGAGCATGGGCTTAGATTAAAAAATAATATTACTGTAACAGTTAAAAAAAATTCTAATATGAAAAAAACAAAAGTTAAAAAACCTGTTGTAAATACTATTAAAAAAATTAAGATGGAAGTTAAAGCAAAACCTGAAGAAGAATTAGTTTTGGGTTCATATACTAAAATCTCAGTTTTATGGGGATTGCTAAGTTATAGCAAAACAAAAAAAATAGGTTAATTAAAATTAATTATAAGCCTGTGCTTTTTTAAAGGCACGGGCATTTTAAAATATTAATTATGGATGGAATGTTCAGCTCGTCACTTAAAAAAAGTGGAGATAAACTCATACATGTAAAAAGTGGAGATGAGGTACGTTACAAAGAATTTGTAAAAATACTAGAACAAAATATAGTATTGGATATGTTTATGGAAATTAATTCAGGAGATGGTACTTTATCACAACTTGCTAAGGTACATAAATGCATCCGTGTAATAGCTAATCAATCAGGTAACAGCTTTGATGATATTAAAATGGTTATTAAAGATCATGCAGGTCTTGTAGTAAAAAGAAATGCTTTAGATAAAGAGTACATGGATTGGAAATCATTTGGTAATTGTTCTAGAGATGATTTAAATTTAGCTATTCAAGCCTGTATAGAACTTGGAGATTCTATGACTCTGAATCTTCGTTAGGTAATTCAATTTCTTGTTCAATAATAAATCCAGCTTTTTTATTCTCTTCTTCTATTGTTTTAATTAATGTTAAAAACATATGAATAGTACTAGCATTTTGCTGTTCTTCTTGAGAAAGGATTTCAACAGTATTATCTACTAAAGCTTTACACAATTTTTCAGTTTCTTTATCTCCAATAAGTCTAATAACATTAAAATAAGCTGCCATAGCTATTCTATAAAAATATCCAGATACTTCTATAGTAACTTGTTTATCTAAAGGAATTACATGTAGCTTTTCAATTTTTGGATCACTCATGATATAAAGATACAAAAATAAATTATAACATAAAGAATTAAGCAAATAACTAAAAAAATTAAATGAATATTGAAACAGAAGAATACTCAAAAGAAATATATAAATTAGACTCTGCAGGTAAAGTTAGAATACTTCATGTATATACAGAAGGATCAGAACTTGTACAAGAATCTGGTATTTTAGATGGTAAAAAAATAGAGCATAGAAGTATTGCAGTTTCTAAAAATCTTGGAAAAAGTAATGAAACTACACCAAAAGAACAAGCACAATTACAAGCTGAAAGCATAATAGTTAACAAAATGTCTACAGGATATTTTGATACTATTGAAGAAGCTAAAGCTAATATAGTTCTTTTACCTATGCTTGCTAAACCATGGGATATTAAAAGAATTGATTGGACTAAAAATGTACTTATCCAACCTAAATTAGATGGAATGAGATGTTTTGCTATTGTTAAAGATGGTAAATGTGAACTATATTCTAGAAAAGGTAAGCTGATTGAAACATGCGCACATATTATTGCTGCAATTGAATCTATACCTGGTATAACAGCTACCATATTAGATGGAGAATTGTATGCTCATGGAAAAACATTCCAAGAAAACATGAAGTTGATTAAAAAATACAGAGCGGGAGAAACTGAAGATGTATGTTTACATATTTATGATACAGTTGAAGATAAAGCATATATTGATAGATATAGATCTATTAATTTAGTTACTAAGATTGCTAACAACTCTATACTTAAGTTAGTTTCATGTGATAGAATAGGTTCAGAGTCACAAATTGCTGAATTTCACTCAGCTAACTTAGCTGCTGGATATGAAGGTTCTATTATTAGACATGGAGATGACGGTTATAAACTTAATAAGAGAGCCAACCAGCTTCTTAAGTATAAGGACTTTATTGATGTAGCTTGTGAAGTAGTAGATGTAGTACCTAGTGATAAGAATCCGTTACAAGGAGTTGTACACTGCATTAGTGGCAACGGTACTTTTGGTTGTGGTATGAAATTTTCTCACAAAGAAAGAGAGGAGATTTTGGCAAACAAAGATCACTACATAGGTCAAACTGCAGAGATCCGCTTCTTTGAGTATACTGATGAAGGTGTTCCAAGATTTCCTGTATGTGTTGGATTTAGATTAGACAAATAATGAATGAATATAAGGTTAAAAAATAACCCAAATTATCAAAAAGGATATTTTATGGGTAAAAAAATTATTTCAAATATATCTAAAACTAGGTATATTACCTTAGAAGGTGGAATTAAAGCCAAAAAAAAAGAAATTGCTGATTTAAGTGCTAAGTTTAAATGGACTAGTGCTCATAAAGAAATAGCTGAAAAACTTGGTATTATTGATGCCTGGGAGGATGAACTCTCAACTAAAAAAACAACTAATGACTAAAGAAGAATTATTAATAGAATTTTCAGAAATACTTAAAGAAGATGATTTCTTAAAAGCTTCTGGAATATATGAAGAAAATTTCAGACCTCATCAATTTACTATTAGCACAAAACATACTAAAGAAGCTGATAAAGCAGATGGTATTATGACTGAAGAAATTTGTCAAATGTATCCATGTGGTGTAAAAAAATGTAAACTTTCTTATCAATCACATGATTCAGATAAACAATTAGTTTTACAATTAAAGAAAAATATTACACATGATGAAACTAGAGAACAGCTTTTAAAAATAAATTCTAAAATTCAAGAATTGGGTATTAAAACAGTTGCTTTTGCTGATTCTGATGAAGGATATGCATTTATTAAACCAAAAAAAAGATTTTTATGATAAAATCATTTAAACTAGGTGCTGTTACTTGGAATGTTAATTTCAATGATGATAGAACATCAAGTCAAGATGCTTTAGGATTATGTTCATATGTAGAAGCATCTATATATGTAGCAGAAAAAGCTAGAGGTAAAAAAGTAGATTTAGAAGTTCAAAAGCAAACTATGTACCATGAAGTAATTCATGCTATGTTAGATGCTATAGGATATAATGAATTAGGTGAAGATGAAAAGTTTGTAAACAGTATGGGAACACTTCTTCACCAGTTTATAGAAACTAAAAAAGAATGATTAACAGTACTAAAGAATGGGATTTTATGGATGAAAAAGAA
>TARA_R110002126_G_scaffold7881_3_pt1 | contig 11534 bp, 9 predicted proteins | sample TARA_R110002126 | Tara Oceans TARA_R110002126 (sample SAMEA4397536) | marine metagenome | biome: Polar Biome; feature: [DCM] deep chlorophyll maximum layer (ENVO:01000326); material: water (ENVO:00002006), including particulate matter (ENVO:01000060) such as... | depth 30 m
AGAAACAGATCCGGATTATAATGTGTTCAATGCAAAATATTATAGTACCACCAATAACATAATCAATTATCTATCTTGGTCCGTGGATGCACAGTATTCCGATAAATTTACCAAGCTTGCGTATGAATTGGAATATCGAAAACTGTTTGAGAACAATAGGCAGTTTAATTTACGTTTTTTCGCTGGTAAGTTCCTTAGAAATGAAACGGCCGGCAGTACAGAATTTTTTAGTTTTGCCCTTGATAGGCCCACAGACTATCTGTTCGATTATGAATATTTGGGAAGATCGGAAGGTTCGGGGATCTATAGCCAACAAATTATAGTTGCCGAAGGCGGTTTTAAATCCAAATTGGAAAACCCCTTTGCCAATGATTGGATGGCAACCATTAATACCAGTGTAAATATTTGGCGATGGATAGAACTTTACGGTGATATGGGTTTTATAAAGAATAAAGGGTTAAAAGAGCGTTTTGTTTATGACTCCGGTATTCGCTTAAATTTGTTGACAGATTATTTTGAACTTTATTTTCCATTGTACTCGAACAACGGTTGGGAGATTTCACAACCACAGTACGATCAAAAAATCAGATTTGTTATAACCTTTAGCCCAAGGACTTTAACCGGGTTATTTACTAGGAAATGGTTCTAAATTATTGATGCATTCTCAAATATCGAATCTATTTTTACGATATTCTCAATATTTAAAAATACACTTCAATTTTCTTTAAGGAATTATTAATTATTATCCTCTTGTATAGGTTGCAAAAACCATATTGATTTGATATTTTTGCGATAAACCATCAATAGCGTAATGAATATAGATTCCAAGTCAAGCAACGATATTTCATTTGACGATTTTCAATTACAAATATTGAAAGACTATGAAATTGCAGTTACTAGCAGGGAATGTAGCCTATTGGGCAGAAGGGAAGTTCTGACCGGAAAAGCTAAATTTGGAATTTTTGGAGATGGTAAGGAGCTTCCGCAATTGGCCATGGCCAGATCTTTTAGGGATGGGGATTTTAGGAGTGGCTATTACAGGGATCAAACTTTTATGATGGCTTTGGGACTGCTTTCCCCAAAGGAATTTTTCCATGGTCTATATGCAACGACCGATATAACTAAAGAAACCATGAGTGCCGGAAGGCAAATGGGTGGTCACTTTACCACCTTTAGTCTAAACGAAGACGGCAGTTGGAGAGACCTCACCAAACAAAAAAATAGTAGTGCCGATATTTCTTGTACTGCCGGACAAATGCCTAGATTGTTAGGTTTGGCCCAGGCATCAAAAATATACAGGAACGTAAAGGTTAAATCCAGTGACAAATTTTCGGATAATGGCAACGAAGTAGCCTGGGGGACCATTGGTAATGCCAGTACAAGTGAAGGTGTTTTTTTTGAAACCATAAATGCGGCAGGGGTATTACAAGTACCAATGGTAATTAGTATTTGGGATGACAACTACGGCATTTCCGTTCACGCAAAACACCAGACCACCAAGGAGGATATATCAAAAATATTAATTGGTTTTCAAAGGGACAAGAACCATGAGGGCTATGAGATATTAAAAGTGAAGGGTTGGGATTATACGGCCTTGATCCACGCTTATGAAAATGCCTCCGATATTGCCAGGGACGAACATGTGCCGGTAATAATCCATATTACCGAACTAACGCAACCGCAAGGACATTCTACTTCGGGTTCCCATGAGCGCTATAAGAGTGAGGAGCGTTTGCAATGGGAAAAGGACAATGATTGCAATAAGCGCTACAGGGAATGGATATTGGAAAATAAAATTTCAACAGAAGAGGAGTTAAAATCGCTTGAAAAGAATATAAAAAGACAGGTTCGAAGCGCTCGTAAAGAGGCTTGGGAAGAATTTTTGACACCCCATAAGGAACAGAAAAAAGTATTGGTGAACTTATTGGAAAATGCTGCCAATTCCAGTATGAACAAAATTTTTATCACCAAATTAAAAAACGATTTAATAGCTATTGAAGAACCTATTAAAAAGGATATGGCTTCCAAGGCCAGAAAGGCAATGCGATATTTGCTGGGAGAAAGCAGCAAGGAAAAAGATCTTTTGGCTGCTTGGACCAAGAATTTTTTAGAGGAATCCCAAACCAAGTTTAGTTCCCATTTATATAACGAACAAAGCAACAATGCGTTGAGTGTTCCTGAGGTGAGGCCTACTTTTGATGAGGATCCCGAGCAAGTAGATGGAAGAATTATCCTTAGGGACAATTTTGATGCTCTTTTTGAAAGGTATTCCCAAGCATTGATTTTTGGGGAAGACAGCGGAGCCATAGGTGATGTTAATCAGGGATTGGAAGGATTGCAAAAGAAATATGGGGAACTCCGGGTTGCCGATGTTGGGATTAGGGAGGCCAGTATAATTGGACAAGGAATAGGAATGGCGCTGAGAGGTTTGCGCCCCATTGCGGAAATTCAATATTTGGATTATATATTTTATGCGCTTTTTACATTGACCGATGATTTGGCAACATTACTTTATAGGACCGTTGGGAAACAAAGGGCACCATTGATCGTGCGGACGCGTGGGCACCGACTGGAAGGAATTTGGCATTCGGGTTCGCAAATGGGTGGATTGATCCACTTATTGCGCGGCATGTATATTCTAGTACCAAGGAATATGACCAAGGCTGCTGGTTTTTACAACACCCTTATGAAGGGAAACGAGCCGGCCTTGTTGATCGAGAGTTTAAATGGGTACCGATTAAAAGAGCCCAAACCCAATAACCTTGGGGATATATGCACCCCGATTGGAATAGTTGAAGTAGTTAGAGCTGGAACGGACATTACTTTATTGTCCTATGGTTCTACCCTTAGAATAGTTATGCAAGCCGCTGAAGAACTTAGGGAAGTGGGTATCGATGCTGAAGTTGTGGATGCCCAGAGCCTATTGCCTTTCGATTTACGTCATGACGTACTTAAGAGCATTAAAAAAACAAGTAGGTTGTTGGTTATAGATGAAGATGTACCTGGAGGCTGCTCCGCCTATCTGACTCATGAAATTATTGAGAAACAAGGTGCGTATAAATATTTGGACAGTGCTCCCCAGACCCTTACCGCAAAGGCACATAGACCGGCTTATGCCACAGATGGGGATTATTTTTCCAAGCCTAACGCCGAGGATATTTTTGAAAAGGTTTATGGCATAATGCACGAGTCCAATCCTACGGATTTTCCTAAATTGAGATAACCCTAGGGTTATTTTGAAGTTTCTAAATATGGACTATCATAATTCCTTTTGTTATTCAGAAACTAATAGTTACTTTTATACGCTTTAAATCTATTAATTCTTAATAAAACCTACTCCCTCCCAAATGAAAGACCTAGGCCTACTATTTCTGCGTATTTCTACTGCTATTTTAATGATAACCCACGGACTACCTAAATTTCAAAAGTTAATTAGTGGTAATTTTGAATTTGGTGACCCCATTGGTATTGGTGCAGCCCCTTCACTATTCCTTGCGGTTATAGGGGAATTTATTTGTCCAATTCTGATTATTATTGGTTTTAAAACACGTTGGGCCACAGTTCCTACAATTATAACCATGTTGGTTGCCACATTTATCGTACATGCTGCAGATCCCTTCAATGTAAAAGAAAAGGCCGTTTTATTTTTAGTTGCCTTTATATCGATACTTATGTTGGGTCCAGGAAAATATAGTTTGGATAAGAAGTAAATCTGACTGCATTAAGTCGGTTGCTGCCCTAGGCCTATCAGTTCCCTGGATTGATAGTATGTAGGTTTTTCCTGTAAAGGGGCCATTCAACCCATTATGAGTTTAGAATATTTTGATTAATAGTTCCTTTAGCAAGTCCGCCTGCGTAATATTGGAACCAACACCTTTGCCCTTAACATCCAATTCCCTTAAGCTGGAAATAATTTCACTAACGCGCCTCATTGGATAATTTCTTGCCGCCGTCTGAATTTCAGAAACAAAAAATGGCCTTATACCCAAGGCGGAGGAAACACTCTTTGGCGAGTGATCCTTTAAACCGTGATAAGAAAGCAACTGTATAAAAAATGAGTACAAAAGGGTTATCGTTAGCACAAACGGATTGTCCTTTGGATTCTGCGCAAAATAATTGACAATTCTTGTTGCTTTTTCAACGTCTCTCTCCCCTATTGCTTTTTTAAGTTCAAAATTGTTATAATCCTTACTAATTCCAATATTGGATTCAATGGCTTCCGGATTGATTTCAACACCTTTTGGGACAACCAAACACAATTTCTCAAGTTCCTTATCTATCTTGCCCAAATCGGTCCCAAGGAACTCTACCAAAAGATTGGCCGCCTTGAAAGTAATTCCATAACCCCTAGAATGCAAGGATTTCTTAATCCATTCCCCTACTTGATTTTCGTAAAGTTTTTTGCCTTCAAAGATTACCCCCGATTTTTTAATGGATTTATATAACTTCTTACGTTTATCCAGTTTATTGTATTTATAGCACAATACAAGAATTGTGGAAGGTTGGGGTTGATCGGCATAGGAAACCAGGTTTTCTATGGTGCGGGATAAATGTTGTGCCTCCTTTACAATAACCACTTGGCGTTCTGCCATCATAGGGTATCTCTTGGCATTGCTAACGATGTCCTCAATCGTGATTTCCTTACCGTAAAGTATAACCTGATTAAATCCGCGTTCTTCTTCCGTTAGGGCATTCTTTTCAATATACTCCGCTATCTTATCAATATAGTATGGCTCTTCACCAGTCAGAAAATATATTGGTGCTATATTTCCGTTTTTTATATTGCTTACAATTTGTTTTACCTCGTCCATCTAAAAAAAATCATCAACTTTGCACAATGCAACCATTAAACTATCCGTCCTATCCCTTTCGATTCAAAAATAGGGAAAATAAAATCTATATTTTTGATGTTATACGCAAAAAATTTGTGGTTTTGCAACCTGAAGAATGGGTAAGACAGCACGTAGTGCATAATCTAATTTCGGACAAGAATTATCCTAAGGCGCATATCAATGTTGAAAAGCAATTGCTTATTAATAATCTTAAAAAAAGATATGATGTGGTGGTCTTCAATCCCAACGGGAGTATTCAAATTCTTGTAGAATGTAAATCGCCCGGAACTAGAATTGACCAAGTGGTTTTTGATCAAATTGCCCGTTATAACCTTTTGCTAAAAGCCAAATATTTAATGGTCACCAACGGCTTGGATCATTTTTTTTGCATTATGGATTTCGAGAGGGAACAATATAGTTTTCTAACGGATATTCCGGCATATACTCCCGGATAAGGGACAGCCGGAACATCCAATTATCTAATATGGACGAGGGATTTTGGATAGTGGTTGTCAAAATATTCATCGTCATTTATAAATTATTTTTTTACATTGCCGACTTAATCAGAACCTCTTAATTTTAATGCGTGCCTGTTATTTTGGGCTTTATAGAAAATGTTGAAAATAGCAGTAGTTATACTTAATTGGAACGGAAAATCGCTTTTGGAAAAATTTCTTCCTTCCGTAACAGAATTCTCCAAGGAGGCCGATGTTTATGTGGCCGATAATGCCTCCACAGATGGTTCTATCGCCTTTCTACAAAAGAAGTATCCAGAAGTAGGTGTCATCCAAAATTTGAGCAATGGGGGTTACGCCAAGGGATATAATGATGCCCTACCCCATATAGATGCCGATATATATTGTCTTTTAAACTCCGATGTGGAAGTAACCAAGGATTGGCTTATCCCAATTATAAAGGAATTTGAGGACAGGCCTTTAGCATCCATTGTTCAACCCAAAATATTGGATTATAAAAATAAGACCCATTTTGAATACGCGGGGGCCGCAGGCGGGTTTATTGATAAATTTGGATATCCTTTTTGCCGGGGACGTATTTTTAATGAATTGGAAACGGATAACGGTCAATACAATGATGTAAAAGAAATATTTTGGGCAACCGGAGCATGTTTGTTTATTAAGAAAGAGGTATTCCAAGAACTAAACGGATTTGACGAGGATTATTTTGCCCATCAGGAAGAAATTGACTTGTGCTGGAGGGCAAAGAACAAGGGCCACAAAGTGTATTATGTTGGAGCCTCCGAGGTATATCACCTAGGTGGTTCTACCTTAAATAGTATGAATCCTAAGAAGACTTTTCTTAACTTTAGAAATTCCCTTTATTCGCTAGTTAAAAACCTTCCGGCAGGAAAAGTATTCCCATTAGTGCTTTTGAGACTTATTTTGGATGGTCTGGCCGGGCTGAATTTTCTTTTTCAAGGCAGATTTAAGCATTTCTTGGCCATATGGCAGGCTCATTTTAGTTTTTACAAGAATTTCTTGACCATGTACAACAAGCGCGAAAAGGCCTATATTTCAGGTGATTACTACCTTGTAAAATCCATTGTTTGGGCTTATTACGTAAATCATGTAAAAATTTTTAACAATTTAGTAAAAGATTAACTAAATTGGTCTCGCAATATATTGCGTTTTATATAATTTTGCCATCATTAAAACGAACCTATTTAAATTATAAATTATTAATTCTATTATCATAACTATGAGAAAAATCATTTTAGGCTGTTTAGGTATTACCCTTTTATTGTCTTCATGTGTATCGCAGAAGAAATATGCGGATATGGAAGCTAAAGCGAAAGAAGCACAAGATTTATTAAATTCCGCGACTGTTAAATTAAACACCTGTTTAGAAGATAAGGCTGCTGCAACTTCAAAAATGCAGACTTTGGAAGATCAGAACGCCTTCCTTAAAGCCAATAACCAAGACTTGATAAACAATATGGGCAACCTTACCACTCTTACAAGTAAAGGTGCCGATAACTTGGAGAAATCCTTGGAAAGTTTAAAAGAAAAGGACTTAACTATAAGAAAGCTTAACGATGCCATTACTAGAAGGGATTCTGTAAACTTGGCTTTGGTTCAAAGTTTAAAAGGTGTTCTTGGAAACTTGGATGATGAGGATATCGAAATTAGTGTAGAAAAAGGAGTTGTTTTTGTTTCTATTTCTGACAAACTTTTGTTTAGAAGCGGAAGCTTTAATGTAACCCAAAGAGCAAAGGAAATCTTAGGCAAAGTTGCCCAAGTGGTTAACAACAAACCAGATTTCGAATTTATGGTCGAAGGTCATACCGATACTGATCCATACAACAGTGGTGTTTTATATGACAACTGGGATTTAAGTGTTAAACGTGCTACTTCAGTTGTACGTATCTTACAAAAAGATTACGGTGTTGATCCTAAGCGTATGACTGCTGCAGGAAGAGGAGAGTACATTCCTGTTTCCCCAACAGACAAGGCTAAGAATAGAAGAACACGTATTGTTGTACTTCCAAAAATTGATCAATTCTACAGCATGATCGAAGAAGGAATGAAAGATCCTAAGATCAACTAAGAATAACTTATTCAAATTAAAAAGCGACCTATAGGGTCGCTTTTTTTTTGTTCATTAATTAATTGGAAAACTTTCTTTGTACCTAGAATATATCCAAACTTCCCTTTCCTTCCCTAACCACTATAGGTTCATCTTCGGATAGATCTATTACTGTGGACGCCATGTTGTCCCCATAACCGCCATCAATAACTATATCTACCAGATTTTTCCATTTTTCATAGATCAATTCTGGATCGGTGGTATATTCCAAAAGTTCATCCTCATCACGAATAGAGGTTGATACGATAGGGTTTCCCAGTGCTTCAACCAAGGTCCTGGCAATAGAATTATCAGGAATACGAATACCTACTGTTTTTTTCTTTTTAAATTCTTTGGGAAGGTTATTGTTCCCTGGAAGTATAAAAGTATAGGGTCCAGGTAAGGCCCGCTTTAAAATTTTAAAGGTTGAGGTATCTATTTGCCTTACGTAGTCCGAAAGGTTACTGAGATCGGCACATATAAAGGACCAATTGGCCTTTGCCAATTTTACTCCTTTGATGCGTGCTATTTTTTCCAAGGCTTTGGTGTTTGTTATATCACACCCAAGGCCATACACGGTATCTGTTGGATAAATAATCAGGCCCCCTTTACGCAAAACATCCACCACTCTCTTAATTTCCTTGGGATTAGGATTTTCAGGATATATTTTAATAAATTCAGACATATTATTGGTTCAAAATAAACGTTAACAATTTAAGAAATAATGTTTTATGTATAAGTTCCAGTTTATCGTACTTCTTGGATTTTTCTTTGTAATACTCCACTCTTGTTCGGAAGATCCTATTGCAACCGACACTGGCGCATTGGAGGCCAAGAACATTATCGACTTGGAATATGGTTCCAATACACATCAAAAATATGACATTTATCTTCCAAAAAACAGGACCACTGAAACTAAAGTTCTCATCCTGGTACATGGAGGAGGATGGAATGCTGGTGAAAAATCGGAAATGAATCCCTTTAAAGACTTTATAAGGGAACAATTACCGGAAATAGCAGTAGTTAACATGAATTATAGATTGGCCGATCTGAACAATCCTCCTTATCCAATGCAAATCCATGACATAGACCAATTAGTTCAGGAATTGTCCAATAGGGCGCATGAATTTCAAATTTCAAAGGATATCGGATTTATTGGTTCTAGTGCAGGTGCCCATCTTTCCCTATTGTGGAGCTATGCACACGATACCAAAGAACAGGTGAAAATGGTCTGTAGCATTGTAGGGCCTACCAACCTTTTGGACGAGGCATATATAAATACACCCAATCCCGTGTTAAGGACCCTTTTAGATCAATTTGGTAAGGATCCAGAGGTTTTGGAAGAGGTGAGTCCGTTGTACCAAGTAAAAACCACTTCTCCTGCAACCTTATTGTTTTATGGAGCACAGGATCCCTTAATTCCAAATTCCCAAGGAATAAGCCTAAGGGATAGATTAGCGGAATTAAACGTAGAACACCAATTTACCTTATACCCTAACGGAGGTCACGGCTGGGTAGGATTGGATCTTTGGGATACTTCCATTAAATTAAAGGCCTTTGTCCAAGAGCATTTATAATCTATGTCCACATATAAAAATCAATGGTTCGTAGGGAGTTAGAGTACCTCCAACTTTGCGAACCTTAGTAAAAGTTTTTTTATGTCTCCCTTATCAAATTTAATTTCAGCTTTCCTGTCGTTTCCTACCCCTTCAATTTTCAGCACTTGTCCCCTACCAAATCTAGTATGGTTTACTAGGGAACCTTCTGATAAATTGGGATCTACCGAATTGGTATTTCCAACGGGAGTACCTAATTCCGGTTTTAGTTTACGAAGTTTTCGCAACTGATTTTCATTGGGCCTAACACCACTGGGAGGTGTTCCCTGTAGGGGTTTGTTCTGTCTTAATCTGCTTTTATCAACATCACCAAAAATATCAACATCTATTAAGGGGGTGTATCCAGATCTCTGGACAGGTGTGAGGTTTTCAATATATTTTTCATCAATTTCCTCAATAAATCTACTGGGTTCGGCATCTACCAATTTGCCCCAACGGTATCTATTCTGCGTATAGGTTAAATATGCCTGCTTTTCTGCCCTGGTAAGGGCCACATAAAACAAACGCCTTTCCTCTTCCAATTCACTCCTGGTATTCATGCTCATGGCAGAGGGGAATAGATCTTCTTCCATCCCTACAATATAAACATGCGGAAATTCCAGTCCCTTTGCCAAGTGAATGGTCATTAAGGCCACTCGGTCATCATCACCCGTATCCTTATCGAGATCGGTTGCCAGTGCTACATCCTCCAAAAATTCCCCTATATCCCCTTTGGCATCTGCCAATTCCTTTTGCCCTTCTACAAAATCCTTGATACCGTTCAATAATTCTTCAATATTCTCCATCTTGCCAATTCCCTCTGGAGTACCGTCTTTTTTGAATTCCAGCAGAACTCCGGATTTTTTGGCAACATGTTCTGCCAAGGTAAAGGCATCTGCACTTTCGTTCATGATCTGAAAGCTTTTGATCATGGCCACAAAGTCGCCCAATTTTCTTTTGGTACCGGAATTGATCTTTAAATCAATCCTTTCCAAGTTATCAATAACCTCAAAAATTGAGCGATTATAGTGATTAGCGGCAACGGTAAGCTTGTCCAAAGTGCTCTGTCCAATACCACGTGCAGGGAAATTGATAATACGTTTAAGTGCCTCCTCATCTTTTGGATTGATAACCAATCTTAAATAGGACAGCACATCCTTAATTTCTTTCCGCTGATAAAAGGAGAGTCCGCCATAAATCCTATAGGGGATATCCCTTTTTCTAAGAGCGTCTTCGATGGCCCGTGATTGTGAGTTGGTCCTGTATAAAACGGCGAAATTACCATTGGGCAACTGACTTTGCATTTTATTTTCAAAGATAGATCCTGCCACAAACCTACCTTCCTCAGCATCTGTAGGGCTACGGTGAACCTTAATTAATGGACCTTCGTCATTGGAGGTCCAAACCACCTTTTCCAATTGATTGGTATTTTTGGAAATTATGGAATTGGCGGCATTCACGATATTTTTAGTGGACCTATAGTTCTGTTCCAAGCGGTACATTCCCACATTGTCATAATCTTTTTGAAAATTTAGAATATTGCTAATGTTTGCCCCCCTAAAGGAATATATACTCTGTGCATCATCCCCTACCACGCAAATATTCTGGAACCTGTCCGATAGCGCCTTAACGATCAAATACTGGGAATGGTTGGTATCCTGGTACTCATCTACTAGAATATACCTAAACCTGTCCTGATACTTGGCCAGAACTTCGGGGAATCTCGTAAGCAGCTCGTTGGTCCGCAACAGAAGATCATCAAAATCCATTGCACCGGCCTTAAAGCAGCGATCCACATAGTTCTGATAAATTTCTCCCATCCTAGGGCGCTTGGCCATGGCATCCGCCTCTACCAAATCCGGATTATTGTAATACGCCTTTACGGTAATAAGGCTGTTCTTATAGGAAGATATTCTATTTTGTACCTGCTTATATTTATAAATATCCTTGTCCAGCCCCATTTCCTTAATGATAGCGGATAGAAGACGCTGGGAATCCTGAGTATCGTATATGGTGAAATTGGAAGGATAGCCCAATTTGTCTCCATCGAACCGCAAAAGTTTCGCAAAAACGGAATGAAAAGTACCCATCCATAGATTCTTGGCTTCCGAGGTACCCACAATATCGGCAATACGTTTCTTCATTTCCCTGGCAGCCTTGTTGGTAAAGGTCAAAGCCAAAATGTTAAAGGAATCCACTCCTTGGCTCATCAAATAAGCAATGCGGTAGGTCAATACCCTTGTCTTACCGGAACCGGCCCCTGCAATCACCATCAAAGGCCCGTCCTTATGCAATACGGGAGCCTTTTGGGCTTCATTTAATTCGTTAATATAATTCTCCAAAACGTATGTAGATATTAAGCTCGTTACGATCGGTGAATTTAACCATAAATAGCCTTATCAAAAAATCAACTTTAATATTTGTGATAATCCAACCGAGTTAATAGTTCTAATTTGAATATATTTATCCTTTAAATCCAATTTTACGAAAAGCAACACTTTTATGGATGTTGCCATCTGTAAAA
>TARA_R110002126_G_scaffold243145_1_pt1 | contig 11525 bp, 4 predicted proteins | sample TARA_R110002126 | Tara Oceans TARA_R110002126 (sample SAMEA4397536) | marine metagenome | biome: Polar Biome; feature: [DCM] deep chlorophyll maximum layer (ENVO:01000326); material: water (ENVO:00002006), including particulate matter (ENVO:01000060) such as... | depth 30 m
TAATTGCTAATGATAATAACAATAAAACATATGGAGGCGGGGGAAGTAGTTCGCCTGCAAATTCTAATAGTGGTATAGGTTCTCTAAACACTAGTATTTCTAAACCTAATGCCCCTGGTGGGACAAGTTATGGAATGTCTCCAGGAGAAAGAAGAGCTAAATATGGTTCATAAAAATGGCGTGCCCCCTTGCAAACTGGGGCTAAAAAGGATATAATATTACGATGGCGTATGGTTCAACTCAACAAAATTATGCTGGTCCAGTAAATCCTGGTGACATGGTAGTTCAAAACAATACAGTATCTCCTGGGATCGCTGCGTTACTACGTAAGGAGAATAGGAGAGGGGCACAGGGAATTATACAATTACCAGAAGCTTCTAAACCTGCTCCAGATTTTTACAACCAAGCACTAATGAATGTGCAAGATCAAATTCAAGGACAAGCTAATACTTTAAATGCTATGGCTCCTGATGGGGAGCGTCTAGCTTACATCAACGAGCAAGAGGCAGGCATATTAAAACTGTTAGGCGGAGCAGGTGAGCCCGTTAATCCTACTGGCATACCTTCTTTTTACACAACTGGTGGAGGTCAATACGGAGGATATAGTAGAGATAGGTCTGGAGCTAAAGCAGCTTATGATAGAAGTCAGGCTGATAGTGCTAAGAAAGAAAGTAGAGTTTCACAAGATTTAATAGACGCGATGAGTAGTCGCGAAAAGTCTGGTTCTGTGTATACAGACCCAGCTAAAGAAGATGCAAGAGAATTTGTTCCTATGGTCGCTGGTGGTATTGGAGCAGCTGAGTTTGAAGACGACAAAGACATAAGTAATAACTTTGCACAACAAGCTATTATAAATTCATACATAGCAGGGGCGACAGATCAAATGGGAGGCAAAGATTATACAATAGGGGATTCAGCAATCAAAGGATTGAATGCTTTAAAAGGCCAGGCTAATAAAACTTTATTTAGTAGTGACTACAATAAAATGTTTAATGAGGGTTTAGAAGAAGCAGAACTTAGAAAAGAAGGTATCTTTGGATTAGACTATACGACGGATGATGGAAAAAAATTAAAGTATGCATTAGGAGGAGGCACTTCAGGTATAAGTGATTTCTTTCAAGGGCTTGGAGATTTAAGTATATTAGGGCAATTGAAAAAGTTTATGCCTGGTAAAAATTTTGATGATATGTCTTTTGAAGAAAGACTAGCTGTGTATGATAAGATGAAAGCACAAAAAGCTAGACAAGATATGTTAGATAGTAGAGAAGATAAAGCACAAACATCTTCTGAAAGTAGCGACAATGGAGATGGCGAAGATGATGCGGATGAAGATGAAATTGATTTCTTTGACTACGCTAGAAGATTTAGACAACCTATGGATTATCAATCAATATTAGACAGAGCTTTTAAAGGTAGTACTGACGGAGCTTTACTAGAATCATACAAAGAAGCAATGGAAAGGGCTACAGCATAATGGCATTTTTAGATTTTTTATTTGGCAGCAACGAAGCACAACAAACAAGTTCTCAAGTAAAACTACCTGACTATTTAGAAAAGGCTGCTGAATCTTTAGTAGCAGTATCAGGTGACGTAGCTAAAGAAGGATTCATACCTTACACAGGACCAAGATTAGCAGGCCTAACTCAAATTGAACAAGACGCTATAAAGCAATCACAAGCTTCTAGCGGATTAGGCGGGCTAAGAGGATCATCTGCTTTTACAGCAGCCACAGCCTCAGGGGCACCTATTACAGACGCAGATATTCAAGACTACATGAATCCGTATATAACTAACGTGGCAGACGTAGCCGCTAGAGAACTTGAAAGAGCTTCTAAAATACAAAGTCAAGAGATAGGAGCAAACGCTGCAAACGTTGGAGCTTTTGGTGGGTCACGTCAAGGATTACTAGAAGCAGAAAGTCAAAGAAATTTAAATCAAGGGTTAGCTGACATTTACACCAGAGCACAAGCACAAGCCTATGGACAAGCTCTGAATGCTGCGCAAACAGAAAAGAAACAACAACTAGCTTCTGCTATAGGTATGGGACAACAAGCTACAACTGCTCAAGCTTTAGACTCTGCTGATATACAGCAACAGTTAGGCATAGGGGCATTAGGAAGAGGTATGGATCAACAAGCTTTAGACTTAGGATATCAAACTTTCTTACAAGAAAGAGATTACCCTAAATCACAACTAGGATTTTATTCAAACATTCTTAGAGGCGTTCCGTACGGTACAACTACAACAGGAAGCACAAGCGTACCTCAAGCAAGTATGTTCTCACAACTAGCAGGGGCAGGTATTGGAGCACTAGGGGCTGCAGGAAACTTAGGTTTAAGTTGGAGTGATTTAACAGGATCATTCGGTTAGGAAATAATATGGACAAAGATTTTTTAGATTTTTATTTTAACCCTACGAAAAATACAGAGGGCGAAACTGAATTAACCCTTGGTAATAATGGTAGCTTTGATGATTACATAACAGGACTATTATTGAAACAAGGAAATATGAACAGCAATACTCCTGGTGGTGTATTAAAAGACAAAGGTCTAGCTTCTTTTAATTTTCCTAAAGGCACTAATCGATCAATGAAAAAAGTAACTCTTGATAGTCCATTAGGTCCTATAGACGTTCCTGAAAATGCACTTGATAATAGTTTTATATCTAATGTATTAACTAAAGGATTAGATATGGGCGAGGCTCTTAAAGCACAACTACTCGGTGCAGGTGAAGAAATTCAAAGCGCTGGTGAGAGAAAGACAGAAAAGAAATTTGACGGAGCTCCTCCTGGTAGAAAAGAAGAAGCTCTAAAGAAGAAAAAAGAAATTAATGACAAGTCATCTACACCTGAGATTTATGATATCCGAGCTATGCTTGAAGAACTTAACATAGTTCCTACTGAAGATGATTTTAAAAAACAAAAAGAAGCAAATGAAAGAATACGACTTTTAAATACGCCATCAAATTCTCCTGGAGGTACAGGAGACAAAGCTACTGGTGGAAATAAATCTAAAGAAAAGAAATCAGACAGTAAAAAAGAAGATGATTTTGAAATTACTTTAAAGGACAAGCCAGAACCGCCAAGTAAAATAGGAATGATATTAAACAACTTGATGTCAGAGAGTCCTACGTTCTTAACAGAGATAGCTAAAAGTTTACTGGCAGGTAAAGGTTTAGTTCCTGGTATTATTGAAGGCTCTGAAAAAGAAAGAGATGTAGACTTAGCCACAAAGAAAGCTGCGGGTGCTGCTAGGAGTCAATCAATATTAGATGCCTTAAATCAAGCGAAAGCAAGAGAAGCGTTAAGACCTGACGAGGTAATAGAGAATGCTAATTTATACGCTACTCAGCTAGGATACCCTGAGGGTAGTGAAGATTATAAAAAAGCTTTTGATGAAATGGTTAGACTGCAAGTGCAAAATTCAGGAAGCGGATCTCAACTAGCTAACTTGATTACAGCGAGCACATTAGCGGGAGGAGATCTAAGTAAAGTAGGTCAAGACTTTTTAAACAATAATCCTATGGGCGGTAATAATACTAATAATACTAATAATACTAATACTACAAATGGTCCTGAGGTAATTAAAGGCTACACACTAAGTTAATTTAAACTAAAAAAGTTTAACTTTTTGAATACACGGAAGTGTAAGGAATAAATGGCAGAAGAAAACACAACACAACAAGCTATATCTAGCTTAACATACCCAACCATAGACGAACTTCGCGCGCCTACTCCTACTACTACCACACCACAAACACCTAAAGAAGATCTAGTTTACTATCAAATCTCTGAAGATCCAGGTGCCCCTCTCATTGAATTTAGAAAAGACCAGTCTCCTGAAGAGATTGATCAGTACTTACAATCAAAAGAACTTGCTAACAATTTGTTTAGCCAAGGGTACTTATATTATCCTGGACTTTCTGCAGAAGATAGACTACCTGCTCAAAAAATAAAAGCACCTTCTTTAGAACAGATAGGTATTGCATCTAGGGGTTTTGACAAAGGTTTTGATTTTATAAAACAAACTGTACCAAGTGTTAAGAATTTCTTTTCAGATGTAATTAATGATAAGGAGGGTATGGAGCAAGCTCAAAAAACTTTAGAGTTATATAAATTACAAGCAGCTGCTAAGCAATACTTTACTGATGACGAAGGGACTGTACGTCCCTACGAAGTATCAGTAGATAAAATTTTAGAAAGCGATGAGCAACTAACTGAGTTTACTAGGTTTGCCAAAGACACTTTAGGTAATGCAGCAGCAACAGGAATACCTTTAGCCTTAGTAGGACTTACTACAGCTGCGTTAGGAGCACCTGCTTTTGTAACTGCAGCTTCTGTATTTGCTGCAGGAGCTTTACTTGGTATAGGTGACGTAAGACAAAGCCAACTAGAAATAACTGATGACCCTAATGCAGCAGCAACTTTATCTTATGGACTAGTTTACGGTGCAGTTGAGTCAGTATTCGGTGCTCCTGGAAGATTTACAAGATCAATAACAAAGGGACTTGGTAAGGAAGTTCTAGATCAACCAGTTAAAAAGAAATTGTTTTCAACTGTAGGTAAAGAAGTGGCTAAAACTTCTGCTTTAGAAGGAGTAACAGAAGCTACTCAAGAGTCTCTTGTGTCTGCAGCAGAGGCAGGAGAACAAGGACTTTCCCTTAAGGAAAAATTTGCAAACCCAGAAGTAATAAAAGGTTTAAGAGATTCATTTATAGCAGGAACTATAGGTGGTTCTCCTTTTGGTGCAGCAGCTGGGGTTAGCCAGTACGCTGGACAACAACCTGGCCAGAAAAACAATTTTACATCAGACAGTATATTACCTGAAAATGACCCAATAGTAAATGAATATGTTGGCAAAAGATATACAGCTAAAAGTTTTCCAGATGCGTATGACGCAGATGATAATATTATAAATGACAAAGACGGCAATCCTTATGTTCCTACCTATGAACTAAAAGAAGTAGTAAATAATAAAGGGGTTACTTATGCGATACTAACACACACAAATCCAAATGTTAGTATTGAGAACCCTATACTAACTATACCTATTGATCAACTAAACTCAGAGCTTACAGAATATGTACCACCAGTGGTGGAAGAGAAAGCTCCTGTGAATCCTAAAGCAGAAATAACAGGTGTCACCGCAGAGCAAGCGGAAAAGATTAATATCGATGTAGAAAAAGGAGTGCCCTTTCAAGAGGCACTAAAGAAAAATGCTCCTGGTGCTGTGTATGTAGAAACTGAAAAAGAAAAAACAGACAGAGAGTATAACAGCCAAGAGTATCCTCAACACAATGCTAACACTGTAAAGGCCGCTAAGAAAAGATTAAAGGAAAGAGGATATAGTAATGTCGATAAGCTTAGTGCAGACGACGCGATAGTTATAGCTGAAGATAATCGTAATGAAGTATCTGTAAAAGAAAGAGAAGCATTAGAAAACCTAGGATATTTTAAAGGACCTAATGGTGCTTCTTTTATAGAAAGGTTAGAGAGTAATGTTGAGATAGGTTCTTCTGGCAAAACTAAAGGACGTGAACTAATTGAAACTATTATCAAGAACAAGAAAGCTTTTGCTCCTGAAGAAGTTGTAAACAGATATCAAAGTGGTGAAAGAGTTATACCAAAGTTATCAGAGAATGAAGCAAGAAAAGCTGGTTACTCTTTAGGATTTATAGAAGATTATAAACGAAGTGATTATAACAGGGACTTAAGATCTCTTAATGATTTAATAAGCAATGAGTCTAATCCTGAAGAACTTAGAAGAATTAAAAAACAAAAAAGAGATTTAATATCTGCTTACAGATTAAAGAATACAGAAGCTGTAGATAGATACAATAGATTAAGAGCGCTTGTTACAGGAAGAGGAGCTCAATCACTACCTAATAATATTAATCAAATTAAAGAATTACCTGCGTATACAAGGGGGTTAATAAATAGAATACAAACTATTCAAAATACTACTAACATAACTCCTGAAGATAAACAATTTCAAATTGAGGAAACAAGTAAGTTACTAGAAGAAGCGTTACAATTAAGATCTGATCTAGATCAATTGCTTGTAACATTAGGATCAGATATATTAACAGATCAAGAAGTAAGTAACCTTAACTTAGGTAGTATTAGTAAGATAGAAAAAGATATAAAAGGGAAGACAACTCCTATCTATACAAAAGAAATAGCAAAGCTCTGGTCAATACCAGCAGGCAACCCAAGACTGAAACAAGATTTTGCTGATAGCTTACCTAAACTATTTGAATCCTTACGAGCAGAGCTAGATCGTTTAGGTCTGGATACTGTGCAACTAGATGTCGTGAATCAGTTCTTAACTAAAGAAGGGGGCACGCCTTTAAACGGAGCTTACTTAGTTGATTCAACAGTGATTGAAGCTGGTATCAGATTAAGATCTATAGGTATAAAAGTTAAAGAGGGTATGTCTATTGACAGGGCGCTCGAAACTACTCCTGATGTAGACATAAATGAAACTATATTAATCTCACGTACGGCTGTATCTCCTTTAGAAGAAATTGGCATCAAGGCAGACCCACGTATATACACATTACATCACGAAGCTATGCATGCTTTTTTTAATAATGGGTTCTTTACACCTAAAGAAAAACAAATACTATTAAAGTATGCAAAAAATAGCTGGATAAATAATTTTAAAATTAAAACAAGATATAGTAATCTAACAGCAGAGCAACAATTAGAAGAAGCTATATCTGATACGTTTGCTGCTTACATGGCAGGACAATATAAACCAAGAGGTGTAGTAGCTGTTGCCTTATCTAGGCTTAAGTCATATCTTAACGCTTTATCTAACGCTCTATTTAACACAGGATATAATGATCCTTACAAAATATTTGAAGCACTTGATCTAGGTATCATACAAAAAAGAAAAGCTAAAGATAGAAAGATTGTTTTAGAGAAAACCCTACAAGAAAATAGATACGAAATACTAAAGATGAATCAAACAAATTTCCAAAAGTGGTTTGGAAACTCTGTAATAAAAGGAGGGAATGAGGCTGCCGCTAAAAGAACAGGAGCTTCTACTTTAAATAGTGCAGTATCTATTACTCTCAATACAGTAAAATCTAAAGACGAACAAAGAAAAATGAATAATATTTTTGAAGACCTTGGCTTTATAGAACTACCAAGAGCTGTATCAAATTTGTTTGATATCATGAATTACTTGAGTGGTAGTGGTAGACCAGACGGTCTTCCTAATTATGATGACGTAGTAGAGATGGACTCTTTAATATATCAAGTGACTGATTCTTTAATTAACTCTACTGAAATACAAGACAGTGAGTATATCACTGATATTGGTTCTCGAGTAACAGAAGATGTATTGCAAAGATTAAATATTATAGATAGATTAACATTGCCTGCACAACAACGCAATGTAATAACATTATTAAAAGACTTATTATCTACAGGACGTTATGACCCTGTAGTAACTAGTGGATTGGTTGCTAAACTAAATGCAGATAGGATTACATTTGAAGATATAGATAATGCTAACACTCCGCTAATAGTATACCATGCTACATATGATGGAGAGTTTGATGCCTTTGATCCTAATAAATATTTAGATTTTTTCTTTCATGTTGGAACTCACAATCAAGCAAAAGCTAGACTAAAGGCTACACAAAACGTTAGAGGTAATAATAGATTATCGCAACCTACTTTAATCCCTTTAATGGTTTCTATAAAGAACCCTGTAAGAATAAAAGACGATGGGAACTTTGAAGCGCGTGCTGTATTAAATCAATTAACTAAAGACGAAGGTGTAAATACTAAAGAAGCACAATATAAAATAACAAACTCTGTAAAGACTATACCAACAGAGCTTACTGTAGGAGGATTAAGTCGAGTAAATACTCAAGACATTACTACGAAAATATTTACACAGGCAGAGGCTGACAAAATTCAATTAGACTTTATGAGAGTTACCGCTAAGTATGACAAGATGTTTGATAAATTGCAAGAAAAAATAGAGACTATGTCTGACCCGTACGAAGCTCAACAGTTCGGGCAATCTGCATTGGAAGGAGGAAAAGCCAAAAGAGATTTTGAACACGATCAGATTTTAAAGAAAGCTATACAAGCAAAAGGTTATGATGGTATTGTGTATAGAAATGATTATGAAGCTAACTTAGAAAATAATATACTAGAAGATTCTTATATAATATTTGAACCTATCCAAGCTAAACACGTAGATAATTCTGGTAACTATGACTTAACAAATCCAAACTTTAAAGCCTCTGTTCAATTCCAAGAAGACCCGTCTGATCTAGAAATTGATAAACCTATTATTCAAAACAGATCACAGTTGAGACAACAATATCTTCAAATGAAAAATATGATTAAACAAGATAATCTATTTAATAGTCAAACTGGACAGGCATTTGATGAAATAGATGCTGCTAAAAAGCTAGGACTTTTCAATAGAATACTATCGCACCCAAGAATATGGATGAATAAAAATCCTATCTTTGCTCCCTTATATCAAGCAGTTACAAACAGACAAGATAAAGCGGCTAGGTTGCAATTTAACTTTGTTGAAAAATTAAACTTTAATTTTATACCAGCTATGCGTGATCCTGAGACCAGGCTTAATTTAGAGAAAGCTTTGGAGATGACCTTACAAGTCCCTGGCAGATATCGTCCTAATGAAAATGGTGAGATTATATTTACAGCAGTTGAGGATGGCAAGGCTGCAGGTAGTACAGTAAAAAAAGGTGAAGTAGTTATTCTTAAAGATGACGCAGCATTGGCTTACTTAGATGTACAAGAAGCTTTCGCTCTTCAACACGCTGAAATTATAAAAGGATTAATGTCTAATGAAAACGTATTCAACATGATTAAACAATCTATAACTATGTTAAGAGCTTTCAGACCTGATCTAGCTAACAACCCTATTCTAAGTTATAAAGAAGATCAGTATGAAAACTTTACCTTTAATGAAATTAAATTTTTAATTGATGAGTTGAAAAATCCTGGTACATTCTTACAAGAAGGGGGCACTTTTGACAAGGCTTCGTTTAATCTTGCTGCAAATATACTGGGCAAAAAATTAAAAGACAGCGCTGGTAATCCTACAATAGGAGCGGGATTAGAGTCTTTAATAACAGAGCTAACTAAGTATGAGCAATTTAAACAAACTGATTACGTACCTCTACAACGTTATGGTAATTATTTTATAGCAGTAAAAGATACAAAAGGAAATTTGTTAGAGTATAGATTATTTAATAGAGGTAAGTTTGGTGGTGTGTTTTTAAATGAAGAGCCCGATGTAAGAAAAGAATTACAAGAAAGGCACCCAGGTATAGACATAAGTTTAATTCAAAGCGACAAAGTAACTATAGCAAATCTAAGAAACAAAGTCAGTGCAGATTTAGCTACTATAGATTCTATTGCACAGTTCTTGAGTGATGTGAATGCAGACAAATATGTGGAAGTGCGTAAAGAATTAGATACTTTAGTTAACAAGAAAGTAGGAGCTGATATTAAAGGATACAGTATATTCTTAAAACCTAGAAAAGAACAAGGAGGTGTACCTGGATTTAGTACTGATTTTGCTAGAGCAATTAGTCAATACGGTGCTGTATCTTCTGAGCTAGCTGCTAAAAATAGATACAATAGTACGATTCAAAACAGAAAAAAATATATAGATTTAAATAGTAATGATGAAACCTTAAAGAAAGCTACACAAGACTGGTTAGGTTATACAGAAGACCCTAAACAAGAGTATGCTAGCTTACGTCGTGTTGGTTTCTGGTGGTATTTAGGTGGTAACATGTCATCAGCTTTATTGCAAACAGCTACCCTGTTACAACTATCAGGACCGTACATGTCTGAGTTTGCAGGAACTCCTAAGACTGTGAAAGAATTAGGCAAAGCATTGAATGATGTGAGGAAAATGTTTATCTTTAGAAACAGAAAATTCCAAGATGTGTTTTTAGATTTTACAAAAATACCTGATGATTTTGGAACTGGACTTAAGCAAGCGCTGTTAGAAGATATAGCTAATGGAAGAATTAAACAAGGACAAGCTTTGAAAGAAGCAGGTATTCCTACTGGTCAAGTTAGTACAAGAGTACGAGGACAAATAAGAAACGCTGTAAAGACTACAGAGAATACTTTAATAGGTGGACTCTTTAATACTTTCGAAACTTTTTCTCGTTTGAATGCTTACGTTGCTATGTTTAGACTATCACAAGATCCCAAAGTTCTAGAAAAGTTTGATGATTTTAACTCAGCTTATCCTGAGTACAGACAAATGGTTAAAGAAAACGGAGGCAAACCTTCTCCGCAGATAGCAGCACGTTGGGTTCTTAATGAAAACTTTGGTGTCTATGGTAAAGGCAATAGGCCGTGGTATGGACAGGGTATTGGTTCTGTAGTATTCTTATTTAGTACATATATAAGCCAAGCATTTAGTCACATGTATAGAATGGCAACACATTCAGGTGGTAAAGGTAACAGAAGATTTGTAGGACAAAAGATATTTGCTAAACAAATGGCAGGTATATTAGCTACAGGTGGTTTAGTTGCTATGCCTCTTGTAGATGATGGTACTTGGTTGTACGACTTTATTAAAAAAACTTTTAGTGGAGTTGACAGAGACACTAAGCAAGAAATTAGAAACTACTTTGCTGAGTACGGGGTTGGCGCAGGTACAATAGAGGCATTTGAAAAAGGATTAATAAACAAAGCATTTGGTATAGATCTTTCTAGAAGACTGCAATTTAATTTACCAGGAATGCAACAGGCTAAAGGTGTAGCTGAACTATTCGGAGTAGGTACAGGTTCTTCAATAGTAGAAGCGACAGGTGCGCCAGGCTCTATGATTATAGGTAACTTAAAAGGAGCGATACAAGATATAAAAAATGAAGGGCAGTTTAATGCTGACGTAGCATTTAAGATATTAACTAACAGAGCTGTACCTACTTTTATAAAAAACTTTATAACAGGTATAAGATACTTAGGAGGAAAACCTGTAGTAAATAACTATGGAACTTTGTTAATAGATGACCCTACTTTTTATGAAGCACTTATGAAAGGCATAGGTTTTAATCCTGTGAGACTATCTAAAGCAAATGAAGCTAACAGATTAGAAAGATTGAATGGAGGCAGAACCTCTGAAGTTAGAAAGAGATACAATAACAGAATTAAATCTATGTTTAGAAAATTACTTATAGGAATTAAAACTGAAGATTTAGATATGCAGATAGATGCCCAAGATATGCAAGCAGAAATACTACAAGACCTTATGAAAACTTACAGTAATATAGAACCTAACTTGAGATGGTCTCCTGATATAGATAGGCTATTAGATGAAGTCATTCAGGGTTTAAATACTGAGTATAGGCTAACAAAAAAAGACGCTTACCAATTGTTAGAAGGTTTAGAAGATAGGCGTAACCTTAATTTAAATTAATAAGCGTCTCTCTAGGCTTTTTATTTAGCCCACTGCACCCAGTCTTTAGATTTTGCGGTGACTGTATTATCCGCTACTACA
>TARA_R110002126_G_scaffold5388_2_pt1 | contig 11522 bp, 9 predicted proteins | sample TARA_R110002126 | Tara Oceans TARA_R110002126 (sample SAMEA4397536) | marine metagenome | biome: Polar Biome; feature: [DCM] deep chlorophyll maximum layer (ENVO:01000326); material: water (ENVO:00002006), including particulate matter (ENVO:01000060) such as... | depth 30 m
TCCAGACTTCTGATGCGCTACGAAGGTATCACCGCTGAGCAAGGTGAGAAGGGAGTACAGTTTGCTTATAAAACTAGGCGTGGCTACATAAACATATATGGCGGTAAAGTTATAGAGAACGTGTGTCAAGGGATTGCACGCTGTATCATGGCAGAACAAATGCTAAAAATTAGTAGCAAATACAGAGTACTACTAACAGTACATGACTCTGTGGTATGCTGTGTGCCTAATGCAGACGTTGATAAGGCAGCTTTGTACGTGTCCGACTGCATGAAATGGTCACCGGAGTGGGCAAAAGGCTTACCGGTTCGTGGTGACGTTGAAGTAGGTAAAAACTACGGAGAATGCACGGAATGGCAAAACCCGCTTGGTCTTTCAGCAGCATAAAAACATTCGATCAATGTCCAAAGAAGTACTACCACGTAAAGGTAGCAAAAGATTATGAGGAAGATTTCAGCACTGAAGCAATCTTATACGGTAATGAGTTCCATAAAGCCGCAGAAGAATACGTAAGTGAAGTAGTATCTGCCTTAGACCCAAGGTTCGCATACGCACAGCAAGCCCTTGATAAACTTAAAGGTATGAAGGGTGAGAAACTTTGTGAGTTAAAGATGGGCCTTACAGCTAACTTAGAGGCTTGCGGGTTTTTCGACAAAGGCGTATGGTTCCGTGGAGTAGCTGATTTAATCGTGTTAGATAGAGAAGCCGGTGTAGCTAAAGTAATAGACTACAAGACCGGTAAGTCTGCGAAGTATGCGGACAAAGGACAACTAGAACTTATGGCGTTGGCTGTGTTCAAGCACTTCCCAGAAGTAAAGGTAGTCAAGGGCGGCTTGTTGTTTGTAGTATGTAACGCCTTTATTAAAGATACTTATACCATAGACCAAGAATCGGAACTGTGGAAAAAGTGGTTGATCGAGTACGGTAAGATGGAGAAGGCGTACGAAGTTGATGTATGGAACCCACGCCCTACGGGGCTATGCCGAGCACACTGTATAGTATTGGAATGCCCACATAACGGGAGGAGATAATAGGAGAAAAAGTAATGACGGAATACACATTTAGCGATACCCCTGCCTATAAGCTACATCGTACAGACGCTCCTGAGACTAGCATAGACGCAGCAGAAGAAGTTTCTAGCGGGAAAATGCTAGCCTTGGTTTATAGCGAAGTTGTCAAAGCGGGGGATCGGGGCATCACCACAAAAGAAATACGCGCTATTTATCCCCACCTCCCTTATAGCAGCATTACCGCTAGGCCCGCTCAACTTGAATCAGATGGTAAGATATATTATCTAGGGGACAAACGTGATAAATGCCGTGTAATTCGCCTTAAGGAGAAACACTATGCCTTATAAGAACCCAAAAGATAGACCGAAGCAAAAGAATAAACCCGTAGACAGTCCTGAGTTTAAGGCTCGAATGGAACGTCAACGCGCTAGACGTAAGATGGATAAGGAAGGTAAGGACGAGAACAATAACGGTAAGGCCGACAAACGCGAAGGCAAAGACGTTAGCCACAAGAAAGCATTAAGTAAAGGTGGCAGTAACAAAGACGGTGTAACAGTAGAAAGTTCTAGTAAGAATCGTGCTAGAAACTACAAAAAGAAAACAGCTAAAAAGAAGTAATGAAACAACACAAGAAGTAAGTAGAGGGAGACACACACCGGTTTCTCTCTCTTTCTTGTCCTCTGGAGAAAAGGATGCGGATCGTAGATAACAGGGCGTTGCAACTAAAAGTGCGCAACCCAGATGTAATAACAACAGCTATACCCCGTAGTAAACGCTTGAACGATAACGAAGTGTTAGTTAAATGGGGGGTAGACGAATGTAGGGTATTGAAAAACCTCAACATAAAAAATGTCCCTTCGCCTATCCTTGGTAAGTACCAGTGGACAGGACTGCATAAACCGTTCGAACACCAAAAGACCACGGCTTCTTTCTTGACTATGAACCAACGGGCTTTTTGTTTTAACGAGCAAGGTACGGGAAAGACTGCCTCTGCTATATGGGCATCTGACTTTTTGTTAAACCACGGGTTAATAAAGCGTGTTCTTATTATATGCCCGCTGTCTATCATGGACTCAGCTTGGCGTGCTGATCTGTTCACGTTTGCTATGCACCGTACAGTTGATATAGCGCATGGGCCTAGAGCAAAACGCGAAGATATAATTCGAGGCAGCTCTGACTACGTGGTTATAAACTACGATGGTGTAGAGATTGTACGGGACGCTATTGCAGAAAGTAATTTCGATTTAATCATCGTTGACGAAGCTACGCACTACAAGAACACGCAATCAAAAAGATGGAAGATGCTCAGTTCTTTAGTTACACCTACTACTTGGCTATGGCTAATGACCGGTACGCCTGCGGCTCAGTCGCCTGTAGATGCCTATGGGTTGGCGAAGTTAGTTAACCCACAGAACGTACCTAGATTTGCAGGGGCATTTAAAGAACTAGTAATGCAAAAGGTTACACAATTCAAATGGGTACCGCGCCCTACTGCTACTAGTACAGTGTTCAATGCTTTACAACCTGCGATACGATTCACCAAAGAGCAATGCCTAGACCTACCAGAGTTGACCTATGTTAAACGTAAGGTAGAACTAACTAAGCAGCAGGAGAAATACTACAACATACTTAAAACTAAAATGCTTGCGGTAGCAGCAGGAGAAGCAATAAGCGCCCCTAACGCTGCGGTAAACATGAACAAACTCTTACAAATATCCTGCGGTGCGGTGTACAGCGACACTGGGGAGACCATAGAGTTTGACGTTAAGAACCGCTACAAAGTTTTATCAGAAGTAATAGCTGAGTCTAGTCAGAAGGTTTTAATCTTTGTCCCATTTAAACACGTCATCGGGATACTCTCGGATAAACTAACTGCGGATGGTATTACCAACGAAGTTATTAGTGGCGCAGTACCAGTCAATAAAAGAACAAGGATATTTGACGACTTCCAGAGAACCCCAGACCCTCGCGTACTTATAATTCAGCCGCAAGCAGCCGCACACGGGGTGACCTTAACCGCAGCTAACACCATAGTATGGTGGGGGCCAGTACCTTCGTTAGAGACTTATGCGCAAGCAAACGCCCGCGTACATCGTTCGGGACAAAAGCATCCGTGCACCGTAGTTCAGTTGCAAGGCTCGCCTGTGGAACAACGGGTTTACGATCTGCTAGACCAAAAAATAGATGTACATACAAAAATGATAGATTTATACCGAGACATACTTGAAAGTTAAACCAAGCAGCAATATAATAATCATCGTTACAGAATGATGTAACAACACTACAGGAGTAAAGTGATGAGTACGCAAGAAGAAATAGATAAACTAGTTAGAGTGTTCATAAAGATGCGGGACAAACGAGCAGAGCTTGCCCGTGAAGCGAAAGAAAAAGAAGATGAGATAGAAGCAAAGATGGATAAGGTTAGAAAAGCTTTGCTTAATTACTGTAAAGACAATGGCTTAGAGTCTGTACGTACGGAATCCGGTACGTTTTTTCGGAGCATTAAAACCCGCTACACCACAAGCGATTGGACTTCTATGCACAAGTTTATGATCGAGAATAAGGCGCTTGACCTAGTAGACAAACGTCTAAACCAAACGAACATGAAGCAGTTCTTAGAAGAAAACCCAGAGCTATTACCGCCCGGCCTTAACGTCGAAAGGGAATACGCTGTAACCGTAAGGAGAAAGAAATGAGTTTGATTGAAGAAACTTACGTGCCTATAGATGTTGTAGCTTCTAGATTAAGCATACGACCTAACACGTTAAGGAAGTGGATACGCGAAGGGTCTATCCCAAAGCATACCTATATTAAAGTAGGTAACACGTACAGGTTTAACGCAGACGCAGTTATAGACGCGTTGAGGAATGGGCACTCAGGGCTTAATGATCTGCCTGTTTCCAATGATGAAGTAACTGATTTTACGCCAGACGAAGCGAGCGATTTCGCTTACGACGCTACCTTTAACGAAGATGAACTAGACGAAGACATATAGGAAAATAAAAATGAGCGATTTACAATTGATGGACAACATGCCCGATTCATACAAGAGTCTGTTGGCAAAGTTACAACCAGAAAACAACCTATCTGGTGGTGGTAGTGGAGCCACTAGCCGTAGGTTAAGCATCCGTGGGGGTGTGTTCCGTAAAGTAATAAACGGTAAGGAAATCGGTGAGTTAGACGCACGTAACTTAAAAGTGGTTATAGTTAAAGCTGCCCCTATATCTCGTATGTACTACGAAGGACAGTATGTAGCAGGAGAAGCTAACCCGCCTAAGTGTTGGTCTGCCGATATAAACACTACACGCCCGTCGGATGATGTTTTAGCTAGCGACCGTCAAGGTAGTAGCTGTAACGAATGCCCGCAAAACATTAAGGGTTCTGGGCAAGGTGACAGTAAAGCATGCCGCTTCCAACAACGTATCGCAGTACTGCTTGCCGATGTCAATGGGCGTATAGCTTCTAAGGATATCTATATGCTATCTTTACCTGCTACTAGTATTTTTGGTAGTTCTGGCAAACAAGATAAGATGTCTATGAAGGAATACGCACAGCACTTGAGTGCGTTCAAAGCTCCAGTAAGTTCTCTGCTAACTGAGATGCGTTTTGATACCGATAGTTCTACACCTAAGCTATGTTTTAAACCGGCGCGTCCGTTAGAAGAAGACGAGCTAATGTTAACTATCGACGCGCAAAGCTCAGAAGAAGCAGAAAGAGTCGTCGCTCTTACCGTAGGCGGTAAGGATAAAGCAACTTCAAGCGACAATGGGGTTGGCAAACTGTCTTTGTTTGGGGATAATGCTTCCCCCGTTGAAGAAAAAGTTTCAGCTCCAGTTGAAGAAGACAACGACGTAGAAGAAGTATCCGAACCTACTCTCAAAGTTCAGAAGAAAAAAGCTGAACCTCCCAAAGACGAAGAAGACATTGCTGGTCTTCTAGATGAGTGGGACGACTAGTACCACCGTTAAAAGCTAAGAAATAAAAATGTGGCTAGGACTCCCTAGGGAGTCCCTGACCCTCTAAAAAAGTGCTATGAGACGTGATGATGAACACCAAAGAATTTCTGTGTACGGTGTTAGGCGATCAAGGATACTACTGCGCATTAGGGCTGATGCCCAAACATAAAAAGAAAGTCCAGAAGTTTTATACTTCAATAGACTCACTAGTAGCTTCCGCAGCAAACTTAGACGAAGAAGGTTTTGATGCTTATTTTGCATTGAGTACTTTCGTAGACGATAAGAGCCGCACCGCCGAAAACGTACAATCAGTAAAAGCATTATTCCTAGACATAGACTGTGGGCCTACTAAGCCCTATGCAGATCAAGTTGCGGCGATCAAAGCCCTGAGAACTTTTTGCACTACTACTGGAGTACCTAGCCCTACCGCTATGGTTAACTCTGGCCGTGGGGTACATGTCTATTGGGCGCTAGATAAAGCCTACCCTAAATCTGAGTGGTTGCTTGTTGCAGAGAAACTAAAGATTGTCTGTGCTGAAAACGGGTTGGACGCTGACCCCGTAGTAACTTCTGATCCTGCGCGCGTATTGCGCATACCTAACACCCATAACTATAAAGGGGAGCCTCCCTTTTCTGTAGAGCTTATTGGGGATGTGGGTGATTGTATTAGTTTGGATGCGTTTGCTAAGAGCCTTCCCACAACTAATATGATACCAGTTCTCCCTCAAAGAACCTTTAGCGCACAAGACGTAGAAGTTTCTAAGCGGTTGATTGGTAATAACTACACTAAAAAGTTTGTTAAGATTTTAGAGAAGACCGTCACTGGCGTAGGCTGTAACCAGATTAACAAAGCAGTAATGCAGCCTAATGATCTTAGTTATGGTGAGTGGCTAAGTGTGCTTTCCATTGCGAAGTTCTGCGAGGAAGAGCAAGCCATACACATGATATCGGAAGGTTATGCTGAGTATGACCCCGAAGAAACCGAAAAGATTGCGTCTTCTATACGTACCCCCCACCTATGTACTACCTTTGCGCAGAATAATCCGGCAGGTTGCGAAGGGTGTCCCCATAAGGGCAAGATTAAAACTCCTATATCTCTTGGGATGGAGCTTAGAGAAGCCACTGAAGAAGACAACATAATCCAAGTTGTTGAAGCAGAAGATGATAGCGGCGGAGTACTTATCCCCATTGACTCTGGGTTGTTTGCTAATGTGGCCGCAGGAGGTAGTGACGATAGTGGGGATGACGATGACGAAGCGCTTAGTGAACCTACGGTAGCTAGTCGTATTGCCGAATATAAAATCCCTCCCTACCCCTCTGACTATAGAAGACTAGCGGGTGGTGGGATATATAAAGAAACTAAAGATGAAGAGGGTAACCAAAAGCAAGACGTTATCTATAAGAAAGATTTGTATCTAACTAAACGTATTGTCGACCCCGTAGCCGGACCGAAGTTTGAGTTTAAGCACCACACTAGCCGAGAAGGTATACGCACGTTTCTTGTAGACGGAGTAAAACTTACTTCCCGAGATGAGTTCCGTAAGGCTATGGCTATGAACGACATACACCTACTAAGGCCGGAACCGCTTATGCACTACGTTGCTGCTTGGATTGAAGAGCTACAGGAAAACTCTGACGAGATACGGGCGAACACTCAGTTTGGTTGGACAGAGGGTAGGAGGTCTTTTGTTATAGGGGACCGAGAAGTATTCCCTGATGACGTAAGACCTAACCCCCCATCATCAGCTACCGCTATGCACTTTCCCGCGTTCAAGAAGCAAGGCACGCTAGAAGGTTGGAAAGAAATGGCGGAGTTCTACACTAAACCCGGAAACGAACAGCACCAGTTTATGATGGCCGTTGGTTTTGGTGCCCCATTACTTTCGTTTGTACCCAACATAGCGGGCCTAATAACGCATTTGTTTAACAGTGATTCGGGCATAGGTAAGTCTACGGGTATGTATGGTGGAGCCTCTATATGGGGAGACCCAGCGGTCTACGTGATGCCGGGAAATTCTACGCCAAACGGTATATGGAACAGGGCAGAAGTATGGAAGAACTTGCCTTTATATATAGACGAAGTAACTAACCTACCCCCAAAAGATACAAGCGATATTGCTTACTCGGTTTCTTCGGGGCAACAGAAGGTTCGTATGTCTAGCTCTGGGCAAAACGAAGAGCGCTATAGGGGCGAGCCTTGGAAACTACTGATAGGCACTACGGGTAACGTAGGTCTTTTAGATAAGATATACCAATATAAGAGCGCCCCCAAAGGGGAGTACCAACGTGTAGTTGAGACAAGAGCGCAGCAGGTTTTCTTTACTTCTGAAGACACAGAGATAACAGACGTATTCAATAAGAAACTAGCGGCTAATTTTGGGCACGCAGGTGAAGTGCATATGCAGTACATATTAAACAACATGCAGCATGCGGAAGAGCTTGTACTGGAATATCGAAAAAATATAATTAAACTTGCCCAACTTACTGACCAGAATAGAATTTGGTCTGCGGGAGTTGCTTGTTGTTTAGCAGGCACACAGTTAGCCGTAGAGTCTGGCTTAGTACCAACTTGGGAGGTAGAGAACCTAACTAACTGGATTGTAAGGAGGTTAAGTACGTTGAAAGTCACAGAGCAAGAGCTAAACTTAGACGTAGGAGAGCTTATAAACAGCTACTACGCCCACTACCAAGGAGCTATTATGCGAATTAAAAGTACAGCAGATTCACGTAGGAAAGACAATACAGGACTGGAAGACATGCTAGTCATACCAGAAAAGACTCCCCACTACTCAGTTGTTGGTAGGTACGAAACGGATATAGGTAGGTTGTATCTGCTTATTCAGCCGTTTAAAGAGTGGTGCCAGAAACAACAGTACGTATACGACGAAGTATTTGAGGCGCTAGCGAAAGCGTTTGGGGCCACTAAGGAGAAGATTAGGTTTGGTAGGGGTACTACGATGCGAGACTTACCAAATGGTTGGGCAATCGCTATGACCTTTAAGCCACCAGAAGAAATAGCTGAAGAAGTTAAAGAGGCTTTGTTTAGCAATGAGCAGGATTCGACTAACTGATATTGCGCCAGACGGCGTCCGGATAATAGTAGACTGGGATAAGTTTACTCCGGGCGCTTCTGTATTTATTCCGGCTATCAACACAGAGAAAGCTGTGAAGCATGTACTTACGGCCAGCAAATTAGAAAAACATGAAGTAAAATATAGGGTTAGAGTAGAGGGCGGTAAGTATGGAGTACGTATTTGGCGCTTAATATGATAGTATAACGGTTCATCACTTCTCTTAATCGAGAATTTAACCCCCCGTAAGGGGGGTATTTTTACATCCAATCATCCCCAAACTCTTCGTTAGACCGCATAACTTCCGCCATCCTACGTCTGTTTATGGTAATGCCCCCTAACTGCCCTGTTTGCACGCTTGTCCTAGCGTGTTGCGCTAAAGAGCGTTCGATCGTTTCGGCAGTAATTGCTACTTCTGGGTTTCTTGCATTGAACTCATTAAGCTCGCTTACCGTTTCGCGCAAAGAGTCGGTGTCCCCATCACGTAGAGACTTGTAGTATTTACGTAGGATTTTCGTACGTCTCTCAGCTATGTTTCTGTCTATACGTTTATTAAGAGCATTTATTTCTAGCTGCTTAGTGTAGGCCGCAGGTGCAAAACCTAACGCCTGAGCGAACAAAGAATGCGGACTCATAGTACCTTCTAGTATTGAATCACCCCTCATACTCACCGCGCCTTTAGTTGCATAGCGATAGGCTTTTAGAGGGTTCGATATAAACGAAGGTAGCATACGTTCTGCGCCACGTTGTGCGGCTTCCCCGCCTTCTGCAATACTACTTACACCATCAGCAAAACGCATGCTTAAACCCGCAATCGGACCACCGTATGTTTCGAGCAAGTGCTCTACTATACTATCAGGCTCGTAGTTAGCGCGCGTACGTACCATAAGATTGGTTTGCGCTATGCGGTCTGAAACACTAATACCCATATAGTTATTTAACAGACCAGACATCGGGCCTTCGCCTATAGCTTTAGACACTACCGTGTCGAAGTCTTCTTCGTCGTCGTCCATCAAGAACGTATTAAACGCCATAGCTACAACGCCATACAGTGGGACACCCGCAACCCCAGCTAAAGCCCCCGCAGACGCGTATTGGTGAAGCAACTGATTGCGTAGTATTCTGGCTTCTTCTGTCTGTGCATCAAACTGTTCTTGGGTTATCTCTCCCGCAGCCAAAGCGCGCTGACGCTTCCTAGTCATATCGTTTAAGAGAGACTTGAACATCTTAGCTTGCATAGAAAGAATCGCAGACGGGTAGCGCTTGTACATAAACACTAAACTACCCATATCGCTCTGAGCGAATCTAGGGGCAGAGGTTAGAAGCGCGGAGCTGTTTATTTCTTCTGTACCGTCTATCGCTTTTTGTGCCGCAGCCTCACCGTACTGGCTAAGTTCCGCTTCTGTAATATCTGCAAACTTCTTTTTAGTCTGTTTTTCCATCTCCAACTTGTACACCGCCATAGCAAATACCTGACGGTTCATACGTTCAGCATGGTTAAACAGGAATCCCGAAGCCGCTTGAGTCTTGTTGAGTAGGCTATTAGACGGGTTCTCTAAGTCATACATATCCCCAGCTAGCGTGCGTGAGTCTAAGCCATACTTAATAAACATATCGCTTAGTGGTCCGTAGTTAGGGAACTTATTAGGGTCGTTAGTTAAAGACAGCCCCGACCGTACAGTGACTTCTTCTTCGACTGTATTGCCGTTCTCATCTACCGTGGGGAACAATTCGGCTTCGCGCTTAAACCCAGTGCTCATGTACTCTCTCATACTACCTATGATAGCCCGAGTAGCTTTAATTCCGCCGTATCTAGCCGCAAGCCAAGGCATACCCACTACTGGAATGTTAGTCGCGTTAACTACCACACTCGATACGTTCAAGCCCAACGTGCCAAAGAAAGCAAGAGACTTAAGGTTTCTAGCCCACTGAGCTATGTACGGGTTACGAGAAAACTCTAAGTAACTAGCCAAACTACCAGAGCGACGCTGCCTCATTGTCGTTGAACCTACAGTAGCGTTAACAACGTCTCTTACGAGTGCGCTATTAGGATACAAATCCCCTTGTTCGCGTATGGCTCTAGCCTGCTCTTCAAGTCTTACGTCGTACTCTACATTAGTTAGGTTGCTAATTAACGATGGGATACGCTTTTGATACACGAGAATAGCGTCTTCTTCAAAACCCAAAGTACCTTTACGGTGTCTGTAGCCTTGGAGCAACGCTTGCTCTGGAAGTACATCAAACAATATGTCTTGAATTTTAGTCGCTACTTCTGGGTCCTTTATCTCGGGCAGTACTTGGTTATATAGCTCGAATACCGCAGAGGTAGGCAAAGAGCGGATCGCTTCTCGTATCTGTTCTCTATTACGTTGTTTAAGCTGAACAACTTTAGGGTTACGCTCTAACTGTTTCATGGCGCTATTACGTTGCCCACGAGTGTCGAAAGACGCTACATAAGGTTCGCCATCAAGGGTGTACTGTATCCAGAACTCACCATCGCGGTGTAGAGGGAAATACGGGTCGATTTTGTTCTTCGATACGATATCCAGTACGATTTTATTCTTGATAGTATTACGCACCGCTTCGTCTTTAATCAAAGCGTTTAAGCGTTTATCTAAAGACTCTAGTATACGTTTGTCCATAGCCGCATAAGAGTCGCGCATTGTTTCATAAACTTTAAGTTGTGCGGGATTCTTCTTTAGTAACTTAACAGCAGGCTGCATAGCATCCCACGCAGCTAATTGCTCTGCGTCATACATCGGGCGACCATCAGACTGCTTTCTGTCTCTAGGCTTTACTGGATCGACCCCTCTAAGGGTACTGTTCATTACTAAAGAGTTAAGCGCGTCTCTAGCTGCCTTATCCCCTTTAAAAGTTTTGTACATCCGGTCTACAGTGCGTTTATGTGCATCCAGTAGTCGATTCCTAGTGCCGGCTTGTTCCCGTAGGACATTGTGGAAGTCGGCCACCGCAGGTATCTTGTCTTTTACTAGTTCAGCTATGTTGTTAAGCGCGATGCTATTAAGTGCAAACTGTCTTGCTTTCTCTGACAAAGATTCCCAAGCACCAGCCATGTGAGAGATAGACGCTTCTTGCACACTACTGCTAGAAAGCCCCTTACCCCCGCCAATTAAGATACCGGCTAGTTCTCCGTCTTTACCTTCTTCTAGCATCGAGTACATAACACCAGCGTCTCTGTATTCTGGAGCGGGAGACAGTATGGCGCTTACGTATTCTTCTACTTTCTGCTGTGCGTTAGGGGACTTGAGCATATCTATATTAAAGAACTCCGCAAACGCATCTAGGATGCGACGCCACAAGCTCTTTTTAGTTCCCGCTTCGGTGTACGACGCAAGCTCGTTAGCAAAGTTAGGGTTGCCATTATACTCAGATACAAACTCATCTAAAGACGTTGACCCATAACTAGACGACAGTCCTGCCTTTGATGCTTCGTATATAGCAGTTAGCTTGCGCGTGAGCGGGTG
>TARA_R110002126_G_scaffold76753_3_pt1 | contig 11518 bp, 12 predicted proteins | sample TARA_R110002126 | Tara Oceans TARA_R110002126 (sample SAMEA4397536) | marine metagenome | biome: Polar Biome; feature: [DCM] deep chlorophyll maximum layer (ENVO:01000326); material: water (ENVO:00002006), including particulate matter (ENVO:01000060) such as... | depth 30 m
CAATACATATATGATATGAATGAAACGGAATTGTTTTTTAATGCCATTCAACAGGGTAAAGTAGAGCATGTTGAAGTCCAACTAAAACGAAACCCTGATTTGGTAAATGCTAAAGACACTAGAGGATTTACACCTTTAATATTTGCATCTTATTTTGATAAAAAAGATGTGGTTGAAACACTTTTAGATTTTAATGCTGAAATTGACGCTACAGATAGTTCAGGAAATACGGCACTTATAGGGGTTGCTTTTAAAGGAAATACAGATTTAGCTACTCTTTTAATTAAAAAAGGAGCAGATGTTAATGCAAAAAACAGCCTTGGGATAACACCACTGATTTTTGCAGCTATGTATAATCAAACTGGAATGGTTGTGTTATTACTTAAGCATGAAGCAGATGTAACTCAAAAGGATAATCAAGGAAAAACAGTATTGGATTATGCAAAAGAAAAAGGATTTGAAGCTATTGTGGATCTTTTGAAATAGTATTTTCAAGAGGTCTTTTAAAAAGGAGGGTTTTAACTATTTTATTTCTTTTCGTATCGCAGATGAATTAGACCAGATTCAAATTGTTTACTTGGTAAAGCTTTCAGGTTTATCATTGGTGTTCCACCATTAAAGAGCCTTTTTCCATCTCCAAGAATAATTGGAATTACTGAAACTCTATATTCATCTATCAGATTTTTTTCCATTAAGAGCTTTACAATTTGTCCACCACCATCACAATAAATATTTTTACCATTTTCATTTTTAAATCTATTTATTAATTCTTCAATATCCCCGTTGTAGAATGTTATTCCATTTTGGTCTTCCCTTTCTTGTCTGGTAATCACATAGCATTTGTGTTGTTCGGCTGGTGGAAATGTTCCTCCAGTCATTTTGAGTACTGTTTTATAAGTTGTTCTTCCGACAATATAAGTATCTACAGTTTTATTAAATTCCATATAACCATAATCTTCTCCTTCTTTTTTCACCACAGAAAGCCAAGAAAGGTCATCGTCATTTGTGGCTAAAAATCCGTCAAGACTCATGCTTATATATAAAATCAATTTTCTATGATTCAATTTCATCAATTTTTTAAGTGCTGCATTTAAATAGCATACATGCAAAGATAAAGTTTAGTTTCAATACTGAAACAAGTTCCATACGCGTGAAGTTTATTGGTTGTTAAATGAAGGGAACAGGTTCTTTTATAAACCCAAATTTCAATCCAAAACAAAAAACCACCCTGCTTTCGCAAAGTGGTTTTGTAATAATACCATTTCTACATTGAAATGACCGCAATAAAATGCCCTTTTTTCCTTTCTGCTTCAATATAAAAAGAAATCGTAACTATGGCTATGCTTTATTTTTCTATATCGTATAAAGAAAAAAATCTTCATTTTCTTTTGCAGTAATTTCAATGCAGATATGGTATAAAACTCATTTTTATTTTTCAATTTATGTATCAATAGAACCTATAACACGGCTCATAAAACTATTTAAAGCTTCTTTTTTTGGTGTTCCGGACTTCGTCATTTTATGGACTTCAATAGCGCCATACATATTGGAAATTAGTTCGCCAATAACATCTAATTCTTCATCTTTTAAAGATGCTACTTCTGTTAAAGCTTCTAAAGTTTCAATAGTTTCAACTACGAAATCTTCATCGTTGTCCTCAATAAATTGAGTGAGATGCTTAATAACTGGTAACTTCATTAATTGAATATATTTTTTTCATTTCCGCGAAGGCGGAAATCTCTTTAATTTTTTTGAGTGCTTTAATTATTTCCGCGAAAGCGAAAACTCTAAACAACTTCTTCAACAAGTTCTTTTAAAACCTCAAACTTATTTGTTTGTACTTGATTTACGAATGCTCCATTTTTAAAGGTTGCAAACGTTGGTAAATTATCAACTGTGGCCAGCTTTCTACTTTCTGGAAATTTTTCCGCGTCAGCGATAACAAAAGTAATAGCTTCCAATTCTGAAGCTAGTTTCTTTACTTTTGGTTTCATAATTCGACAATTTCCACACCAAGTAGCTGAATACTGCACCACTACAGTTTTATTTTTAGCAACCAAGTCTTGTAAATTATCTTCGTTTAATTCTTTAATCATAACTTAACTATGTTTTTAAGACCTGTCAGGTTTTGAAAACCTGACAGATACTGAGAACTATTTTTTAGTTAGCATGAGCAGCTAAATACTCAGCTGTAGCTTTAGCATTGGCACTCATAGCATCTTTACCTTCTTCCCAGTTTGCCGGACAAACTTCACCTTTTTCTTGCACGTGTGTTAAAGCATCAACTAAACGAAGATATTCACCAACGTTTCTACCTAAAGGCATGTTGTTAATGCTTTCGTGTTGTACCACACCAGCTTCATCTATAATGTAAGTGGCTCTGTAAGTCACGTTATCGCCTTCTACTTGAATAGTTCCTGTTTCTTCATCAAAAGTTTCGTTAGTGATATCTAAGATATCTAAAACACTAGATAGGTTTCTGTTGCTGTCTGCAAGAATAGGGTAAGTAACACCTTCAATACCTCCATTGTCTTTTGCAGTACTTAACCATGCAAAGTGAACTTCAGGAGTATCACAAGACGCACCAATTACTATGGTGTTTCTTTTTTCAAATTCACCTAAAGCAGCTTGAAATGCATGTAATTCTGTTGGACATACAAAAGTGAAATCTTTTGGATACCAAAATAATACTACTTTTTTCTTATTGTTAACTGCTTCTTCTAGAACGTTTAATTTAAAAGTATCGCCCATATCGTTCATTGCGTCAACGTTTAAGCTTGGAAATTTTTTTCCTACTAATGCCATTTTATTTTGTTTTTTTGTAAGAACTGGTTTGTTATTTTTTGATTGAAGCGAAAAATCACAAGCCAGTTCAATTAATGATTCGCTTTTAAGTGTGCAAAAATATGGTGCAACAATAGAAAAGTAAACCTTACAAAATTTTAAAAACTTATTGATTAATAGTATTTATTTATGCGAACTGAAAATGAGAGAGTTACTTCGAGTTAGAAGATTTTAATTGCCTGATTTTAATTGAAAACGCTGCAAAAAATAAGGTTGTAAACGGGCTTAGCCAATTGAAAACGGCATATATAAAATACTCACCAACGCCTACACCTAAAACACTAGATTGATAGGCGCCACATGTATTCCAAGGAATTAGTACTGAAGTTACTGTTCCTGAATCTTCTAAAGTTCTACTTAAATTTTCTGGAGCTAAACCTTTATCCTCAAAAGCTTTTTTAAACATTTTACCAGGGATTACAATGGCTAAATATTGGTCTGATGCAATCACGTTTAAGCCTAAACAACTTATTACCGTAGTTGCAAATAATCCAAAAACTGATGTGGCCACAGACAGTAAAGCACTGGTTATTCTAGAAAGTGCACCAATACCGTCCATAATACCGCCGAATACCATAGCGCAAAGAATAAGATAGATTGTCCAAAGCATCCCTTTCATGCCGCCTGCAGAAAAGAGGTCGTTTAATTTCTCGTTTTCTGTAGTTATTTGTGTGTCAGTAAAAATGGAAGTAAATATTGATGATAATTTAGAAGTTCCTAAACTATTTAAAATATCTGGTTGAAAAATAAAAGCGAAAACTGCTGCCAATAAAATCCCAGCGCTTAAGGCAATTAATGGTTTTGTTTTTAAAAGAATTAAACCGATAACAGCCAACGGAACCAAAAATAACCAATGTGTAATATTGAAAGTGGTATTAATGGTTTCTAATAAATTACTCACATCTGAACGACCAGTAGTTGTAATAGTAAAACTTAAAATTCCAAAAACAATAAGTGTTATTATTATTGTAGGTACTGTGGTAATAGTCATATACTTTATATGTGTAAATAAATCGGTTCCAGCCATTGCAGGCGCAAGGTTTGTGGTGTCACTTAGCGGTGACATTTTATCTCCAAAATAGGCACCAGAAATAACGGCACCAGCTATCATTCCTGGGTTTATGCCTAAAGCTGTTCCAATTCCAACAAGCGCAATACCAACGGTTGCAGAGGTGGTCCATGAACTGCCTGTGGCAATCGATATAATTGCTGCTATAACTACAGATGCAGGCAAAAATATTTCAGGACTTAAAACCTGTAAACCATAATATACCATGGCTGGAATTACACCACTAACTAGCCATGTGCCAGCTAATGCGCCTACTAAAAAAAGAATCATGATAGGAATAAAAACACTTTTTAAGTTTTCCCATATTTCAGATAGCATGATGTTAATAGAAACCTTGTTAAAAAAACCAACAACTGCTGCTACACCACCACCTAGAAGTAAAATAATTTGATTTGTATAAGTTCCAAACCATTCTTGATCTTCTACAAAAAAGACGTTATATGCTAGCATTCCCATTAAAATAACGACTGGAATTAAAGCTTCCCAAATATTCAATTCTATATTTTCAATAATGTTTTGTTTGTCTGCTTTAAACTCAGAAATATTGTCGCCGTCTTGCATATAGTATTTTTTTTAGTCTCGTAATGTTACGATATTATTGTTCATTTTCAAAATTGTGGAACTTATTTGAAAATCAGTGTCTTATGAGTACACGTTTTAATAATATTAACTAAATGTTCTTTGCTTTGTCTCTTATGTCGTCATTTGTTGTTTTAGGGTTATTTATATATAAGCGTGAATTTTTTCATAATTCATAAGATCGTCCATCCCAATCTGATAATCATTCTGAAGAAATAGAAAACTATTTTGAAGAATCATTTTCTGATTCTAGAATTTTTAAAAACAACCAAAGCTTAGAAGTTAATTTAGAAATACATGATTCAATATAAAAAAACATTGGAAGTTAAAATAATAGTTAAACACTTAAAACGATTTATCTCAAATGGAATTATTGGCCTTTAAAAAATAGAATGTTTTTGGTGATCATGTAGATCAAAATAAGATAATAAACGAATTATAAGAGAGCGAATTACAGAACTTTAATGAAATAAAAAAAAACGTCATTCTAAAAACCAAGCTGATAAAACTTAAGAATGAATCCCTTAGTTCCTTAAATTTATGTTCTTAAAATATGGATTCACTAACTCAGATTATTTTAGGCTGCTTGTGGAGATGCTATTGGAAAGAAAATCGGAAATAAAGCCTTGTTATTTGGCGTCATTCCAGATTTAGATGTATTTGTTGGCAACTTACTTTATGGAAACATAATTGACGCTATATTGTTTCATAGCGGGTTTATACATCCTATTTAGACTGTTTTACGCCTTATGGTACACCATTATTTACGCCCCTCAGTAGTTATCGCGTAGCTTTGTGAGGCACTGTATATCTCCGTGTTATAATTCTAAAACCCCAATTTCCACCATACACTCACGCATCATTTTATAAGTACGTTCAATATCAGCATCTAAGCCAATAGAAAAACGAATCAACCCATCGCTTAAACCCATTTCCTTTTGTTCATCTTCAGGAATCTCAGAAGAGGTAGAACTTCCAGGAGCAGAAAATAATGTTTTATAAAAACCAAGGCTAACAGCTAGGTAACCTAAATTTCTATTTTGCATCAATTCCATCAATTTGTTGGCTTTTTCTAGAGAACCAACGTCTATGGTTAGCATGCCACCATATCCATAAGCTTCATTCATCATACTTTTGAATTGCTCGTGAGAAGGATGAGATTTTAGCCCAGGATAAACTGTTTTTAAACCATCTGCTTCAAATTTATTAGCTAAATACAAACCATTTTTGCTATGTTGTTGCATTCTTATATGAAGTGTTCTTAAGTTTTTTAAAACCGAAGCAGCCCTCAAGCTATCCATGGTTGATCCCAAAAGCATACATGCACCATCATTTACATTTCGCAAATCATTTATAAATTCTTGAGTTCCACAAACCACGCCACCAACAGTGTCACTTGAGCCATTTATAAACTTTGTTAAACTATGAATCACAATATCAGCACCTAAGGTAGCCGGTGAAATTGATAATGGAGAAAATGTATTGTCAACTACTAATTTTAAATTGTGTTTTTTGGCAATTTTAGCTAAGCCTTTAATATCAGCAACTTCTAAAAGGGGGTTGCTTACAGACTCACAAAATATAATCTTTGTGTTTTTGGTTATTGAGGCTTCTACAACATCAAGTTTCGTTATGTCAACAAAACTTGTTTTAATATTAAACTTTGGTGTAAAATTTTTAAGAAAGGCATAAGTTCCGCCATAAATGGTTCTGCTTGAAATAATATGATCTCCAGCACCACATAACTGCAAGATAACGGGTGTAATTGCACCCATTCCTGATGCTGATACATTAGCAGTTTCTGTTCCTTCCATAGCCGCTAAAGCTTCTCCTAAATATAAATTTGAAGGTGTAGAATGACGAGAATATAGGTAGCATCCATCGGCATTTCCTTCAAACGTATCAAACATGGTTTTTGCTGATAGAAATGTGTAAGTTGATGAATCTGAAATTGAAGGATTAACTCCTCCAAATTCGCCAAAATACTGTAAGTCTTGAATGTTATTTGCAGGTTTAAATGCCATAATTTTTAATTTTGTCAGGTTGAGCGCGGTCGAAACCTATTATTAATATAATTAATATTTAATTCAAAATTCAGTAATTATAGATTAAAAAACAATTGATTTGTATGATATTAGAAAATAAAACTAATTTATGTTATATTTATAGTTTAAATAACACAATTAGGTTTGTTTTTAAACATTTCAATGAAATATTTTCAATTATGATATTTGATACTACCGATAAAAAACTACTAGAATACCTACAAAAGGATAGTAAACAAACCAATAAGGAACTTTCAAATAAATTGGGTTTATCAGTTACTGCCGTTTATGAAAGGATAAAAAAGCTTGAAAAAGAGGGGTATATTGATAGCTATATTGCGGTTGTTAATAAAAAAAAGGTTGATAGGAATTTTGTTGTGTTTTGCCATGTTAAATTGATTCAGCATAGTCAAGAATTTGTAGTAAGTTTTGAGAGAGAAGTGAAGCGCATAGATGAAGTGCTGGAGTGTTATCATTTAAGTGGCGATTACGACTACCTTCTTAAAGTTATTGTTAAAGATATTGCAGCTTTCAGAGAGTTTATGGTTAAAAAATTAACAAGTATAAATCATATTGGAAGCACGCATAGTATGTTTGTAATCAACGAAGTAAAGTATAGTAATGCTATTAATTTCTAGATGAATTCAATTAAATATAAAGGCTTGGAGTTTTTTGTCATTTTTATATTGATACCAACAAGTTTTACATTAAACTATTCATTTTGGGTTAAATTGGGTGTTGGTTTTTTTGGATTTATTTATGTGATTTATGTTTTATTGAAAATTGAAAACCAGAAATTTGAGATTTCAAAATATTTAGATTGGAAATTTTTTTGGAAGTCAACCATCATAAAGTTAGTTTTAATTGCAATTATTACAATAGGATTTGTTTGGATAACCGATAGCGCATCACTTTTTAGTGTTATGCTTAACAAGCCCATAAAATGGCTTGTATTATTATTTGTTTATAGTTTCTTTTCTGTTTATCCCCAAGAATTAATTTATAGAACATTTTTCTTCAAAAGGTATGCGGGTTTATTCAAAAATGAAGGGTTACTTATTTTTGTTAATGCCATTTTCTTTTCTCTAGCACATCTTTTTTTTGGAAGTGTTTTGGTGCTTGTTTTAACTTTTCTAGGCGGGTTATTATTTGCTTATACCTACAAAAAAACACAATCTACACTTCTGGTATCTATTGAACATGCTATTTATGGCTGTTGGCTTTTTACAGTAGGTATGGGTGAAATGCTTGGTTTTCCTGTGTAAATTTATTGATAATTTTCTTTTTACGATATATAATATTACGATAACAAAATCTTTTACTATTTTAGAGCAGCTATTATTAACTAAAAATCAAAGTAAAACATGAAAAAATTAGGACTGATTATTTTAGGATTCATTATTGGAGCGGTATTAACGTATTATTTTTGTCCCCGACAAATTGATGATATGTACACTATGGATGTAGAAAAGGTAATTCCAAAAGACACTATTTCTGTTGCACAAGCCAAAATATTAAGTAAAAATTGGGAAAATAATAATGCTACAGAAATAGACTCAACATTTGAAGTTGAAGGTTCAAAAAAGAAAATACGTTCTGTTTGGTGGTCACTAAAAGAAGTTAATGAGTACTTAGCTTATGCAAAAGCAAAATCGGATTCTTTAGGATATACTATGACGGGTGTTCGCGTGTATCTAGGTAACTATGGTAAAAATTCAAACCCAATAAAAAAGAATAGAAATACCATGTTTATTGTACCAACAGGTCCCAAGAAACATTCTAAAGCAAGTAGTTTAAATCTGTTTTTACCACCATCAGATACTGATATTCTTGCACCGCCTTTAAATGAAGGAGGAGGAAGTGGCAACGGTTATCCACAATAATTTGTGCAAGAATTTTTATTAGAAAACTATAGTGTATTAACACATTCAGTTGAAGCCATGGCGGCCTTAACAGGAATATTTTTATTTAAATATTACAGAAAATCTGTCGCAAAATATTTCATATATTTTTTGATTTTTTTAACCTTTTGTGATTTTTTGAATACATATACTTGGTTAGTGAAACCTGATAAATCACTTAGTTTTTTAATAGGTACTTTAATTCAAAAAAACTATTGGTGGTCAACTTTATTTTGGAAAATAGGTGCTATAATGTTTTTTGCATTCTACTATCAAAAAATTATAAAAGCTAAACATTTTAAAAATATTATTAAGTATGCTAGCTATATTTTTCTTACCTTTTCAATGATTTATATTTCGTTGAATTGGGAAGATTTTTTCAACAGTTTCTTCCCTAGCATTAGTATTTTTGGGGCAATTATTGTTTTTTTATGCACTGTTTTTTATTTTTTAGAAATACTTCAAAATGATGAAATATTAACCTTTTACAAATCATTAAATTTCTATATTAGTGCTGCTATTTTTATATGGTGGTTAATTATTACACCTATTGTTTTCTATGATAATTATACTTCATACGAAATTGGTGTTTATGAAAGAGATTGGGATTATATAAAATTGAGAAGGCTTTTATATTTATCCGCTAATATACTTATGTATTCAACTTTTACCTTTGCTTTAATATGGTGCAGACCTCAGAAAGACTAGCTAGTACAGCTTCAGAACGTTATTTATTGGTGTATATGATATTAGTTTTAATTATCATTACCTCACTAGTAATTGTGTTTTTTGTGGTGTTTCAGAAACGTAAAAATAAATTACTACTAGATCAGATTAAGCAACAACAAGCCTTTGAGCAAGAAATTATTCAGGCGCAAACCGAAGCTCAAGAACAAACATTAAAAAATATAGGATGGGAATTACATGACAATGTGGGTCAGTTATTGTCATTCGCAAGTATGCAATTGAGTATTTTAAAGATGCAAGTGTCTGATGATGTTAAAGAAAAGTTTAAAGATACCACAGAAGCACTTAGCAATGGTTTAAAAGAAGTACGCTCATTGTCCAAGACATTAAATAACGATGTGATTTTAAACATTGGTTTTGAGAAGTCTATAACCAATGAGTTAGACCGATTAAAGAAAATGAAGTTTACATCGGCAGAACTTAAAATTATTGGAAATAAAGCCGATTTTAATGACCGGAAACATGAAATTATTATTTTTAGAATTCTTCAAGAGTTTTTATCTAATACGGTTAAATATTCTGAAGCAAAAAATATAAGTATTACTCTAGATTATAAACCTGACAATATAATTATTATCGCAACTGATGACGGGAAAGGCTTTGATATAAATGCCATAGAAAAAGGATCAGGTTTAATTAATATGAAAAGCAGAGCAACTTTAATTGGCGCTGATTTGGATTTGAATTCTAAACTAGGTGAAGGCGTAAAACTAGTATTAAACTATCCTTTAGCTTGATTATCCGAAATACTTAAAAACGGTTCTTAGTAAACTCATTTTCCCTTTGTAAGGCGCATACCTAAATGAAGGATCAAACCAATTACCACGTTTTACAATAGGTTTTGTATTTGAAAAGGTATTAAAACCATGTTTTCCATGGTATTTGCCCATACCGCTAGCACCAACACCTCCAAATGGTAATCTGTGATTTCCAAAATGAATTAATAAATCATTAATTACACCACCACCAAAACTGTATTTTTCAATGGTTTCTTTAATAAAAGAGGTATTGTTTGAAAACACATAGAACGATAGAGGTTTCTCTATATTCCATATAATCTGTTCAATATCTTCTTCAGTGTCATAAGTTAAAATCGGCAAAATCGGGCCAAATATTTCTTCTTGCATTAGTTGACTATTCAAATTAGGTTCATCAACTATGGTAGGCGAAATGTAGCATTCGTTCGCATTGATTTCACCACCAAAAGCAATGCTAGAATCCATAAGTAAGGTTTCAAGTCGTTTTATGTTGTTTTTATTGATTATTCTGGGGAAATCTGGTGATCCTTCAGGATTCTCACCATAGCGTCTTAAAATTTCAGTTTTCAAAACAGCAATAAGTTCCTGTTTAATATTAGACTTGGCAATAACATAATCTGGTGCAATACAGGTTTGTCCACCATTTAAAAATTTGCCCCAAACTAATCTTCTAGCTACAAGTTTTAAATTTACCGAATCGTCAATAATACAAGGCGATTTTCCACCAAGTTCTAACACCACAGGCGTTAAATATTTTGCTGCAGCTTGGGCAACAATTTTTCCAATCTTTGTACTTCCAGTAAAGAAAATATAGTCCCATTTTTGGGCTAATAATGCTGTTGATATCTCCACGCCACCTTCTATAGAAGTTGCATGGGATTCTGGGAACACATTTTTAATAATTCGAGTAATTACTTTAGAAGTATGTACTGTTAATTCGCTAGGCTTCACAACTACTGTATTTCCAGCCGCTAAAGCCATAATTAAAGGTTCCATGGCTAAAAGAAAAGGGTAATTCCATGGTGCTAGTATCAGTATAGTACCAAAAGGCTCTTGGTATAAATAATCTTTTGATGGAAATGTTAATAATGAAGATTTAATGCGTTTTGGTTTTGCCCATTTTTTTAAGTGTTTTATTGCTAAATTCAATTCAGAAATAACGATTCCAAATTCACTTAGGTAAGCTTCAAATTCAGATTTTTTAAAGTCTTTATTTAAAGCATCAATAACAGCTTGTTCATTAGCTAGAATTTCAACTTTTAATGCTTTTAAAAGAGATAGTCTATAATCTAAATCTTTTGTTTTTTGTGATTTAAAAAATCCACGTTGATGACTAATGATGTTAGATATGGTATCCAATACTAATGTTTTTTTAAAGGTATTCAAATTATACCAAATAGGTTTTAAAAAGAAATAATTTTAGTGTGAACAACGTTTTTTCAAAAAGCTATTTGGGCGCCTGCCTGCTGGAAGTCAGGATATAGCAAGTTTTTTGTTACTATTATCCTGTAAATACAATTAATTTTTCTTACAAATAAATCAAAAAATCCTAACAAAAAACCATTAGGACTTTAC
>TARA_R110002126_G_scaffold34665_2_pt1 | contig 11493 bp, 10 predicted proteins | sample TARA_R110002126 | Tara Oceans TARA_R110002126 (sample SAMEA4397536) | marine metagenome | biome: Polar Biome; feature: [DCM] deep chlorophyll maximum layer (ENVO:01000326); material: water (ENVO:00002006), including particulate matter (ENVO:01000060) such as... | depth 30 m
AAAAAAGTTTTTAGGTGAGTTTGATTTCTCATCAGTTAAAGATTTTATGAGATTAGTTGAGAATGAAGGTGATACCTCATTTCAAGGTCAAATAAACTATGGTGTTGAAAACTCAACAACTGATTATTTCGCATTTTTAGAATATGATGATGAAATGTCTGCAGTATGGTTAGAATCAGGTGTAGAATACATTAAACATTATCCTGAAGTTGGGGTGTATCTCCCAATTGTATTTGAATGTAACCCTGAAGGTCAATTCCTATCATTTACAAACGAATCAGTATGGGCTAAAGATTTTTCTGAAGAAATGGGTTACATCGATAATAATGTTCTTCAAAATTTTGGGAACTTTAACTTTGATGGTATGATAGTAAAGAAATCAGTTGTTGAAGAGTTTGGTGGGTTGAAATCCAATATGGAATTAACATTCACATATGAATTCTTATTAAGAATGACTTATAATTCAGTGCCAGTGATGGTTATACCAAAATTAGGAGTTAAACATACTAATAGTAGAGAAGGTTCTTTATTTATGGATTATAAACAAAGAATGAACCCTATTGAAAGTAGATTTTGGCAGAATCAAGCGAAGAAAGAATATTATTGGGGTGAAGATAGAGAAATAACATATGAGCGTGAAGAAGCTTAAATGTTAGAAGAAAAAAAGAAACGAGGTAGAAAGAGAGTCAACGACTTATACTTCGGTCCAGATCAAGAAGTTGCTGTTAGGAAATTTTTAAGTTTAGGGGAAATGATACCTGATATCAGAGATCCAAAATTTAAAATTGATCCTAATAAGGCTAGACAACTATGGACAGGGACAACTGAAGATGGTTTTGAAAGGGAAAGAGTATATAATAGGGAGCTCAGAGATCCTTTAAACAAAATGATTGAGTCAATCATCAGAAAATATAAACTCTACCCCAAAGACATGGTGTTTGAGGACATACACGCAGATACCTTATCTTTTTTAGCAACCAAAATGTCAAAGTTTGATTTTGACGCTAACAAAAAAGCGTATTCTTATTTTGGTACAATCTGTAAGAATTACTTATTAGGTAAGTTAATCAAAGATGATAAGAAGATGAAACAGAACTTATCATATGATGATGTCTATAGGACTGTAGAAGAAAGACCTGAAATGATTTATTACCTAGAAGAAGGTGATAAAACAACTTTAGAAACTTTCATAACAGAAATTTCAGATTCCATTAAAGAAGAAATGATGGATAGTAAATTAAATGATAATGAATTAAAAGTAGGGGATGCGTTAGTAACTATTTTAGATAACTGGGAAAATATTTTTGAGAATGTTCAAAGTGGTAATAAATACAATAAAAATTTAATCTTATCCTACATCAGAGAAATCACTACACTAACTACTAAAGACATTAGATTGGGTATGAGAAGGTTTAAAAAAATATATAAACTCACAAAAAACGATAAATTAGATAAGGGATTATTATAAAACGTCTTATTCTAATATTTATATAGAAAAGACAAATGGCACGACCAAAGAAAACAAAGATAACTCTTAATAAAGAGAGTTTAACTGAATTCATGCAGGAGATATATAATGATAGTGTAACTATGATGAATACTGCTCGAAAAGAGTTAAATGAAAGAAAAAATAGAGCTGAGGTTGAAGACATTGGAGATGAGTACCAAATAGGGAAAGTTAACAATGAAACTATTAAAATCATTGACTCCGCAATCGATAAAAAATTAGCATTAGCTAAACTACAAATCCAAATAGTAACAAATAACAAGGTTGATAATGATGTGCAATCTAACGGTGAAGCCCTTTCAGAAGATGATAAAACAACTTTAAGGGAAATGTTTAAGAAACAACAAGATAAAACTAATTCGGAATACGATTTAGGGGAAGATTAATATAATAGTTTTATGCCTACTATAGAAGAGAGACAGCAAGGGTATGTAGAAGGAAAATCAGATACTGCGGAACAGAAAGCCCAAGTGCTTGGTATAGTCTCAATGATTAAGACTTTCTGTTCTAATTTTCCAACCTTAAATATAGATTTCTCCATCCCAATGATGGATGTTGTAGATGTTATCCGATACCTTTTAGATATGTTAGGTTCTTTATTGGGGTTACAAATACCCGAAATTAGGGATATGTTAACCCAATGGCTAATTAAAGTGATGAAACCATTAGAGAAAGAAATCACCTTTGACCTTAAAACTAATTTAAAATCTTGTTTTGCGTGTAAAATAAGTCCAAAGATACCTGATTGGATGTTTACTGATGGTATTAATATAGAAGTTGATCAAATAGATTTAACTTCTATGTTAAAAGTTAATCCTGATAGTGAAGTAGGTGGGTTGTTATATGATTCATCATCAAATAAAGATATGAATAGATTCTTATTCGATGTGATACAAGACACTCCTAACGAACAACCTTGGACAGACCCATACAACCCAGATAAAACTATTGCTACTTTTAAATTTGTTGAAACAGGGTCATTTGTTGGATATGATAAAAATTCAGATACGGGTGGTGGTGATACTGGACAACAAAACAACGACAAACGGAACAATGTTATTAACATGAAGATTGATTCTTCTTATCAAAGTAAAACATTCATAACTTTCTTAAATGATTATATAGACTCTCAAAGGCCTTTATTTACTTCAGAAAAAGCAATCCCACAAGCAATGGATTTCATTTATGGTGTGTTGAGTAAGAAAATTAATTTAGATGAAATAAGTTTAGAAAAACAAGCAGAATTCGATCAAACGATAGAAGATTTAATTAAATGTGGTGTAGATGACCCTAATGTAATACTGAATGATTCCTTTTTTGAATTTGATGATAAACAAGTTATTAATATTAAAAGAAGGGTAGAAGAAAGAAAAAGAGGTATAATTAATTTAGATAATTGTGGTGAAGAAGAATCTTTAGTAGACTTCCATAGTGTTAAAGATTTTAGTGATAGGTTAAAGACAGAACCAAATGAAAATAAAAGAGTTACCATAGTTAATAATGGAATTAACCAACTTTCTGATGTTAGTTCAAACAATGTCTCACCACAAAATAAAACTAAAGCTAAATGGCAATTCATCATTAACTTAATTGATGCAATTAAGATAACAATAATTAAGATGATACTCTCACCAAAGATTAATATATTAATCATAACATTATTTTATTTGGTTAATGGTCAAGCGAGGTTTACAAGTGTAAGAGACTTTATTAAAAATATAATATGTCTTTTAAGGGAAATGATTCAGAAATTATTGAAAAAATTAATTTATGAGTTATTATTACCATTAATACTGAAAGCAATTACGATATTATTAAAGTGCTATATTAAATTTAAAGTGACCCAGAAAAAAGAACAAATAAAAGAACAAATCGCAAGTTTGACACCATTCCCTGATTTACTTAATAAAGGTTTAGATAAAGCATTTGGTGTAGTGGAAGGGGCTGCCAATTCTGCAATTGATGTGGGGGTTGACTCAGGAGAAAGTGCAATTGCGAAAGGTAACAAAAATCAAACAAGTTAATAATTATGGAATCGAATTGTAAAGATACTGATAATAAAGAAATATACACAACTAAAAAACCTAGGTTTCAGGTTCCTTTAACTAGCATCACTAAAGTTATTCAGATATTAAAAATGTTATTGAATATGCCGGAAATACCAATGCCTGGGTTAAATAAATATTTAATAACTGTAGGTAGTAAGTTTAGATCCGGTATGAGTTCAACTGATTTAGCTGCAAGGATTATGAATAGAAAAACAGAAGCTGGGATACCTACTGAAACATTACCGAGTGGTGCACCTAATATAGATTTGAAAATGGAACGAATAAGGGCAGAAGAGATAATAAGGGAATTAACAACAAAGGGTAAAATAACCGTCAGCTTTCCTACATCAGCAATCAAATTTGAAGGTAGTGGGTATGGGTATGTTACGGGAACTAATACAGATGAAGCAAAAGGTGAAGGTGTCATTAGTTAAAAACATAGAGTGGGACAATATGTCAAACGCTAACATTAGAGAGAAACTAATGTCATTACAGCATGAGCACGAATCACTTAAAAATAAGATGAATGAGATGACAGATATTATGGAATCTTTGGAGATTGAATATTTACATGGAAATGAAGTTATAATAAAAAGATCAAAAGGTGAGTAATGGGTGTAGGAATGTTAAATAGTGATAGTAGAGGTGGTGGAGTAAAATTTATCAAGATAGGTGAAGTAGTACAGAATTCTGACGCTAGTGGTGTTGGCGAACTTAAAGTAAGGTTAGAAGGTGGTACAGATAAAAATGACACTACAGCTAACTTAATACCTTGTTTACCATTATTACCTAGACATATTAATATAATGCCAGAAGTGGGTGAGGCAGTATTCGTCTTTCAATTAGAAATGACTTTAGGTCCGGAAACTACACAGAAGAGTGAACGTTTTTGGTTTGGACCAATTGTTAGTCAATTACCAGATTTAGAAAAATCAGAAAAAGTAAAAGGGTTATCCGGTTTTCTTCGTGGTATAATTCACCCTAATAAAAATATAACAGAAATACCTGAATCACATGGGGCTTACCCCGATAAAGAAGATGTGGCATTACAAGGAAGAGGGTCAGGTGATTTAATATTAAAAAAAGAGCAATCAATATTAAGGATAGGTAAATTTAAAAGTGGTAATAGATTAAAATTCAATAAAGAAAATTTAGGATATATTCAACTAAAACATGGCGATGATGATCTTAAAAAAGAATTTATCGATGATATTGTCACTGTTTATAAGTACACACCACCAGAAAAGAAAATGACTGCGCAAATTACATCAATAATGAGTAATGGTGTTATATTACCTGAAGGTCTAACAGATGATGAATATTCCACTGCAAGTTCACATCAATTACTGATGACGAAGAAGAATTTAAAAACAAATAGTATAGATAATAGTGACAGTGGTAGTTATAGTGCAAGAACAGAAGCATTAGAGGCATCAATTAACGCGTTGGGTGGTGATGGGTCAACTTTCGAAGGGGTATATGCTTTAAGTGGTAAATGGGAATTATTCACTAAAACAAAAGAAATATTAGAACACTACGCAGAAGGGTCACAAGATTCCTTTAAAAATGGAACTGTCATTTACCCAAATAGTACTCAAAAAGTGCAAGAGACTAAAAAAGTATTAAAATTAACAAAAAGCACTAGTGGTGTTAAGAGTACAATTGTTAATATTGTTGCAGATAAAATTAATTTAATTAGTCATGATGGTGATCATACTTTTGAATTAACTGACCCCAAAGATTTAATTACTAAAGATACACAAAACGATATAAATACAAAGGCACACCCAATGGTATATGGTGATACATTAGTAGAATTTTTAGAGTTAGTGAGGGATTATGTTAAATCACATGTTCATCCTTATCATGGGATGGTAGCTGATGAAGGTATAGAAAAGTTAAGTGTTTTAAATTATGACCTACAAACAATACTAAATAAGAATATTAACTCTAATTAAGATATTTATAATAAAAAGGAATAAATGGTAATCAGAACATACATAGATAAAGATAATACTATAATTAAAAGTTTATTAGCAAATACAGGTAGAAATGAGATTGCTCAATTATATTATGGTGGTGACGCATTAGTAACTAACTATACGAGACACTTAATATATTTTGATGTGGATGATTTACAAACAAAATATAATAATGGTGAGTTAGGCGATTTAAGTAACTTAACTCATACATTAAAGATGACTAATACTTCCTTCTTTGATGAAGATTTATTATCGCAAAAAACATGTGAAGGATTTCAAAGGGCATGTTCATTTGATTTAACACTTTTTAGGGTTAATAAATATTGGGATGAAGGATGTGGGTATGACTATACCCAATCAATCACACAACAAAGTGATGAGATTACTTATGTAGAAGGTGCTAGTAATTGGGTCAGTTCGACTTCAACTATTGATTGGGATGATCCTGGCGTTTATTCAGGTTCACCATCGGCAATTACTGTAACAACACAAAGCTTTGATAAGGGTAATGAAAATTTAGAAATGGATATCACCAATGAGGTTAATAGTTTAATCACAGGTGGTACAGTTAACTATGGTTATGGAATATCTTTTGATAGAGATTTAGAATTAGTTATAAAGGCTGAATCACAATACGTAGGTTTTTTCACTAAAGAAACTCAAACTTATTATGAACCATTTGTTGAGACATTATACGATAACCCAATTAGAGATGACAGAAATAAATTCTATAAAGGGAAAACAAATAAATTATACCTCTATGTTAATGTAGGGGGTCAACCAACTAATTTAGATAATAACCCTAGTGTTATTATTAAAGATGAAGATGATGTTACCTATACCGCAATAACAACAGGACAAACTGTACAAGTAACTAAAGGTGTTTATAGTGTAGAATTCTCCATACCAACATCTGCTGATGATTGTGTAATATATAGTGATATATGGGGAGACTTAAATGTTAATGGTGTGTCAAGATCTGATGTTACTTTAGACTTTGAAGTTAGAGATGATGAGAATTATTTTGATATTGGAACTAACGATAGTAATTCATTAGATTACTATATGTCTGTGACAGGTATTAAGAGGGAAGAGAAGATTAAAAGAGGTGACCAAAGGAAAGTATTCGTCACTGCAAGAAAACCCTTTACAACTAACGAAACTGATGTCATTGATGGTTTAGAGTATCGTCTTTATATTAAAGAAGGTACAACTGAAGTAAATGTAATAGATTGGCAAAATGTTAATAGAACATTCAACAACAATTACTTTATTATTGATACATCTTGGATGATACCTAACATATACTATATTGATGTTAAATTAACTTCTAATCTTGAAGTTAAAACATATAGTGATACAATGAAATTTAAAATTGTTAATCAGATAGATTTACATTAATCTTCTGTTACTGGTGCCGATGGTGCTTCAGGATATTTAAAATCCGTTACTATTGGTTTTATTTGGTTTGCAACAAGATCATCAAGCCATTCATTCATCGATTCTTTACTTACCTCTTTAGGTAAATCAAAATACGCTTTCTCAACTAACACACCTTCAACATTTGCAACATCATCTGTTGTACTATCCCCTAAACTATATTTAATTGAGATGGTTGGTTCAGTATTTGTTCCCCTATAGTCACCAAAATCGAAGCTAACTTTAATTATTATTATTTTTCTTTCTGTTACATCTCTTTCATGTCTTGGTAGTTCCCATCTGTAATCATAATTAACCGGTAAATATAAACTAAAACCATTATAACTGTCCCAGAAATGACTAGTATGTGGTGTCACCTCACCACCAATACTTAAATCCCAGTCTCCACCATGTATTTCGTCATCTTCTAAACTCTTTTTATAGTGACTAATAAAGGTACCCATATAACCCCTTAAAATTTCAGCAACGTGGACTTCACTGTTAATTCTATTTTCTTTAAATAAATCATCACCATGCATTACAAATAACCTACTTATCTTATAAGCTTCATGAAATGACATTTGCCATTTATCATTTAATTCTTTCGTAATATCATTCGTATTTAACCTCCAGTATCTAAAGTCATCATCCGCATTTTTTACATATTTTTTATATAAAGACTTTAATACTTTCTTTTGTGTTGGTGTAAGGTTACCTAAATCATCAACCATTAAACCCTCTGTAAGTATAGCTTCTTTTATAACGTATTTCTTTTTAATTCTCATAACTTAACTATATTCTATTTGATCATGGCTATCTACTTCTATATTACCGATATCCATTTCCCATTCAGGGTAATCAAACCCATCAACATTTATTTCTTCACCTATTTCTATGTCACTATGTATACCACTATTAATGTTAATTTCCGCTTCATCATGACTTTTAGCATAAACCCAAACATTACTATCTTCTGCAACACCATAATTCTGACTTACAACATTAATACCACCAGTCCATGTATATTGACCAAAATATGATAACTCTTCTCCCATAAATTGATCATAATCCCCTTCATCATTATACCTAATAAAAAAGTTATACGATAATACTAAACTATCTTGTTCAGGTAAAAGAAATACCCTACTTATTTTTTCACCTAATAATGGTATCGCATGGCTACTTTCACTAACCTTAACATCTACTTCATACCTTTTCTTTTGTGGGGTATTTTTATGACACCATTCAAATATCTTTATAGTTTGTTTGGTTATGTTATTCGTAATACGTTCAAATGATACGTCATCAGGAATTGACTCCTTAAACAATCTTTTGTATTGTGATTCATTAATAGTGATTTTCATTCCATTTATAAATATCTACGAAACATGAAAGCATAAAAAAAGGGTAGAAAAAATCTACCCTTTTATTTTATAATATATTAATTAAGACTATCTTAATTCGTTAATATCAAACGTTTGAACTCCATCCACTCTAATATTACCATAGAATCTGTTGTTTACCATCTTCTTAGCATATCTCGTCATAATCCCCTTCGTTGGAGCGAAGTTAAATGGATTTTGTAACGTTGGAGTTAATTGTAAAGGTACGTATGGTGCGTAGATATATCCAGTATCTAACAACGATTTTCCTTTATGCCCAATAAGTATTGAGTTAGCTGGTGCATATGGATCTCTGTATACTGTGTATCTTCCTCCTAATGAACCGATTTTCTCAATTCCCATGTTATATTGATCTTGTTCTGGGTTAGCGTTACTTACGTGGAAGTATTCTAAATCATCAAAGATAGCTGATACTTCAGACGATACAACAACAAAGTTAGCACCACCTTTAAGTGTAGCTTTATGAATTTGTGCAGACAATTGATTCACTTTAGTAATCAATGTTTGATTCCATTCTTTTTGTGTGTAAGCGTTGAAACCTCCACCTGAATTAGCTCTTTTCCATCCGTTGTAATCCCATCTTAAAGACCAAGCTCCACCTTTTCTAAGGTCTCTTAAAATCTCTCTATCGATTTCAGCTGCAACTTGCTCAGAAAGCAATGCTGTTAATTCAGCCTCTGCATCGATGTTATGGAAAGCACTAACGTCTTGTGCCAGTTCTGGTGACCAAGTAGCTCTTAATTTTCTTTCAGTTACTGATACAACAACTTCATCAAGTTCGAAAGATACTTCTCCCATTTCAGTTGTGTATTCCATATCTTCGTATTGTAACCAAGATGCAGTAAATGTATTACCTGAAGATGCAACAGACGTTGATGTGAATCCTGATTCAGCACCAGTATAACCATCAATTCTACCTGAAGAACAATCAACACACGCTGGGTGAGTTAAATCAACTTCTACTAATAGACAACCATCAGGAGCACAAATACCACCTGTAGAATAATCCACAATACCTTTTCCGTATTTCTGTGTTACCAATCTAAATGGTACTTCCTCACCACTTAAAGCGATTGATGTTCCATCATTATCAACGATATCACCATTAGTAACAACTTTTAAAGAAGCTAAGAAAGATTCTGTATCTACCTCATTTCCGTAAGAATCAGTTAATCTACCTGCACTAGAATCAGTGAATCCTTGAATAGCTAATTTGATATATCTTACTGAATTATCCGCCCCTAATGTTTTTTGTTCGTTAGCTGGGTAGCTAGTTGAACAAGTTAAACCTGACACCATTGTAGTACCAGAATTAGGTCCGAAAGTGTTAGCTTCAACACCATTCGCAGTTAATATAGTAGATGCTCCTTTTGACTTATCAAATAAACCATCGTTATAATATAAATCATAAAGAGACTTCTCTTCATACGTTGCAACTGCAGTTCCAGCATTACCAAAAGGTAAAGAACCATTGTTACTAGCAGTACTATCAACCTTACCACCTAATGCAACTGGTGCGTCAGATACTTTAGGAATAAAGTAAAATAATTTACCGATTGGCATGTTCATAGCTTGTACTGATACGATATCATTAGCTAATAATTTAGAGAATACTCTTCTTACGATTGGAAATACAACAGTTTCGAAAGAACCTGATGAACCAGCGTCAGAAGACTCTGTTAATAAAGAAGATGCTTGGTTTTCATATAACTGAGCAACGTTCTCTTTGATGTGTCCTTTAAGACCATCTAAGAATCCTAAACTATCCCATTTCGACATAGTTTTTGTTCTAATTTGTTTTAGGTGTTCAAGTCCGATATTACCGACTTCACCTGAATTTAATAAATGTCCCATTTTTTTAATGTTAATTTTACTTTTTATTATTTATCTTTCAATTCTCTTCATTAAATCTTTAATGGCGTTAATCTGTGGATCAACATAAGCCTTAGCTTCATTAAGATTTGATTTAGAAGAATCAATAGTTTTATTTATTTTCTTATCTACAGATTCAGTTATTGGAGATTTCTCACCTAACTCACCTTCGATAGATTTAAAAAGAGATTTGGATTCTTTAATAGTTTCAATATCATCAAATCTTTTTAAGATTTTCATCTTCTCTTTTTTAGTAGTAGAATGTTCAGTAAACAATCTTGTAGCGTGAGCTAAATTTTGATTGAACAATGCCACTTCATTTATTTTAGTTTTGAATAACTTCAGAGCTTCTTTATATTCACCATTTCTAGTTTTTAACTCTTTGTATTCTTTTAGTAACTTTTGGTATGACTCATTTCTTACATTAGTTTTAGATTCAGTAACTCTTCTTTTAGTAGTAGGTTTTCTATTTATAGATTCTCTTACTAAAGGTTTTCTGTTTCTTTTAGATTCAGTAACTCTTCTTTTAGTAGTAGGTTTAAGATCTCTTCTTCTTATGTCAGCTCTCGTTCTACGAGTACTTTCAAGTTCTAAATCTTCTTCATCGTCCATACCCATTTCTGCGTCTACTTCTGAATCCATTTCTGCATCTAACACAACTTCATAGACATTTTCTACTCCTTCTCCTGTCGTATCATCTCCACAATCTTCACAAAGACTTTCATCTACTTCTTCAAATTGTTCTTTAATGTAATACTCAGCACCTGTCTGATTATCTTTAAGTGTGATTCCACCTTCGTCTTTTACAACTTCAATTTCATCATCGTCACTCATAGATTTGAAAACTTTCATAACTTCATCGTCTCCAGCCATAGTAAGATCCATTTCATCCTCGTCTCCAAGTCCTTCTAAATCTCCTAACATTCCTTCTTCGTCTCCAAGTTCCATAGGTAATTCCGATCCTTCTTCATCGTCAAGTCCTTCTAAACCTTCTCCTTCACCATCAAGATCCATTCCTAGTTCAGCTTCCGCATCACCTTCTCCTTCACCATCAAGATCCATTCCTAGTTCTCCTAACTCTGCGTCTCCGATTGAATCATCTCCTGCGTCATCTCCAGGTAATCCATCTTCCATTTTTTCATTTTGATCCTCTAACTCATCATCTTCAATCCCTTGTTCATTAAGAGATTCTCTAACAACGCTATTAATTTCTTCCTTCATAGTCGAAGCAAGTATTTCTTTTGTGTTGGCTTTTAAGGCAT
>TARA_R110002126_G_scaffold98045_1_pt1 | contig 11485 bp, 5 predicted proteins | sample TARA_R110002126 | Tara Oceans TARA_R110002126 (sample SAMEA4397536) | marine metagenome | biome: Polar Biome; feature: [DCM] deep chlorophyll maximum layer (ENVO:01000326); material: water (ENVO:00002006), including particulate matter (ENVO:01000060) such as... | depth 30 m
ATGTCAGCGAACCAACATGGTTGCCAAGCATTACATCGGTAATTCCAGGTCGAACTAAGAGGGTTACACGGTCTTTGGTGGGCGTTCTTGTGGTAAAACAATACCGGTAGTATGAAAATAGGTGTTTTGCAGTACTTTGTCATGGCAAGGTACTTCTGCTGCTGCTGCGGATACCCCTGGTAACGACACGCAATGGATTGAGCAGCAATGGTCACAGGCTTCGCAAAGCTCGGCACTGGTTACATATGTATTACCGACGGTGTTATCGACGGACATGTTTGGCGATGTGTCAGTAGCATCTGGTGAAGAGTGATGATGATTGGCGAATGACTGCTGATCAGTCATTGAATCTATCGTTATTGAGCTTTGGTGGTGTTGCTGGCTTTGGCAATGAACCATAGCATATAGGCCAGTTCCCTTAAAGAGAAACAGCAAGCAAAGTACTATGATAAATAAATTACCTGAGCGCATGCGTAATCCAGAATTGTAGTCAACTTATGATAAGTCAGTTTGCAAAAAAGTTCAAACGGCCACCGAAAATAACATCGACAACAACAGAGCCTAGCGGGCAGTGTAGCCCCTTCGTGATTGGTCGTAAAGCCTGGCTGTTTGCCCACACAAAAACCGGAGTCAAAGCTAATATTGCGCTGTGCAGACTGGTTGAAGCCAAATAATAAACGGCTTAGAGCCTTATCACTATCTGACTCAGCTGTGTGAACAACTGCCAACAGCCAACACGTCTGAGGAATTAGCTAAACTGCTGCCGTAGTGATCGGAACAAAAACCCTACCGCAAGGTGTGGTTATTGTGACGTTTACTCATAAATGGCCATTTACGCAGAATATATTCAGGTCTCGGTACTTATAGTTCCTTATTCGCCGCCATAAACAGCAAGTAAAGCCCAAACCTGATGCCATATTCGCTATGCCTTCGCCGATGCTGAACTTGGTCTTTTCCGCGGGCTATCCTTTTTCGCTGTCGTGAGATGTTAGAGCCCTTGCTGGCGACAAAATCAACCGCGAGGTAACCCTCTGGGGCATAATCATCGTCAGTGCGATTATCCCTAAATGCCGTTTGCCAGCTATCGAGTGACCACTTTTCCCACTGAGTGGCGCGCTGTTCTGAATGAAGTGGAGCTCGCGATACCAGTGTGAACCGCATTCTGTGTTTGACGGAAAACGCCTTTTTAAACACGTGCATGGCATTAATAAAACGACGCAATAGAGCTATGTCATAAAATCGGAAATGTGGCCAGGCTACTGAGCAAGACGCGACGGCGTAGCTTGCAGCCCATAAGATGTCTGCCTGCTCTTGCTCTTTGAGCTGATTGAATTCCCTCGTCATTCGCAGTGCGATATTCAGGCTTTGGGCGCTGACAGGTGGTGCCGGCAGCTTCGCTACCGGAGTGATATTAACTCTGGTGCTGTCTATATAGATAAACCGTTTGTGATTGCGGGGGCGTTTTTTGTACTCGAATTTTGATGTTGCATTAAACTGCTGTCGGAAAAAATAGTCAGCGTTACCAAGAGCCAGCATTAATCGACTTAGTTCAATATTAGCTTCTTCTGCGCATATTTCTGCTGGTATGTTGTAATTAATACAGCGAACTAAAGCCCGGTAAATGTCCAGCTCTAGCGCTTGCTGAGGGACTGCGAAATTCAACGAGCCAAGGTAGCGTTCAGTTGCTTTATTCCAGTGTTTTAGGTTAACCGGTATGCATTTTTTTAATAGCTTTTGAGCAGCGTAACCTTCCATGCCCTGATACGGGGGAACATAGCTTGTCTGTTCAGTGCGAGCCCGGGTCGCAGTGCGTACATCCACACCTGCAAGCATCGCTTCAGCATTTCGGCTTAAGTGAGGTGTACTGTTATTTAACTCCATCCAGATTAGCCAGCTTGCACTATGAATGTAATGAAACAGTGTCATGCTTGGACTGGCATGACCTATCATGGCGCTGATGGTATGTAGTACTTTTCTGGTAGGTCGACCATCAGGAAGGTATAAAAGCACCGATTTAGCTTTTTTCAAATGGGTAAATTCAGGGTTGCCTGTCAGTGTGGCAAGTGGCGGCAGATATCCATCATGTTGTTTTTCCTGCCAGCTCCAAAACATCCAAGTGGCAAAGGAATGGCGCAGATGATGAAAACGGAAACTGTCATCACCGGAAATGCGTTGTAGTAATGTTGTCAGCGGTTCGAACAGTAGCTCTTCAGGTGCTAACGGCCGATCTATGTGGCCAAATGGCGGTTTATCACCAAAATAAAACAAGTAGGGTGAATGCTTGGTACCAAACTCTAGCCTTGCTTTGAGGTACTCAGTAAAAACCGCCTTTTCTGTATCACTTAATAATAATCCGATAGGGATCCGCCGCTCGGCTGATGTTGTCTTTAGGGAGCGTTGTTCATGTGGTGTGATGTACAGTGTTGTGTAGTCAGAAAACTTATCTGAATTTCCGTTTGTCGGTATTTCGATATCCTGCAGACGCAAAAAATGCGCTTCGCGACGACGTAAACCACAGCGAAAACCTAAAATTAACAGTAACGTCAGAGCCCTTGCTTGCAGATAACTTAGCCCTGATTGCTGCTCTGTGCTATTGAGTAAAAAGTCACGGGCGTAGCGATATTCCCAAGGCATCAGGATGTTTGCATCAACCGTTAATGCCTCTAAGCGCTTGCTCTTGGCAATATATTGCTGAAATAGGTGGCAGGGTGATACCTGATATGTCAGCTCCAGATAGATATGAAAATCGCGTAAAATTCTGGCTCGCTTGGTTTGAGAGGAGAGGCTTCTCCCCTCATCAATAATTTGGGTGTATAAGTCTGATATTTCGTCGGGACCAATATTGACTGGGTTGCGCTCTGCAAAGGCTATCATCATGGGTTCCGCTATGGTATCAAGATAGCTAACCAAGGTGCTGGGAGATAGTTTCCCTGACCAGCGGCTTTGTGATGTTAGGCGAACACTGGCCCAGTGCAACAGATGATGGAGCACTGGTGGTAAATTGGTGCTCGCTTTTATTTTTGTTTCAATTTCTATAGCCAAAGCTGAATGCAAATGTTGCCTGGACTGTTTTGGATGAGTTGGATCTCGTTTCACGCGCCCTAGCTGTGCTTTTATTTCTCTAAGGCATGCTAACGCCTGTTGATAATCGTATTGACGAGTGGCGGTTGCGTAAGTCAGTGGGGCAATATACGACTTGCTATTTCTATCGCCCGGCGTTACGGAGGTTTTAACCAGAGTAAGTTGCGGCGATTTCTGGCTGATTAAACGGTAAAATACTTGCGGTTTTAATGTCAGATTTGGTTGTGCCCCTGTCAGTAAGCCTAATGAAAATGGGGGCAGTTCAAGACTGAGCCTGCTTATGATTGCCTGCACCAGCGAGCTAAAGCTTGCGGGGACTTTAAGCTTACTAGTCTGCAAATAGGCATAGAGATATTTTTGTGCATCCAGCTCTGGTTTTTCTTGCTCAGGCTCAGGTTGGCAATACCACTGGTGTATTAATTGCACAGTGATGCTATCTGGTTGCCAGATATGTGTTTCGTCTGCGGCACCTTTAAGTTCAAACCAAAACAGCCTTTCATAACACTGAGGTTGGCCGTTGATCAACATTGACTTTAAGCTGTTTAGGTAATCTTTGCGTAGCAAACCGCCATAACGCATAGACGAGTATAGAAGTCGTCCAAGATAAAATAGTCGGTGATCATGTGCTTCAGCTAAACTACTAATTAAGAAGTTATCCAGATTTTCAATGAGGTGAATATCGTCAAGACTGTTTTGTCTTGCCGGTGGAGTCGGACGTGTTAACCTTACAGGTGCCTGGATGGAAAACGATGCCGGATAAACTGAGCGATGAGCAGCAATGTAATCATTTAGCTGTTCAACCAGGTTAATTCCTGCTGCTTTAAATCGCTGGCTTTGTTGTGTATGCAGTAACTGCCAGAAAAGGTCGTTATATTGCTGCTTTGTAAGGATGACGACATCGGTGTCATTAGTGTCTTCTGCCTTCAAACGCTGCAGACGCAGGCGGATTTCTTCATGCAAGTCAGTGACCTTCATGCTGTAAGACCTTCAGCCGCATCAATATTGATCAGGGCGGCAAACTTTGTCATGTGCGGCGCTAATTGCGTCCGGATGTCCCGCATCGACAAGGTTGAATGTGCTCCCCAGTACTGCTCTCCGATATTGGCATGCCCCAATGCAACATCGATGATCTCATGTGGAACTGACTGCTCTTCCAGATAATTGCGCAATAAACGTCGATTCAAATTAGGAGGCAGACTAATGTAATTGTTTAACATCCGCTGATAAAGTAGGGGTTGAAAATGTTGCGGCTTGCCATTTGCTTCGAGGTAAAACAGCGCTGGTAATGACGCAGGCTTGATACTTTTACGTAGTAAGCGGCTTTTTATGACGATGAGGTGGTTCTCATAAGCGCTAATTAATTGCAGTACTATCTGACATACCGGAATGTGACGGGTGTTGAATTCATCTTCACGAGCTTTTTCTTTGCGAATAAATACCCCTGCGGAAAATACCAATTGTTCGCGCTTGACCAATGGTGTAGTGATGGGCCGCATAGCCGTTAGTAGCGACTGACATAATACTTGGTACGTTGTATATAGATTATGAAAGTCAATCCAGGTGCCCGGTACCGTCAACCTGGTCTGCAAGCTTGAGAGGTCTTTTTTTATGTTGGCAATTGCTTCAGCCACTTGTCCCATTTCCGGACGATATCTGGCACCAATCCATCCTCGACTCTCGGCAGGCGATGCAGTGCTAGTAGCTCTGCCAACAGAGGTAGCCAGAGTGCCTATCAATGTTTTATACCGTTCTTGTAAGAGCGACGTGTTTAGCGAGGTGTAATAGCTTCGTGCCATGCTGCCCGGCGGCTCCCGGTTAAACAAAAGAGCTGTTGTGGCCTGGCCGAATAGGGCGCAGCAGGTTACAAGTAAGTTGTTACTGATGCGTCCTTTGGTTAACGTACCGGAGTTAATGTTCTTTATATAGTTATTGATATCACTTGATAAAATATTGGTTTTATTACCAGGTATTACGGGTGTTTCCGATGAGGGCAGTATCGTTGCGAGCATTTCAAACCTAAGTTTGCAGAGTGCTGTTGCCGGAAAACGTAGCAGATTGACGGGCTTTTCTGCATCGGGAAAATCTCCGGCGGTCTTATAGTTGAGGTTCAGAGCAGGGATGATCCAGCTATGGGTGCTGTATTCATAGCCTATCTGGCTCGGTGTCTGATTATCATCGAAGCGGGTGGCAAATAAGAACTCTCTCGCGCGCTCAAAGGGCGATGCAGTATACAGCATGGTTAGTAAGCATAACTGTATTACAAGCATACGTCCTTTATCAGGTTGAGTATTAATGGCATCCAATAAAAGTTGGTATTCGCGTGGTGACAGCATTTGTAATGACAAGGGCAGATAATTGTTTTGGCGCGTGATACGGTTAAGAATGGCGCTGGAAACCCGTTTACCGTGGAATGCCTGCACATAGGATTCCAATGGTTGCGCTGTTTGAAAAATGTAGACATCACCGACTTCTTGCTCTTGTTCGTCCTCGCCGGAATGGATAGCTTCATAATCAATCGATTCAATCGGGCTTTCCCACAACGCGTAAATTAGATCGTCATCGTCATGAATATCGGGCAGTGTCAGCTGCACCAGCATCTCACCCGTTAGGGCTGTATAGCCATCAATCTCAGGTGACTTATGTGGTGTTGAGCCACCGTGACGGCCTTTTACGCTATGACGCTTTTTGGGGATCCCCAAGCCAAGTTGGAGAATTTGGATCAGGCTATCTAGCCGGTTAAGCAGTCTTTGCTTCCTGGGATAAACCCCTTTTTCAAGTCGCTTAGACAGTTGCTTGAAGAGTAATATTATATTTGATAGTGACGGGTACTGTTGGCCTTTGATGCCTTGGTACCAATCAGTAATCATGGATTCGGTACTGAATTCCCGGATAATTTCACAGAGCTGACGATTCTCATACTCTTTTTGATAAACATTGGGATTGCTGACTGTATGTTGTTCGATTAATGCTGGCAGGAACAGCAGAACCTGTTGTATTGCATTATAGAACGGCTGATTTTTATCGCTGTTCATAAACAAAAGCACATAAATCGGATACTTCGTCAGATAGCCTTGCATGACCATTTTGACGTTTGTTTCCATCGGCCTGAAGAACTGTTCCTTGTCGCGATGTGACTTAAGTTTTTCCAGCAGATAATAGGTTTTTGACCGGTACTCCAGCGCTTGCTGAACCAATTTGGTATAGGGGGCTACTTCCTTGATGATGGGCAATTCCAAGGCTGCGGCAACATTTTCCAACACCCCGCCCAGACAAAAAAGATCATTCGGTGCATCAATAAAATCCAGCAAGTCGAACAGCGTCTTGGCCTCTGCAGCTGTTATATCAAGTTGTGCTAGAGCATTAAGAAGATGATTTTGTCTGTCCACGGATACGCCTGATTGATTTCAGTCTGGGGAAGTTCACCAAGACCTGTTGACCAAATGTTTGGACCATATTTTGTAATTGCTGCACAAACTTTGGTCCGAGTGAATGCATGATAGGAGAGCCAGCAATATCAATAACTGCGATATTCGGGAGCTCTTCCGATTCAATACCTTCATGCAAAATGCAGGTGATTTTGGCATCTTCGGACAGTCGCAAGCATGCTAACTCATAGCTCCTGAACCCGGCAATCACATGTAGTTCTTCATCTTGCTCAATCACATGTATTGGATGGATGTTGAGTAAATAATGTAACGCAAGCTCTGAGTAGTCGTTTGGAGCCGACGCATAAATGAAATCTGCGGTTGCGGACACTGAGGTTTGGGCAGTCGGATGTACACCCTTAATATCGTCGAGGCGGACATTAATAATCGAGCGACTCTCGTTTATTTCCTTGGATGTCATAAGCACCATTACCGTGTCAGAGTGGATTTAAAGATCCATAAACGGGCGATTTGTAGTCCTCAGTACCAGTGCAGCAAAGTGCTGTTACGATGCAGGGGATAGGTTCACCCGATCCAATTTCTAAAACAGACGCACAAATTGTCCTCGTTTGAACAGTTACCCTGCTTAGATTTCCGGAAACATGCATTGTCCCTGTTTTCATGCCTGCGCATTCAAACGAGGACAATTTGCACGTCAGCTCTACAAATCGGCTCTGTGTGAACCTATCTGAATGATTCTAAACAATCCATCAGATTTTGTCAGTGCAAGTGTCAAAAATAGACAAATTATAATGTGACATATTATAATATTATTGACTCGGTATTTTGGTGTTAATTGGTCTATTTGGTTTCTCTTCGTAAAATTAGCCTTCTTGCTGCAGGCCTTGATTTATCTGATTTACAGCTTATAATATGGCTTGCAGTCTATCCGTTCGAACCCGTAGACCCGCCTCCTCCGGAGGCAGAGGTCCCGCGTTCGAACGCGGCGGGTGCACCAAAACATCAAAACCACCTTAGGGTGGTTTTTGTGTTTTAGGCACTTTGCCCGATGAGAGCGCGTTGTTCGACAAAAACGTCAGGAACGTTTTTGAACAGCTTCAGCTGGCCCGTCAGGGCGAGGGCAGGATAGCCCGAGTAATCCGGCGGGTGCACCAAAACAACAAACCGCCATTTCGGCGGTTTTTTTGTTTTTAGCACCTGAAGGATGAGAACCTGCGTTCGACCAAATCGTCGGGAACGATTTGGAACAGCTTTAGCTGCCCTGCAAGTTTACCGGCTGTGCGTGTTAAGCTGTCTCTGACTGACAACTAAAGGCAGAACATGATTATCTTTATCCATGGTTTTGGCTCAGATGGCCACGGCAGCAAAGCGACGCTGCTGCGCCAGTATTGCGCTGAGCAGCATATTCCGTTTATTGCACCATCGTTATCCACTATCCCGGATCTGGCCATTTCTACCCTGGAAGAACTCATACAGCAATGGCAGCCGCACGGTGAGGTTAAGCTGGTTGGCTCCTCGCTTGGTGGGTTTTATGCAATGTACCTGGCCAATAAGTATGGTTTAGCTGTGGTGCTGATAAACCCGGCTATTGCGCCGGGCACTACGCTAGGCCGGAAAATAGGTGAAGGGATTAACTTTTATGATGGCTCGCGTTTCGAATGCACCGAGCAGCATGTGCAAAGCCTGAATAAATATCAATGTGCGTTCAGTGGCCATCGTTGTTTGTTGTTGCTGCAAACCGGTGATGCGGTGCTGGATTACCGGCAGGCGGTGGCAGCACTACCTGACGCCAGGCAGGTTGTAGAACAGGGTGGCGACCATGGCTTTGCAGGCTTTGCGCGATACTTAACTGAAATTACTGCACATTCCTTCTGAAATACCGTCGCTGAACATTTTCCAGCCATAATGGTGCACAGCACTTGCCAAGGCTGACAAGCCGCGAAACAATAGTTACATCTGCCTGACTTTCAAGGTAGCTTAGTCGATATGGACAACAGTATTTAAACCTTATGGCGCACAGGACCTTACCGATGACCCAGCAACTTATTCCCGGCTTTGTGGTGGTACATAGTCATCGGCTGGAAGATTTAACTGCGGTGGCTACCCAGTTTATGGCCCGGTATCCGCTGGCGCCACTGCAGGCTGAAACGGTATTAGTGCAAAGTAATGGTATCGCGCAGTGGCTTAAAATTAATCTGGCACAATTAAACGGCATTGCCGCCATGCTGAATGTGTCGCTGCCGGCCCGTTTTGTCTGGCAGGCATACCGGGCGGTATTGGGGGATGACATTCCCAAAACGTCGCCGTTTGATAAAGACCGACTGGCCTGGCGCATTATGCGGCTGTTGCCAGGTTTAGTGGCCGGCGGCCAGAATGCTGATTTTACCGCCCTGGCTAATTATTTACACGACAGCAATTTGCAGTACGGCAATGCCGATACGCCAGCCGTTGATCAGCGAAAACTATTTCAGCTGAGTTTACGGATTGCCGATTTGTTCGACCAGTATCAAAACTACCGGGCAGACTGGCTGGATAACTGGAGCCATGGCCGCGACTGGCTGGATAACCCGGCGCTGCCGCTGCCGGCCGGCGATTTATGGCAGGCCCAACTGTGGCGGGCACTGGTGCAGGATATTGGCGTAGCAGCGTTGTGGGCCAACCGGGCCGGGCTGCATCGCCGGTTTGTCGACACCGCTAAAGCATTAACCCAACGCCCGGCGGGAATGCCCGCGCGCGTTGTGGTGTTTGGCATTTCTTCATTGCCGCAACAAAGCCTGGAAGTACTGGACGCGATTAAAGGCTTCACCCAGGTGGTGTTGTGTGTGCATAACCCGTGCAAGCATTACTGGGCCAATATTGTTGATGGCAAAGAGGCGCTGAAAAACGTGCTGAAAACCCTGCAACGGGATCAGCGCCGGCATGACCTTAAAACCGATATGGCAGAAGAAGTGGCCGACGATGAACTGCATCAGTATGCCCACCCCTTGCTGGCCAGCTGGGGCAAACAAGGCCGCGACTATATTCATCTACTGGATTTATACGACGAAACCCTGCAAAAGCAGCAAGCCTTTAACGCTATTAAGTTTGAGTTGTTTGATGAAACTGAACCTGGCAACCTGCTGCAGCAGCTACAGAACGATATTTTAAACCTGCGGCCGCTGCATGAGACCCAAAGCCAGTGGCCGGCGGTAGCGGCGGACGATACCTCATTGCAGTTTCAGCGCTGTCACAGCGTACAGCGCGAGGTGGAAGTGCTGCACGATCAGCTGCTGGCCGCTTTTGCCAGCGACCCACACTTAACACCTCGTGACATTATGGTGATGGTGCCCGATGTAAACAGCTACGCCCCGCATGTCGACGCGGTGTTTGGCCGGATTGAGCGCGGTAGCAGCCGCTATATTCCTTACACCCTGGCTGATCAGGGCGAGCGCCATCAGCAACCGCTGATGATTGCGCTGGAAATGCTGTTAAGTATTGGCCAGTTACGGATCACTCAAACCGAGGTGTTGTGCTTACTGGCGATACCGGCAGTGCAGCGCCGCTTTGCGTTAGCCGCAGATGACGTTGCCAGTTTACAGCACTGGTGCAATGACGCCGGCGCGCGCTGGGGGCTGGACAATACCCAGCGTGCCGGCTTTGGCATGCCGGCAAACGAGCCAACAAACTCCTGGTGGTTTGCGCTGGAGCGGATGATCCTGGGTTATGCCATGGGCGCCCCCAACGACGATGCCCAGCCGCGCTGGCAACATATCGAACCCTATCATGAAGTCGCAGGGCTATCGGCCGATGCGGCTGGTAAACTGGCCAACTTTATCAGTGCGTTAAACCACTGGTGGCGCCACAGTGCCGATCCTGTGTCGTTAACCGGGTGGGCTGAACGGGCTGAAAAGCTGCTGCAGACCTTTTTTGCCACAGACACTAACGATCCGGGGCCAGATGCCAGCCAGGAAAAAGAGCGCTTGCTGCTCACTAAGCTGCAGAGCGAACTGCAGGCGTTACAAGACGTGGCCGGCGACGCGGCGTTTGACCAGCCAATGGACCTGGCTATTTTTAAAGAAAGCTGGCTGAGCCGGATTGACCAGCCTAACCTGAATCAGCGTTTTATGGCCGGGGCCGTTAACGTGGCGACCTTAATGCCAATGCGCGCCATACCGTTTAAGCATATTTACGTGCTGGGCATGAACGACGATGCCTACCCAAGGCGCCAACCGGCGGTAGACTTTGACCTGATGGCCGGGCATTACCGGCCGGGTGATCGCTCGCGCCGCGATGATGACCGGTATTTGTTTTTAGAAGCCTTGCTGTCAGCACGGCAGCGCTTTTCCATTAGTTGGCTGGGGCGCAGTGTTCAGGACAACAGTGAGCGGCCACCCTCAGTGCTGGTCGCGCAATTGCAGGAGCACATTCAGCAGGGCTGGCGCAGTGCCACCGCCAGCGATGTATTAACCGCTTTAACTACCGACCACAAACTGCAGGTATACAGCCGCGATTACCTGTCTGGTACCAACCCTAAATTATTTACCTATGCCAGTGAGTGGCTGGCGGCGCAAACCACCGCAGCGGCGCAGAATGCCGCCGCAACCGGTTCCGGCGTTGCCGCAGTGCTTAGCCCGTGGGCGCCGGACATTGCCGGGCGTTGGCAACTGAATGGCCGTGACGCCGAGCGCTTTTTGCGGGAGCCCGCCCAGCTGTTTTTTAATCAGCGCCTGAATACCTGGCTTACCGCGCAAAGTAGTGAAGCACAAGACCGCGAAAGCTTTGAGCTGGACGGCCTGGCAATGTGGCAAATTTGCCAGTCGTTGTTAACTCAGGGCGTCAGCTTGCTGCGCACAGTGCCCTGTGCAAAAGAGCCCGCCGCAAAAGAGCCCGTTGCTGAGCAGTTAACCCCGGCGCTGCAGCGGCAGCTTGAGCGGCTGGCGCGGGAGGGTAAGCTGGGCGTTGAACCGTTACGTTCGCAGTTAAGCCAGCAACTGCTAAACCGGGTACTGCCGGTGTTACAGGCGGTAGCGGAAGCGATA
>TARA_R110002126_G_scaffold936_2_pt1 | contig 11470 bp, 7 predicted proteins | sample TARA_R110002126 | Tara Oceans TARA_R110002126 (sample SAMEA4397536) | marine metagenome | biome: Polar Biome; feature: [DCM] deep chlorophyll maximum layer (ENVO:01000326); material: water (ENVO:00002006), including particulate matter (ENVO:01000060) such as... | depth 30 m
ATTATATGTTTAAATTTATTATATCTGTTGTTAAGAGATTTTTTATTAAAGATCCAAATAGTTTCACTGGCTATCCAAATTACAGATGGATAGACTAATTCATTCTTCTTCTTCTTCTTCTTCTACTTCTTGTATAGTTGCTGGATATCCAGTATAATAATATCTGTTTGGATAAACTGGCGGTGCTGTTCTTGCTAATGCGAGTGGCGGACTATAAAACGGCACCATCGGCCGATTCATATTTGTTATAGTCTGTTGTAATTGGATTTCTCCTTGTTGAGGAGTTAAATTCTTCAGGTAGTTATAGCGTGTTATGAGATATATAATACTCGAATAAGGCGATAGGTTACTCGGTGTCTGTAACTGACTCGTATAAATTTTTGTTGTTATTGATGTAATAGTAGTATCTTCTTCTATTAAATAACTTACGGCAGAACCACCTAAATCAAAACTAAAACCAAAGGCTTGAAAATTTCTCGCACAGATCCCCATAATAGGCAGTTTAGCACCATTTAGATTACCATGAAATTGTTTAAAGGGGAAGGTAGACCCTATGAAAAAATAGGGGTCATTGCCCTTAAGTGGACTATTCTGTGCGAAAAAATCGTCTGTTGAAATTTGTACCATAAACTGGGTTACTGGTGCGATGGCAAGGCATTTACTGGCGAGTGGATTACTGCCATTAACCGCCGTTGTTAATTTGGCACCAACTCGGATTGCGGTCCCCGATTGTATGAGAACATCTCTGTATAAGAATATGGTATCATTTGGATTAGAACTATCAAAGGTATTAGATAGGTCATTTAATTGTTCTAATGTGAATCCTAATATATTTAAAAAGGTTGTATTTTTTAATAGTCTTTCTTGGGTTGTAATTAAATCATATTGGTAATTATCACCTATAATAGGTGATCCCCAGTTTTCTTGGGTGAATAAATCACCATTTAAATTATTAATATAAATACCACACAACTGACTTATAATCGAACCATTAGGTCTTGAATTTATAACAGCACTTGGTATAGCATCGCCAATCCCAAAGTCCTCTTTAGTATCTGACCCATTTGTTTCAGGTTTATGGGGTCTCAAGGGGGTATACAAATTATTAAAAGAATATCTATTAGCACCCTCCTCCCAAGAGAAGGTGAAATTATTAGCACCTATAAAAACTCTGGCGGATCCCCCAGATGCGAAAATATTTCTTGTTAATCTTGTTCTATATGCGTATAATGGGTTACAAGTCCATAAATAATCTTGTGGGTATAAATCGCCAGTGGCTTCATTCAAACTCACATCAAATTCTAATGATCTTAACATTTCATAAGTCCCAGTAAATCTAACATGGTCATTATGCCAGTATTTAGGACCAGAAGGTGGGGACCCATCTTGTATAAAATCTAATTGGGTATTTAATGAACCACCCCTTAATCGTGCGAGTGTTAATTCCTTAAAGGGTGTAGGTGTTTCTACATCATAAGATGGCACAGTATAGATTTTAAAATGTTTGCCGAGTTGTGTAGGATAAGCAGTAGAATGGTCATATAGTCTTCTGATAGTTGTGCCATTAGGTGTAGTTGATATTAATTCAGGATGATAATAGATTATATTATCATTACCGTCAAGTACTGGTTCATAGGTTAATAATTCATTTGTAATATCTTTGGTAGAGGCTGTTAAGTCTAAATCAGCGGCATTATCAACAGTAACAGGACTAAATGCGTAATTAACATCAGGCAGATAAGTCCCAACAAAATTACCATTGACTATTGATGGTTGTGATTGTAGTGCGTTTTGTAATGAGCCGTTTGTTGTAGGGATGCTGTAAGTTCTATCGGCATTTTTAGTCCCAAATCTTTTTATATATTCATTAGTATCATAATGTAATTGGTCATTAATCCTTTCTCCGAGTTGTTCTTCAGTATAGAAACCAGCGTCTACTTTTAATTTAATTAATTCTTCTCTAACCATAATATGATCACTGGACCACGCATTACCATTTATACCAGATGCTTTTGGCATAAAACTGGGACCACGACTTATTATGATTTGTGTGGCAGCGGGGACATTAGCATAAATTCTATGGTAAAGTGTAATAATCCACATTAACCCACCATCTACAACCCCATCTATTTCAGTTACAGGATGAAATTGGCAATCATTTATACCTACAACTCTTAAGTAATTACCTGCTGTTGGGATATAGGGTTCTGCTGTCCCTTCTCTAAATAAGGTGGCTTTAGTGACTTGTATTACCTTGGGAAACCCTCCCCCAATATTTGTATCCTGATGACAAACACCTATTGATCTTAAACTTGTAGCTCCGAGGGTGGTATCTCCTGTTTCTTTTTGTTGAAAATAAATACTATTAACACATGTATTATAACCCCCCCATACACTTGGTAAGCCTCTTGACGAAAGGTCAGTATTGGCAGCTGTCGTTGTTAATGGATTTAAGCCATTAGTAGTATTAAAATATCTTGGCATAAAATCACCAACAGCGAGGACATGAAATTGTGATGTCCCACTATTACCAGATACTCGTGAGGTGTCATCAATGGTTATACCAGCCGTAATATCATCAGCACCATTTTGACCATTACTATTTCTAAAATTAAGACAGGGTGGTCTACCACACATATTCCAGTTGTATCTTTTATCAGTATCAACAAATGGTGTAGCATTGAGATAAAGCCCACTTTCCCCATCTCCGCGAGGAAAAATTGTTTCAGTGCCTGATCTATTACCTCGGTCTATAGTGAGTTTAGAAGTATCATAGGCATTACCTTTATAATGTCTTACACCATAATTACTATCTTTTTGTTGATAGGCATAATCAAACCATATTCTTGGTTGTGCTGTATCACTTGGGACCCAGTACTGTGAAACATTACCATAAGTCCCTTTAACAATATCTAACATAGTTTCTTTTTTACAAATAATATAAGCACCGTAAGCAGCTGGCACCGAACCCATTTCAATTAGTTTTGCCGTTTGTCCAAAACTTTCTTTATGGAGGGGATTACCAGTATTGTCTTCCAGTATTATATCATGTATTTTACTATTAGCACACAGTTCATCGGCTGCTCCATTTTTTCTATCCCAATAGAGTAGATGGTTTGCTCTATATCTATCTATATTAGATATTGTTTTATTATATCGCATATAACCAGTATGACTACCATTCCACAAAAATGATAATCCTTGAGATTGACCAAGTCCCATTTCAAAAAAAGAAGCGTTTTCACTATGTCCACCTTGTTCTATTTTAGATCTGAAATTAGGACCATTAACAGGAGAATTAAGTAGATAATTATTTCTTGTTGGGGTATTAGAAAACATACCAGTTTTAAGTCCACCAGGGGTTGTTCTGTCGCGGATAGCCCCACTATCCATTTGATTAAATGCCCCATTAATATTATTAATAGAAGGATTAAAATTGGCATTTAATTCAGAAGTGCCTGAGCCATGAAGGGGTTTAAAACAAACTACATTTACACCAGCATCACCGACACGGTAATTACTGGCGTTTGTTAACCTTGAGCCGTTAAATGTTTTTACTATAGGTTTAGGTGTTAGGTTTGCGGGGTTAATAAATTGACTAACCATTAACTCCCAACAAGGTGTGGATTTACCATTTATATTATGAAGAATTGGTCTTGTTGCTATAATAGTCCCTACAACTGATTCAACACCACCTGCTAAATTTGGGACACCAGTATAACCCGAAGTCCCAGCAAATCTAAATGTCCCGCCAGTATTTGGTGACGTAGCGACAAAATTACCCGCTGGGGTGCCATCATCGTCCCAAGTATTTTCATAATATCCATTACCTTGACCATCATACCATCCCGCACCTTGGGCTATATTTACTGTGGCGATACACATACCAACTTTAGGGCAACCGTTTAACATACCAACTCCAGTTGAAGGAGGGTCAATAACGAGTGGGTCTAAAGTGCGTGATCCTATAGGTTGTCCAGAATCACCTTTGGGATTTGTTGTAGTATTAGTATTATAGAATTTATCAAATACTGGTAAGATAAGTTTTTTAACCATATTACCGACATACATCTCACAATTAGCAGTCGCTTCTGAAAAATTAGAATAATCTAATTTAGTAGCGTTTTGGTCTGTATTTAGTATATCTGTTTTTATATTAGTCCCGAAAACACTGGATGAATCACCTATAAATGTCCCCCGTGTATCATCATTACCATCTGTATCAACTGCGTCATTATTATTTATAGACCAAAAATTATATTCAACGCCGTACATATCACCACCTCTTATACCACTAATAGAAGGATTACTATATGGGGATTCTGTATAAACTGGAAATCCACCAGCCTCGGCTGTAGTCAGTTTTCTATCTTGAGTAGGGAAGGGGAGTCCCCCTCCTTCTTGAATATTGGCTACAACAAATTTACCTCCAAGTTGTGTTGGGTCTGATTGTGTGGTATTTCTTACTGGGGGTTCTATACCAAAACTATCTGTGCCATAGGCTAAATCACATATATCACCAATATTTTGTAGGGTCCCGTCTGCCGTTGAATCCAGTGTATCAATAGTATCACCCATAATAAAAGGAGAGTAGGCTATATTTAACTCCATATCATTTTCTACCTCTATTTCTTCTGATGTGCTACCTTGATGGACGAAGGATCCTAATAATCTAACAGTATCACCTTTCTTTAATTCTATGCCTTCTGTAAATTCGTTGGTCCATTCACTAAAGTCTGTTTCACTTTTAACAGAAGAACTTTGCCTTGAGCATTCATAACTCATTTGAGTAGTGTTTGAACCTTGAGACATATTGTATTTAATATAATACAATATAAAAAATATAAATAAAAAACCATATGTTACTCTACGCGTCCGATGTATCAATACCCAATGCCCTAATAACAAGAGAGCGACGGTAGACGATATAGAAATCTAAATCAACCTGGGCACGGTGACCACCATTAAAACCATCAGCAGCAATAGCAAGACGGTTATAATTAAACTCTATGGGACTGGACCCAATCCGAGTACCATTGCCTATTGTGGATCCGAGTGAGTTGTATTTATCAAGGTTAAGTCCTATGTAATTACAAGACCCAGCGAGATACATTTTAGAGCGACCAGCATTGCGTGAGAATGCACCCTGGGCACCATCAGCATATTGGGTATCTAATAGAATGCGGGTTTTATTGGCGTTATAATTAGTGGTATCATAGTAAATACCTGGGACTCTGAAGTTTGTTCTACACTGTGATAGGTAATCATGTGCGACGGCTGGGTTGCTGACATCAGTATCATAAACTCTATTATTATTTATAAAGAAGTTATATGATTCACCTGGGATCTGCTGGGATCTGAACTGATTAGTAAGAATATTACGGTGGGTTTTGACACCATTAAAGTCAGCATTGAGTTCGGCAATACCTTGGGTTGTGAAAGGATCATAGTTTTTAGCGACATAGATTTTTTTTACTTCTTTCATTGCCATACCAAGGATATGATTAGATGACACTTGACCAGTTGCTGCAGCCTCGGGGTTAATACCACGGGTATAGAGAACTTCAGAGAAGTTAATACGGAGACCACCTGGCGAATTTATAGAGTCAACAATTTTCTGCTGTTCTTCCTGTGGGTAATGGATGTAATCTAAAAGCATGGTAGGGGTGTCCATAGTGACAGTACCCAACTGGGCAACAGTGGGTGCGGCGTTGATGGCATCGGCGGCCACACCAGGGATAGCGGCATCGATAACAACATTATCGAGGCGTGCAGCAGCACCGACTTGAGCGAGTGGGTCACCACATGGGTTCCATTCAATTGTTATTTCAATCTGTGCCATACCCATAGTTGGCAGGTCGTTCTCATCAAAGATTTCAAATAGGTCACCAAGTCGGACAATAATCTCGGGGGACTGTAATACTGTGCCTGAAAGACATTTAGAAATCTGTAACTGATGACCGTTAATAGCGACACCACCATTATAACAATTACCTAATCCATTGACCTGGTCACAGTCGGGGTTGTATAACTGCTGAAAGGCAAGATCCGCCGACCCAGTAGCGATTGTAGCCTGTGCGACATTCAATTCAACATCGTGAGAAGAACAATGGCGTGCATCAATAATACCGACTCGTTTTTCATGCTCCATAAAATTCTGTTTAATATTCAAGTAGTGTCCCGCCCTTGTATTTTGTGAGATGATAGTCCCGCCACATCGTGCCGTAATAGTATTAATACACCCAGCACCGCCGACGGCAAAATTATAGCCAACAAGGTTATTACCTTCTTGCGATGTCAGTTGGAAGCGGATAAGGGCATCCCTGGCCCTAAGTACGCCTTTTTGGGGTAATATAAAAGTAGTAGTACCGCCATTAGTAGTATTGTAATTATGTGACACTGGTTCAAGGATAGTAGATTCAATATCTACGTCCATTTGTCGGGCTAAAGGCTGATTCATTAAAACGTCGGGCGTCGCTACAGGAGTACCATTTGCTTGTTCGCTCATTTTTATATAATATATAAATATTTTAAATTAAGATTGAATTAAAAAATTAACAATTATCAAAAGATAGACTATCACCGTCTCTATCTACAATATTATATTCTTCATTAGAATCAATTATTTTCATATCTATTTTTTTTTCATCACCACTTGAACTACCTATATGTTTTTCATCTTCATCGCATTCATCGGCAGAGCCATCTAATCCTTTAACATTTCTGTGCCGTGATTTGAGATCATCATATTCTTTTTCTTCAACTCCATTAATTACAAGTAGCCTTGTATAACTTTCACGCATACCATCAAAATAGTCATTAAGGTCTTTCAGCATTTCAAGTCGCCCAACTATAATACATTTATCTCGGTGGTCCTTAAGAGTCTCCCATTGATCTGTTTTATATTTCATTAAATCAAACATATTAGCCATCTTTATAATAGTAGTATATATTTTTTTTTTAAAAAAGTTACTCAAAAGTAATTGTAAAGGATTTTTGTTTTTTGGCTTCGGTTATAGGCATATTAGCAACCTTTTTAGTGTGACCATATTTAGTAAAAGCCACATCATTATAATTATTAATATCAGATAGCATTTCTCTGAAACACGAGACATGGTATTTTCTTTTCTCCCAATCTTTATTTTTATATAATGGTCTTAATTTTTTACCACAAATACCACAATGTCCTAAGTCATTCTTATAGGTACCGCTCGGCATATCTTATAATATACAGAGATTTTAATTTAAATAGAAGAACGGTTATGAAAAAATACTAAAGAATATCTTGTGCCTTCAAAGGGTTCAACATAGTGATAATACTTACTACCATCAAATTGTATAGGTTTTTTTCTACCATCATAACAAATAATAAATGGTTTTTTTTCAACACAAGTAAGACCCCCAGTATAATCACCAAAACAACATAGGATACTTTCTGTTTTATTACTACTATCAATATGTCTTGGGCATTCAAAATTTTTATTCATTTGTACAGAACCATAATCAAAATCAGGGAAGTGAAAATCCTTAAATTCGTCAAAGATCTCTTTGAGTTCAGGGTGTTCTACCATAATTTTAGTTTTATACATTTTACTAACTGGGTCTTGTTCTCTATTAAGACCTGGTTTAAGATAACTTCTCCAGGTCAAGCCATATAACATAGACCCACCGTCTTTAGGGTGTTTAATACCATTAGTAGTCAACATTTTTCTTCTTGTTGATCCAGAATAAAATTTTATATTATCCAGTATATCAGTCATAATTAAATTGTCTATTTCATAATCTCCACTAAACATTTTATATTATATTACATAGGTTTAAATTTACCATTAATAGCGTGATACTTCTTACTGTCGAGCATTACATAGGCTCTACTTAATTTTTCAGCCTTGGTTTCTTTCTTTACTTTTTTTAATTTACCATCTTGGTTAACATCAAAGACTGTATCCATATCTAATTTCTTTTTGGCTTTACCAGCATTAAAATTTTTTATATTTCTGATCTCCCACGGGATATCGTCCATATGGGTTTTATGTTCTAATTGTCGGTGCATTAAGGGATTTTTCTTTGGTTTTAAATAGGTTACATGGGCTTTAACTCTATCTATGCGGACATCTCTATGAGGGTTGAATTTTAACATTATATTATAATATATATATATATTATATAAAATGTTGATTAATCTATCAAGTCAGAATGAAGCAGACCCAGCACGTTTTCACAACGATTTCTTTGACAGTATAGTTATTAAAAAGAATAGTTTTATCTGTTTAGTAAAGGCACAGATTATAAGAACAAAAGAACAGAAACAAGTAAGCATACCCCCCGACACTGTAATGTATGTACGGTGGACTGCCTATGATATAAGCCAGTTAATACTTAATCCAACTGGGACAGAGAATTTAGTATTAACTATGACTGGATTGGTTAATTATATAAATAGTAGATGGGCGACGATGGGCTTCCCAGCGGGATATGTATTAGAAGCACTTGTTGAAGATACCGTAGGAGATGGTAATGATGAGAAAATAGAATTAAAATTTGTAGCGACTGTTTTTGAAGAAGGGGTTGTAGATTTTAGATGGAAAGAAGAAGTCTATGCTGATCATGGTGGCAACAGCTATTTTACTGTTAAGTATGGTCAGTGCTATGATAGTAATAATGCCCTCATAAGTTTTCCGCCTGGTAGTGTTGTACCCGAGGATGATATACAATATTTTTTTAGCCAAGCAGCAACGTGGGCTTGTGGTGCTATATGGGATGCGGTAACAAGGACTCCTAATGATAATCAACTAAATAAGAATGCTTTTAATTTACTAACTACAGAGATATTATCACCTACAAGATTAAATGGATACACCCCAATGAACTACTATATTAATCAGCCAAATTCTAAAATTAATATATCATTTGGAGTATCAACTACTAATGGCAACGCAATACCCGAATATTTAACTGGACCCTATGTAGGTAATAATAATTTTGACCCACAAGAGACTACAAAGTCTAATATACTATCACTTGAATATGAAGGGGCCCAAGGCACATTACAGGCAAAAGTCTTTAACGATGAACTTGGGCAATTTGAAATAAATAGCGTTGATTATAGACCTGGGGATTACTTTGAAATATATAGTTTGGTGGATCACGAGGGAGCAATTGATTTAATTGATCCACAACGTGCCTTCTATATGAATGTAAATCATTATAAGAGTAGTGGATTAGTACTGGCATATCAAGGTAATTTAGGGTCTCTCAACGATAGACCTGGTAATCAAAATTATTTTTTAAGTAGTAATACAGTCCAACCCGATACAAAAGACTCAATGAATAATATGAGTTTTGCTTTTGATGGTGACCACTTAAGGGATAAATACTATAAACAAGATAGCACAAATTTAGAAGAATTTTTAATACAATGGCATAATGATTTTCAGGGTTGGCAATCCAATGCGGTAATAGGTGGGAGGGTAAAATTAGGGAGAGACGGTCAAAACTTTACAGGAGGTATAGGAAGTGGATGGGTCTATAATCAAGCAGGTGGTGTTCAAGGTTATTTAGATTTATCTGCTGGAAATAACTGGACTCAAGCACCTACACCAGCAACAGAAATATTCGTAGAAACTGATTTAGGAGATATAGCCCATTATAAACGGACACAACAAGGCTCGGCATTAGCCCATTGGTGGGAGGCTACAAGTGCTACAGACTGGAATGTTTATTTAAATAAACCAGGTATAGGAGCAGTACCAGATGCCACAGCAACGGCAGATTTAGTAACTGGTGTGTTAACTGTTGGCGGAACAACTTTTACCCCTGGCCAAGTGCCACCAATAGTATCATTACCAACAACACAACAATTTTTACTATCTTATGAGGATGGTGTAAGTGATTACGCACAATGGCGTTATGCCCCCGCAGCCCAAGGGTTTAATAATACAGATGGAGTCAGAAGGCCAGGGGGTGGGCACGTAATAGAAATACCAAGCACATTTTTACTCTCAACATTTCCCTTATCATGTAGTGCTCCTACTATGATATCTGCCAGTTTTATGTTTAATGTTATAGCAGAACAACAGATACCACTAACACAGGATAAAGATATAAGAACAATTATAGGAGGAAATAATAATAGAGTATTAGAAGTATTTTTAAATCAAAGTCAGGGTTTTGACTGGAGATTAACACTGGACAACGCCACAACAATTACAGGCACATTTGTAAATGAGGCAGATAACGTCACAAGAATTAATATGAGGTCCAGTGATAATACCCAAGGTCATACATATAATTTTAATCTATTATATTATGGTAGTAATCTTAATACTTTTAGAATGACCGTAGTAGAAATTAGTAAGTCCGCTGGTGGGACAGTATCAACAATATTCGTTTCTGGTGGAGCAAGCACAGCAATACCAGTAGGCAGAGTAATAGCACCATATAATAGCATAGGTGGTATAAATCCTTTAGAGGATACTACACTCACTAATTATAATAATTATAGTCCATTAACGTATATATCTAATATAAGAATTTTTCAGAGTAATCTTAGAGCAGACAATACAGAAGGATGGGGTGTAGAAGTACTGGCAATAAGAGATGCACAGTTAATAGTCCCAAGTTATGCCGAAGTTAATAGATGGTTCACGCAACGACCTGGGGCATTCCCTCCGTCAATAGATTTTTACCCTAATGCGACAAATGAATTTATAGTGCCAACAGTTCAACAAGGGACTCAAGATCCTTATAATAATGTTGGATTTCCTAATTCGCCACAAAATGTAGGTGTGTTTTTAAGTAAACCCGATAGTGTCGCACCACAAGATTTACTCTCACCTATCATAAACAACTTGTTTATCCCAGCAAATCAAATTATGAGGGACTCAAGAAGGGTTAAAACACTACCCACAGACGCCTATAGCGATATAGGACAAGGTTTAGTAGAAACTGATACACCAACAGGGAAGGGTATAGCAGACGTATTAGATTTTATTAACCCCGACCCCGACCCAGCGGGTAACTTAATACAAATCCCAAGAGTATTAGCACCAAATCCAACGGCACCCGATGACTGGACAAGCAAGATAACCGCCGATGCTGATTTGAGTTTAGTAGATAACGAGGCTATGAACGTTGAAATAACAAATCTGACACATAGAACTCTCAATGGAGCAAATAAATCTTATGATAAAACAATATATCAAATACCAACTATAGCATTCACATCTGAAATAGGCAATCAAGAAATAGTAGAATTTAGCCCACCCAGTAAGGTTTGGATACCCCTTGATAATGCGATGGAGATCCCATTAAATAAATTGGATGTATTAATAGCAACAGTTGATGGTAAAAAGGTGGAGACCCTAAGTCAAGAAACTAATATTAGTATACAGATAGAAGATAATGTAGCCTTGTTGAATTAAAATGATAATAAAAATATATTATAATAGTATATATAATGAGTATTAAT
>TARA_R110002126_G_scaffold47971_10_pt1 | contig 11456 bp, 12 predicted proteins | sample TARA_R110002126 | Tara Oceans TARA_R110002126 (sample SAMEA4397536) | marine metagenome | biome: Polar Biome; feature: [DCM] deep chlorophyll maximum layer (ENVO:01000326); material: water (ENVO:00002006), including particulate matter (ENVO:01000060) such as... | depth 30 m
TTTAGACACGGTAGAACCAACATTAAACGTAAAATTACCCATCCCAACACAAATAGAAAGTGTGTTAGGAAAAGAAAAAATACGCACCAAAATTACAACCTATGAAGACTTTAAAGCCTTTTTAGGGTGATTTTAAAACGCTTTTAAATACAGTAACCGATTGGAAATACTTTTCAGTCGGTTTTTTTTTTAATGTTTTGGGCATGCCCCTACTTCCACTCCGTTGCAGTAGCGACGGGCTGTACGTTGCAATCTCCCGAAAAAAACGGGAGGATTTCCACTGCCATCCCTCATGCAACCTAAATAGTTAGTTCATTAATTCATAAGTTTACTTTCCTGTTTTAAAAAATACTGCCACACTATTCTATGTAAGAAATAATGCTATATTTGTAAGAGTTGATGAAAGTATGAATATGCAAACAATCTTTATTAACTACAAGCCACAAATTAAAAAAATGTTGTGCTTTATGATGGTATAAAGTAGTTAGCGGAAATAGCAAAAAACATTCGTCACATGAGAGCAATTGGAATTCTATTTGATTCAAAATTTTCCGAAAAATTAATGGCTGAAGCCCGTCTGATTACAAATAAATGGTCTTCAATTCATGCGGAAAGAATGAGTGAAACTGAATATTTCAAAGAGCATCCAACATTTGAAAGTGTTGGCACTCAAAGTGAATTAGAAACTTATTCTAAAATTGAAAAGTTTTTTGCTATACAAAATACATTAAATGACATTAATAAAGTATTTATTTTTTTAGCCATTGATAAAACCAAAATCGTTTCTATTTATCCAGAAATAGAATCTCAAGAAAATTATTTCATATACCATATCGAAAATTATATTATTAGAATTTATACAATTGTTGATTTGGTTGGCAAACTAGGAAATTTGCTCTATCAAACTGGAATCCAGGACGAAGACTGTAATTGTTATAAGTTTAAGGAAAAAATTAAAGTCCAAAATATTGAAATTGGAAAAATGCTTGAGGATATTTTACTTCATGTCGATTTAATAAAAAAACGGCGACATAAAAAAATTCATACTGGTGAAATAGAAATCGACGAACTTAAAGGGATTTCTTTTTGGAAAGATTTTTCAGAATTTTTACCTGAAAATTTTGACTTTGAAAATCCAGTTCTTAAAGAGGTGAATGAAACGCGTTTTCAAAATATGATTAATGAACTTCACGCTTTTTTGGATTCATTAGTTGAGAAAATAAATATCTTTTTAGAAAGCAGTATTGATAAAATATGAATAAGCTACTTCCGCTAACAGCCGTTTCTCGCAATTGCGAATTTTGTGGTAAGTTCACGTTTCCGTTTCGCAAGAATTTTTATCTTTAACAGAAAATAAAAAGTTCCGAAGTTCGCAACTGACGAGAAGCGGCGGAACGTTAGCGGTCATTGTATCGAGCGACACCACACCAATAAACAGACAAATGATGCAAGAAACTGAAAAACATAACGAACGAATTGCTAAAATGACTTTTGCTTCTGTATTTCCTCATTATGTGACTAAAGTGGAAAGAAAAGGCAAGACATTAGAAGAATTATATCAAGTTATTGAATGGTTGACTGGATTTGATGAGAAGCAAATTCAAAAACTCATTAACGAAAAAGTAACTTTTGAAACTTTCTTTGAGAGAGCAGTACTAAATCCAAATGCGGAAAAAATAACAGGCTTAATATGTGGTTATATAATAGAAGAAATTCAAAATTCATTGACTAAAAAAGCCCGATATTTGGACAAAATAATTGATGAATTAGCAAAAGGTAAGAAAATAGAAAAAATATTAAGACAATAAGAAAAATCCAATGACAAATAACAAAGTTACACTTCACAGAGTTTTTACTGCACCAGTAGAAAAAGTATTTAAAGCATTCACAGATGCTGATGCTTTAGCTTCTTGGCTTCCACCTTATGGTTTTATTTGTAAAGTTCATAATATGGACACACAAATTGGTGGTAAATACAAAATGTCCTTTACTAATTTTGGTACAGGTAGTAGTCATTCTTTTGGTGGTGAATATTTAGAGATTGTTCCAAACCAATTATTAAAATATACGGATGTGTTTGACGACCCAAATCTTCCTGGACAAATGATAACAACGATAATTTTTCGCCAAGTATTATGTGGGACAGAAATCACTGCCACACAAGAGGGTATTCCTGACGCAATTCCAGCCGAGATGTGTTATTTAGGTTGGCAAGAAAGTTTAGAAAAATTAAAAAAATTGGTTGAACCAAATATTCCTGACGCATAAATCAAATCAATAATTTATCAAAACAATAAAACAAAAATTATGGCACTTATTAATCCTTACATAAACTTCAACGGAAATGCAGAAGAAGCATTCACCTTTTACAAATCAGTATTTGGCGGAGAGTTCGCAATGGTTATGCGTTTCAAAGAGATGGCAAGCCCTGAAAACCCAATTGCAGATAACGAAGCCAATAAAATAATGCACATTGCGTTGCCTATTGGTAAAAACGTTTTGATGGCAAATGATGTTCCCGAAAGTATGGGAAAGGTAAACGAAAACGAAAACAGAAGCAAAATTTCAATTAGTGCAGAAAGCAAAGAAGAAGCCGACAAATTATTTAACGGACTTTCAGCAGGTGGACAAATTGAAATGCCTATACAAGACAGTCCTTGGGGTTCGTATTTTGGAATGTTTAGAGACAAATATGGAATAGAATGGATGGTTGACTTTGACCCAAAATATAAAGGACAAATTTAGCAGAAGAAAAACAACGAACCGCTAACAGCGGTCATTGTAACAAACTGCATCTACAATAAAAAAAGTAATGAACGAAATAGAAATATACATTCAACAATTTCCCGACAATGTACAGGAAATTTTGCGGAATATTAGAAAGCTGATAAAGGACAATGCACCCGATTCAGAAGAATTGTTTGCTTACGGAATGCCTTCTTACAAAACAAACAAAAAACCTTTGGTTTATTTTGCCGCATTTAAAAATCATATTGGATTTTATGCAACACCATCAGGGCACAACGAATTTCAAAATGAACTTTCAAAGTATAAGCAAGGAAAAGGTTCAGTTCAGTTTCCTCTTGACCAACCAATACCATATAAACTAATTGAAAGAATTGTAAAATTCAGACTAATCGAAAACAAGGAAAAGACAAAGAAACAGTCTAAGAAAACAATGAACTAAGAGCATCAGATTGCGAAAAAGAAAAGCAACATAACTTACTATTACAAAAATAGCAAAACAAAAAACTAATCTAAACAGCGAAGTAACAGACTCATTGGATAAACAAAAACATCCGTTTAGAAAGGCAATTGAACAGTTAAGAAATTGCATTTTATCAGCAAACCCAGACTTGACTGAAAATATAAAATGGAATGGTCCAAACTATTGCTTTGCCAATGAAGACAGAATTACTATGAGAATTCAACCGCCAACTAAACAAGCCCAGCTAATTTTTCATAGAGGAGTAAAAAAGCAGACCCAACCAAAAGACAAACTAATATCGAATAAAAGTAAAATGTTAGTTTGGAAAGAAAATGACCGAGCAATCGTAACTTTCAAAAGTTTAGAAGAAATCGACAACGGAAAAGCAGAACTCACAGACATCGTGACTGAATGGATACAAGCAACAAAATAAAACAACGAACCGCTAACAGCACCTACCCAAAAGGCGGGGTTTCGTGTTCCAAAGACAGTTTTGTGGTTAATCAAACATTAGTTTTTCAAATCAAGTTTTGTGGTAAAAGTCCCGCCCTTCGGGTAGCTGCAAACCGTTAACTGTTATGTTGCCAAAAATCCGCAGAAAAAAGAAGACTGAATGAAGAAGAAAATATTAAAGAAAGTTTTTTTACCATTGTTTATAATTGCAGTGTTTTTTTTCACTTTAACTCGTGTGAATTTTTTAGATTATCAAAAACCAATCTCGTTTGACAAAATAAATCAAATAACTTTTGCAGATTTTCGAGGATTAGAATTTTTCCAAAAATCATTATATGGAAACGAACATTTTGCTTACATAAAAACTACAATAGATTACGAAATTGAAAAAGATTCGATAAAAATCGAATCTTTTTTTCATCCGTCAAGTTCATATGTTTATAATAAAAAGACTTTTAGTAACGATTTATTAAGACACGAAATGTACCATTTTAGAATAACTGAACTATATGTTAGAATCGCAAAAAATAAAATCTCAAAATTAATAAAACCACCTACAGAAAAAATCAAAGATTTAATTAAAGAAATAGAAAAAGAGGAGAATAATTATAAAATACGATGATGATACTTTTCATAGTTACGTTGAAAGTGAACAAAAAAAATACGAAAAAGAAATAGACAGTTTACTATATTTACATTCAAAATTTAAAAATCCAAAACTTTATATAAATGAAAACTAAGAATTTACTAATTGTTTTATCAATATTATTTTTTACTGCAAGTTGCAAAACTGAAAACAAATTTCCAACAGACAAAAAATATTGGGATACTGATGATTATGAAAACGTAGTTAGAGAATTAAGATTTGGAACAAAACCAGATGAAAAACTTCCAACTTTTGACGATGCCGAAACAAAAATTATTGTTGAAAAATTAACCGACCAAGAAAACTTTAAAGTTGTCTTAGATGATGATGAACTTGGTTTGAAACATAAGAACGAAATCGGAGAAAAGTTTTTCAAAATTTGGCAAGATATGACTGAAATATATTCTCAGATTGACAGAAAAGATATTTATGTTTACGAAAAAGAAAGAATAGAAGTATTTAATTTTGGTTTGGCTTTACAAATTCGTTATTTCAAACTTGGTAATGACGAAATTAAACAAAGATCAGATGATCCAAATGCTATCAACGTCTCGCAAACTGTAAATTCAAATGTAAACACACTTATTGGAAATTATATGTTTTATTTGAATGAAATTAATAATGAAAAATCATATTCAAATATTGGTTTGGATCTAATCGCCAAAGGAATTGATCAATATTTTACTGACCTTGTAAATCTTTATCCAAATTCTGATTATGATGATTTAAAAGAAAAACTAGTTTTATTATCAAACAAAACTAAATCTGAAAATATTAAAAGCTCATTAGTGAACTTACAAAAACTTATTGAATCAAAAAAGCAAGTAACCAAATCGTAAGAAAAAACACAACAGTTAACAACCATTTTGAGCTAGCTGGAATTTAGTGGAATTATCGTTTCGCATCACGTTTTCGTTAAGCCGAATATTGAGCGGTTACGAACTTCCAGCCATCTCAAAGCGGCATAACGTTGTGCGACAGCTTAAAACAAACTCACGACAAATAAGAAAATGAAAAGAACTTTTTTAATACTAATTTTATTTTTCACCCTTTTTGCTTGTAATAGAGTAGAAAGTCAACAAAAGATAAATACGATAAATTTTGAAAGTGGTTTTTCTCTTCTTCAAGACTCAATTTCAATACGTGTTAATGGTGAAATGACACACGCACTTATATTTCAAGATAAATTTTATGTGCTTTTTGAACAACAATTAATGAAATACGGTGGTTACGGAAAAAGATGGCTTTACATTTTTTCAAACAATCAATTAGAAAAAGTGATTGACTGCCCTGAAGAAATCAAAACTACCTATTTAGATTTTTATGTGCAAAACGACAGCATTATTCTAAAGCCATATATGGACAAGCAGAGTTATCATTTTGATAATACAAATTATATTTGGAACAAGATTGACAAAACAGACGACTTAATATTTGAAGATTCAGATTTTTATATTTATTCATTAGATTTTGGCGAATGGGGTGGAAAAACTTGGTTTAAAGACAAGAAAACGGGTATTCAATATGTTTTAGAATCTACAACACCATTGATTAATAAAATTGACAATACCTATTATTTGACTAATTCTTTTATGGTTCTCCGAATTGATAATCCAAAAGAGCTTACAAAATGTAATATTGATGTGACTTATGAAAACATAGAAAAATCAGGTAAAAATTACTCTTGGTATAGTCAGTCAAGAGGTTTCGAAGTCATTTATGAAGATAAAAATATTAATCATTTTGATTTTTCATATCATCCCAAAATTGTTAGTTCTTTTGTTTTTAAAAATGAACTTCTACACATTTATGAAACTGACACAGCTACATATCTTTCAAGAATAGTAAACAATAAAATACAACCAATTGAAAAAATACTTGACGATTCCAAATTTTTCAATTGCCACTACTCTTATCGTTGTAAGAACTTAAATAGCACAGATGAACTGCTCAAATTCAAGACAAAAAATGACCAAGTTTATGGACTTACAACAATTAACGGAAACAAAATTTATGCAACTTATTTAGTTAATGATGCTGAATTAAAACCGCAAATATTAGGAAAAGAAAAGTCAAACGAAATTATTAGAAATAGACTTAAATCAATTCTGGCCAACTTTCCAAAATTGACTCTTACGGAGATTGAAACAAAGGAAATGGAATGGAAAACTTTTGATATTTCACCGAATCATAAAATTGGTGTTGATGATAGTTGGAATCCTCATAATTATGAAATTGACATGAATAAATCGTACTTAGTTATTGAAGATTCGATTATTTCCAACGCAATTATGTATTATGCTACTAAAAAGACTGATTTAGTTCGAGCAATAACAATTAATTGGGAAAATACACAAAATTCAAGTTTAGAATTTGAAAATGAAAAATTTGAAAGCAAAGCTTTCTCGGCAAGATTTAATGAGCTTGTTTTAATTCTAACAAATGAATTTGGAAAACCAAACTCAATACAAGGAAAAAAGAAAAATCCATCATTTACTTGGACTATGCAAAACTGCATAGTAATTGAAATAGAACTTATTCAACAAGAAAACTATAACAACATAAGAATGGAAATTTATGAACGAAAATAAAGAATGCCGAACGCACAACAGCCGTTTGGCAAGATTGCGAATTTTGTGGTAAATTCACGTTCACGTTTCGCAAGAAATTTTATCTTTAACAGAAAATAATCAGTCACGAAGTTCGCAACATAGCTAAGTGGCAAAACGTTATGGGCAAGGCTAATAGTAGAAACGATAAAAAAATAATGAATTATAAAAATTGAAAGAAGAAGAATTGATAGAGCCACACGAACCACAATCTATCGGATTGTTATCGAACAGTGACGTTGTTCTAGGTGTGCCTATTCCACCTATTGACAGACTTAAAGTTATATCTGCTGAAAATTTTGAAGATATAATAAGGGAATGGATTGCTGGGTATTGCAAAACTAAATACATAAAAGTAAGAAAGCCTGCTGGTGCTGGAGATAAAGGCAGAGACGTTATCGCCTTTATTAACAATGAAGGCGATTGGGACAATTATCAATGTAAACATTATGACCACCCACTTCATCCAGGGGATATTTGGCTTGAGTTAGGAAAACTTTGTTACTACACTTTCAATAAACATTATAATCTACCCTTGAAGTATTATTTTGTTTCACCTCAGGGCGTTGGAAATACTCTTGGTGACTTGTTAGATGATCCTAAAAAACTTAAAGAAGAATTAATTGTAAAATGGGAAGAAAAATGTAGAACAAGAATAACAAGCACTCAGAACGTTGAATTAACTGCAGAACTAAAAGAATATATTAAATCAATTGATTTTTCAATCTTCACTTCACTTGACCCACAAGAATTAATTGAACAACATAAAAAAACGAGATATTTTGCATCTCGTTTTGGTGGTGGCTTGCAGAAAAGAAATAGACCTTTAATTAAAATATTTGAAGACAAAGAGTATTCTTTGAGATTTATTGAACAATTATTTGAAGCCTATTCGGATCATATTAAAACCCCAATTAATAAATTGGAAGATTTAAAACATTACAATGATTATTTCGAACATTTTAATAGAAATAGAAATTGTTTTTATTGGGCAGAGGCTTTAAATCAGTTTAGTAGAGACCATTTACCACCAAACAACAATTGTTTTGAAGACTTAAAAGAGGAGGTTTATTTTGGAGTTGTAGATATTTGTAATGGAATGCACAGTAGTGGCTATGAAAATGTCTTAAAAACTACAAATGAAGCCACAAAACTAACCTTAAATGGTAATGCATTATTAGAAAAAGCACAGATACAAGACAAAATTGGTATATGTCATCATCTTGCTAATGAAAACAAATTAAAATGGGTAAAGAAATGAATCCTTTCGAAGAAAGAAACACAACCGTCTTTAATTCACCTCTAGAAGTTGGATTAAGAATTTTGTATATTTTAAATGAACTCTATCCTAAAGCTTGTGACTTACAAAGACTTGTTTATTACGACTATATTCTTGTTCATTCCAATGATGTACCACATGGACCAAAAAGTATTCACCCAAGTATTCCGCACAGAACCTCTGAAATATTAATAAAGAGAGACCTAGTAAAAAAGGGATTAACTTTAATGAATAGTAAGCAATTAATAATAGCAATATTTGATAAAACAGGTATTATATATTCTGCAACAGAATTAACAAGACCATTTTTAGAATATAACAATTCTGAATATGCAGTTCAATTAAAAAATGTTTCAAGTTGGTTAGTGAATAATTTTGAAGCTTATAGTGACGAAAATCTTTCATTATTTATTAAAAACAATATGGATGTTTGGGGGGGAGAATTTTCAAAAGAATCACTTTTAAGAGGTAAAGTAAATGAGCAATGATTTTGGTTTTTATATAAGTAAACTTCAAGTGACTGGTCTTAATGTTAAGACAGCCAAATTGGAATTTAGCAAAGGTTTTAATGTTATATCTGGTCTGTCTGATACGGGTAAATCATACATCTTTGCTTGTATTAATTTTATGCTAGGAGGTGGTGACTCTCCTAAAGATATACCTGAGAGTATTAGCTATACAGATGTTTTTCTAGAAATAAAGACCTTCGCAAACAAAACTTATACGCTTAACAGAAAATTAAGTGGTGGGAATTTTAAAATGAAAGAGATTGAGATTGATAAATTTTTAACGCAAGGAATTTTAAAAGAACTGAAAAGCCAACATTCAAGTAATATTGATAATATTTCTAGCTTTCTTTTATCCTTGAGTGGTTTTGGTGAAACCTATGTGCGAAAAGATAAGCAAAACACAAAAAGAGAGTTAAGCTTTAGAGATATTGCTAAGCTTACATTAATTGATGAAGAAAGAATTATCACTGAAAAATCACCTGTTTATTCTGGTCAATTTACTGAACAAACGCAAGAACAATCTGTTCTTGAAATATTACTTACTGGTAAAGATGCTAAAGATTTAGAACAAGTAGAGGATGTAAAAGTTTATTCAGGACGAATAAAAGGAAAGATCGAATTTGTAGATTCAATTATTCAAGAAATATCACAAAAACTTAAACAGATTGAGGAAGAAAATCCAGTTGTGAAGGAGTTGAAAATAAAAAAAAGATTGGATGAACTTACAACGGTTTTAGAAGATTCTAGTATTCAATTGGAAAAACTTGGAAACCAAAAACAAGAATTATTTAATGAAATAAACAGTATAGAATCAAAAGGATTGCTTCAAGAAGAACTAATAAATCGCTTTTTACTTTTAAAAGAACATTACATAAGTGATTTAAAAAGACTTGAATTTATTACCGAAGGTGAAGATTATTTTTCACAATTAACTGCAATAAAATGTCCTTTATGCGGAAGCGATATGGATAAAGAACATTATGACTGCATAATTCAAGAAGGCGAAAAATCATCTACTGTTATGAATTCTATTGAAGTAGAATTAGATAAAATAAGAATTAAACTTTCTGAACTTGAAAACACTCTAAGACAACTTAAAATTGATAAAGATGAAAGATTTTTTAATCTTGAGAGCTTAAGAAAACAATATAGCATTGTCAATATTGAAATACAACAAAAGATAGAACCCATTAAATCTTCTACAAAAAAGGAAATTGACACATTGATTTCTGATTTATCAATGATTAATGAAAGAGATTTATTGAAAGAACAACTTGATAACTTTTTTTTACATAAAAGCCAATTGGTAAAAGAGTTAGCAAAAAAACCAAAATTAGGTGAACAAACTGACGGAATAAAGTATACTGTATTTAAAGAATTTTGTATTTCTATTGAAAATATCCTTAAAAAATGGAAATACCCGAATCTAGTTAGTGTAAATTTTGATAATTCATATAAGACTTTTGATATTGTTCTAAATGATAAAACTCGTAAAGCACATGGAAAAGGAATTCGGGCAATTACATATACTTCATTTGTAATTGGATTAATGGATTATTGTATAAGTAAAAAATTACCTCACTCTAGGACTATAATTCTTGACTCACCCTTAACAACTTATCAAGGAAAAGGAACAAAAATTAAATCAGTGGAAATCGCAAAGGACATGGAAGATTCGTTTTTTAGCGACTTAGCATCAATTGACAACAACAGACAAATAATTATGCTTGACAATAAAGATCCAAATGACGACATCGTGTCGAAAATTAATTATATCCATTTTACGGGAGACAATACTAATGGTAGACAAGGTTTTTTTCCTATTTAGTAAATCATAATCAAAACTGAAAAAAGCCCAGCACATAATCGCTGTTTTGATATAGTGCGTGATTTACTGGAATTACTGTTTCACATCAACTTTTCGTTAAGCCAAAAATTTAGCTATTGCATATTTCCAACCGTAATAAAAAAGCGAAAAAAAAGTACTAATTATGAAAAATACACTACTATTGATTATGATATTTTTTTCATTTAGCGCAAATTCCCAAAATGTTTTTGAGTATGAAAAAGAAATAAATAATAACGAAGATTATGATTTTAAAGAAATTAATTTTTTAAACCATGATGATAACATTACCATTTCAGGTACGCTAATTGAACCAAAATTAGATTATGATAAAATTATAATTATCGTTCCCGGAAGCGGAAAAGACACACGTAATTCTCATTATGTTTTAACAGAAGCACTTTTGAAAAACAATATTGCTGTATTCCGGTTTGATGAACGTGGCATAGGGAAATCACAAGGTAACTATTCAGAGCTGGCAAATGATTTATCAAAAGATTTAAGTTTTGCTGTCCAATTTATTCAGAAAGCACATCCAAACAAAAAAATAGGAATTATTGGCCACAGTCTTGGAGGTATTGCCACGCTTCAAATGATTAAAAATAATATAAGTCCAAAATTTATAGTTTTAATAGAAAGCCCGATAATAAAAAACGGTTCGTTTATTATCAATCAATTTAACCAAGATTACGAAAATAGCTTACCAGATGTTATGCGTAAAGGTAAGAACAAGGAGGAAATATTACTTTTCTTAAAAGGATTTATTGATGTTGTCAATAAGGTTGAAAAAACATCTTTAAAAAATGAACTAAAAAATTATATCAAACAAAGTGGCTTTAATAAAAAATTTATTGCTTTACTAGACGACAAATTATTTATAGAATCGATAACAACTAATCTTGAGGA
>TARA_R110002126_G_scaffold43424_6_pt1 | contig 11455 bp, 13 predicted proteins | sample TARA_R110002126 | Tara Oceans TARA_R110002126 (sample SAMEA4397536) | marine metagenome | biome: Polar Biome; feature: [DCM] deep chlorophyll maximum layer (ENVO:01000326); material: water (ENVO:00002006), including particulate matter (ENVO:01000060) such as... | depth 30 m
ATATTTCCGGGGGCTGTTATATCAATCACGATGCTAACTCCATTAATGTAACCCCATCCTCTAGTGCACCACCTAAATCCCCTTCGCTATTTTGATACCTGCTTTGCGCTGCGTACCAAGTGTACGAAGAAATAATGCCTATTCTCACTGAATAAGTTAATTCAGACGTTGAAGATGGGCTGTCTATAATGTTAAAACCTATACTTCCGCTTTTACCAGAAGTACCGCCGGGAGTATTACCGTCAAAAACTTGCGCTCCTATGCACGTAGTTCCCCGAAAGACTGCTACGACCATAGCGTCTTGTGCCACTGAAGTTTTATCTCCACCGTTCGGGCATCCAATAACTTGAACACGGCTGTCTGTGCTGGCAAGTGTTATAGTTTGCGTACCTATTTCTGTTCCTTCGCTAGAAACTGGAACAGTGCCATCGTGAGGAATCGCCGTTGTTCCTGTTGCTTGTGCAATACTCATCTGCACAACCTGTAACACTAAACCGCCACCCGCTGCTTCAGGTACTGCTTTTAAACCACTTGATCTTCCTACACCTGTGCCAAGAATACCTGTCATGTTTCTACCTCGTTTGATCTAAAAAGCTAACAACAATATCAACATCAGCACTATTAGCAGTTGCAGCACATAAATGGTCTGTATCAGTCATTACAAATTTGTCATTAAAAACAAATGTCTGATTTGCTCCTAAAGCTTGATCAGACAGCAGTTCGTAATCTGTTCCGCCTCCGTTTTCGTCTATATAAAGATCAAAGGTTTCAGCAGCAGCGGCAGTCTCAGTTACAATTATAGATAAAATTGTATAAGTGTGGCCGTCTACACCATTTATTAAAACGTTCTCAGAGTTAGTAACACCAGCTGTTAACGTATAACTTAGAATTTCACTTGCCACTTTATTGTCTCCTTAAAATCCAAATACAAGAGCTTTGCCTGTTAAAGAAGAAGTTGTTATTACATTACTACCTTCAACAGCTAAAGTTCCAGACGCTGACCTACTAAGAGTAGTGTCACTAGCGTGACCTAATTCAATATTTCCAGTTGTAGTTAAGTTTTCATTACCAAAATCAATAGCACCAGAGCTATCTGTAATAGACCCAGCACCAATAGTTAAAGTGCCAGCAGCTAAAGTATCAAACCAACCTTTTAACCATCTTACGCCAGTCGATCCAAAACTGTCCGTACTGTCAGTGTCAGAAATTAAATCGCCATTAATAAACTTGGAATTAATATCTAAGTCACCGCCAAGTTGAGGAGAAGTATCAAGTACTATATTACTAGCACCAGACACTCCAGTACTTCCTGTTGCTCCAGTAGCTCCAGTAACAAGTCCGAAATCAAATACACCAGTAGCAGCAGTATATGTAGCAGTAGGAGTACCACCAACTGATACTGTATTAGTTGAATGTGTAGCAGCAATAGCAGTGGTAACATCAAACAGAGTTACAATATTACCAGCAGTTACTCCAGTGTCGTATGAAGTTGCAGAAGTATGTACTGTAACAACAACACCATAACGTCCGGCGTCTGATATAAAGTCATTAACATTATAAAGAGTGTCAGCTGCCCAGGTACCTTTAAAAGAAGCATCAACACTAATTGATTGCCAATTTGTACTTGTTGCTGCTCTAGCCGATGCAAATGTTCCAGTACTAGGTGCAGTATGCGCTACTAATACTTCCCAAATAGTATCGTCTGCATTATCGATGAACCTTTGTCCAACGGTAACAGCTAATGCGTTTATCCAAACACCTTGAACATTACTAACAGCTAGATAACGAGCTAATAAAGCATCAACTAAATGCCAATTGTTATGGTTATCTGTGTGCCAAGGTATACTGTCAAAGTCAATTAACTTAAAATTAAAGTTAGTTGTCTCAGTCATAACAACTCCTAGACATCAATTTCAGTTCCAACTACTTGCATGTTCATTGCTGCCATAGTTAGTGTACCAATCGTGTACGTAACAGTATCACCAGCAGATAAGAAATATTCAAATGGTGCTGGAGATACAGTAAGCAATGCAGTTGCACCAGTAGGAGCAGCAGCAGTTTCTGGGTTAACTAACAACGTGCTGTTAGAATGTAAAAAACGTGCAGCTGTCATATCAATTATAACTGCAACGTTAATACCATTAACAGTGATTGTTAGATCACCTGTAGCAGTGGAAGCATGACTAGCACCAGCCCACATAATTTTACAACGTGCAGCTTTTCCTGATGGAACAGTATACACAGTAGTTGTCGCTGCCGTAGCAACAGTAGCTTCTCCTAAAACGCCAATTTTATCAGACATTTATATTCTCCTTAGATTGATGCACTACCATAAGCGAGAGTGCGTGGGATTCCTAATGACAATGCTCGTACTCTACTAATACGTACATCAACTTCTTCAGGAGTTATAAAATTATAGAAAGCTTGTGCTCCAGCGACTCCGGTGCGCTTTTGCAAATCAGTAATCTCATTGGAAATAATCAGCATTTGAGAACGAAAAGTAGCTTTACTAACTTTCGTATTATCTGCTGGGAACGTTACGTCAACAGAACTTGTCATTGTTATCTCCTTGGTGAGCCAGTTAAATAAGCAAGTGATACAGAAATAAATTTCAAAGGATTAACAGCATCACCTGAGAAGCGTAGTTTTTGTAGTTTATACTTAGAAGTCCATGAATATAACTTTTCTAGTCTAGTAGGACGGCCTCCACCAAAATCTTCACCAAACTCATCGTTACCAAAACCAGGAGCATCACCGCCTTCAAATTGCATAGTTAATGCAGGATCAAGAACATTTACATCCCAACCTAAAGAATCATCAAACTTTAATTCATCTTCTTCAAAGTCTTCACCAAAGTCATTACGATCATAATAGGTGTTATCAGTAAACATATCGACAGTAAATTTGTTGTCACCAGTAGTGTCAAAGTTTAAGTACCTACTATTTTTTGTTAGAAATCTTTTGTTATTATCAGACCACGGTAATTCCCATATAAATTTAATAGGTATGCCGCTGTCTGCAACAGATGTAACAGGAGTCCAACCAGTGTAATCACCAAAAGATGTTTCATCACTAAACATTTCTTGATCGCCCATGTAATCTAAAAACGTAGTGTTGTTCTTATCTGTAGGATCACCTAATTGAAATACTTGCGTACCATCACACAAGAAAATGTTTTTAAGAGAAGACCTGCAACCACAAGTAAACTTCCAATTACGCCAATCATGCCACGATTCAATCTTTAACTTAGTATTACGTTTGTACACAAAACATCTATACTCTGTTATCTGGCTATTGTTAGTAGCATTAGGAATAAACAACATATAATTACTAGCTGCACTATCCCAAAGACTCCACACTTTATCTTCGATAGTAATAGTAGACTTTAACTCTTCAATAGCAGCATGATACTCAGGATCAATAAGATATGACTGTCTGTCACTAGTAACACTACCAGTAAACAATGCACGTTTAACAGATGACACACCATTAACATCACCAAAAATCATATCTTCACCAATAGTTTGTATGATTCTATGCGACAATGCGCCCACGTTTTCAATTGCATCATCAAATGTAGGTTCATGATTACTATCAGTATCATATACACCAAGAGTTCCCGGTAACACAGCATCTTCAAACATGACCATTATCTTGTCACGAAATCTACCTAAACCTTTTATTGTTTGTGACCCACTAGGAACACGAGAACCTAGATCAATATTTACTGCATCGTTAGGATCACTATCTCCAAGCCATGTTCCACCAACATCAGTAGCAGAAATAAATAGTCTATCTTCTTCTCCAGCTGTAAGTGATCCAGCCATAACAAGAAATCTGCCATGAGCTACAACAAAACGAGCAATAGGTGTATTAGCGTTAGACTTATCTGCTAAATCAATAACATACGTAGCAGTCATATTAGGAGTAATTAGTACAGGTTTATTAACACCATTACACACATACAATTCGCCGTTAAATACAGCAAAAGATACAAATGATGTAGCATCCCAACCAGATGGATTGCCAACTAAGTTGTTAGCCCAAAGATCAGACCAAATTTCATTTACATTACCAGTGCTATCAATAGAGCATATCTTGCCGTTTTTACCGACAGCTACAATATAACCAGAGAAATATTCAACTCCTATAATTTCGTCTAATACTTCACTAGTATCAGCAAACAATAAAGTACCTGGACGTACTTCATTAGCACCATCTACACCACGTTGCATATTTTCTAGTATCTTAGAGAATTTAGCATCAAGGTTTAAATCATTATCAACAACATTCCACCCACCAGAAAAGTCTCTGATAGTAGCATCAAGCAACAAGTTTCTGCGTTGTACGGTTGCAGAACGTCCTCTTGGTCCAGTTGGAAAAAGAAATGAGTCAACCATTAGAATTTTTAGGAAAACCTTTTTTCATGTTTGCAAATGATTTATTACTTATTGTAGATTCTGATTTTGGCCTAGAAGTGCCATCAGCTTTTCGTTTGTTTATGTTATTGTACAAACTATTTTTTATTGCAGACTTTAATTTTGTTCCTTTACTCATTATGGTAACTCCACAAAACTAAATGTTTGAGGTAAAGCTGTTACAGGATCAAGACTAATAGGCGCAGAGTTAAATGTGTTCTTTAATTGTTTAACTCTAGCTTCAAATAGTAGTTGAAACTTTTGACTAGCATTAGGATTAGTTCCATCATCTTCTAAGTAATCAAATGTGGCTCCTAGTATAAGAGCTTGATCATCAAAATAGATTTCATCAGTACTAACAAACGTATCTGGCTTAGTACGATATTGAACAACAATATCACCTGTAGCAGATTTAGGCCATATTTGGAATACACGAGATACCTGGTTTGTATCTGTTGGCCCTAATGCTTCGTAATGAATGGGCGTAGTACCAGTTAAAGTAAATGGATTAGTTGTAAGAGCACTCATCTTAGTCATTGGAGTAGTAGACTCTTCTGGAAATACAACTCTAATGTCTTCATATCTTTTAAGTAAACTTGTTAAATCAGTAGTAACAATGCCTAATGTGCCGTCTAATGTAAACGTGGCCCATGTAAGAAATTGAGGCCAGAAAGCTTCTTCAAATAAAACATCAAACTTATGTTGTATCATTTCAGCAATTCGGTCTTCAGCATATGTCTGAACACCTGTACCAGCTACCATTGATAGCCTATCTGCTGTTCTAGTAACTAGCTCTGTTAATGTACTCATTTACATTTCCATTATAGAAATTGGCGGGAGTGCGAAGGGGAGGCTAAGTCACTCCCGCCTGTCCTATTAGCCGTTAAATTGCTCAATACCATGAAGATCAGAGGTATCAGCTTTAAAGCGGCACTCGTAGGATACCGAACCATTACAAGCAGAAGTAGGAAGGATAGTTCCTCGTGTATCTTCTGTTGTAGCAGTTTGAGTAGCTGTATCATCACCAGCAACAAATGTTACAGGTTCCACTGTAATCAAAAAGTTAGCAGCACCAGTACCGCCACCATCACTTGATATGCCAATTGCTCCGTACTTAGCAACAGTACTAGTAACTTGATCATCATCAGTAGTTGCTTCATCAGAAACACCAGTACCAACAGCTTGATCATCTGCTAGTTGTACAGCTAGACCAAGAACATCAGTAGACCCAACAACAACTGTATTGTTATTTACAGCTGAGTTACCAACAGTTGTTTGTATACTACGTACACCTGTAATTTGTCCGGCTACAGGAGAAGGTACAACTACGTCTGCACCAGAAGCATAACGTACACCGTCAACTTCAACAGCTACTTCAACTGGTTGATGAGGTTTGTTTACATCATCTTCAGAGTAACCAGTAACTGATTCAGCTTTGTAAGGAAGACCAAGGCGGTTGCCCCAACCAATATCGGCTGTATCACTAGCTGCACCAGTGGCAATAGCAACAGAATCTACATACTTAAAAGCTTTGTTACCGTATTGGATAACAGTACCAGCAAGTGTAATATTCTCTTGCATTCTTTGACCAAGATAATCACGACCACTAATAGTCATAACATGATCAGAACCAGCAGAACCTGTTGCAGTTAGGCAACGACCATAAGGAGCATCAAGCTTACCAGCAGTAGTAGTTAGTGATGTAGCACTACCATCAAACGTATTCTTATAGTTTGATGAATTATATGATGTAGCACTGTTAGTTGCACTTACACCGTCCCAAATGCCATCGGGATCAGCAGCAGCTGGTGTACCAAGATAAGCAATATGCTCATCTCCTATAACATCAGAAGCATATTCCATGTTAGGAACATACTGACTGATGCTTCGAGGATAGTTATCGGCAGAAACTCTAGCCATTTTCTTTCTCCATTAGTGTTAAACGTGATGAACCTTAGAACTTTTAGTTACTTTTTCTTTCTGTTCTGACCTAGATTTAAGACTACCAGAACTAACTGGACCCATATCGTCACCTGTTTCCATATTAACAAGTGTCGGATCAGACAGAAAACCTTGTCGTAACATCTCTTCTTCGGTCCACACTCTTATTGAGGAGCCACTTGGAAAATAAACCATCCATCCAGCATCATGTTCGAGGTCTTCATACTCAAAACCACCGAGTAATTTACCATCTTTATCTGCTTTAGGACTGGCTATTCTTCGAGTTGCTTTACCCTCTAGTTTGTATACTTCAAAACGTGCCTTAATGTTCGTACTTGTCATCCCCTTCTTCTCCTATTTTACGAATTAATTAAAACAGCGTGTGTACGGAAAGCTTTCCACAAGCACCACTGTCCTTGCCATACAATACGGCGACCATGTGCATCAATTGTCCAAGGAGCAACAAGCTCTTTGACTTTCATGTTGACATGTTTAAGGATATGAAGACGCAGATACTTACTATTAATAAAAAACACTTTATTAACAGGGCAATCTTCGTCATACATCATGGGAATGTTTTGGTGCTTAACACCAGAAAAACCCAAGTCCATCATCTTTTTGCCATTGTTAGACTCAGACAAGTTGATAACAACTTTGTCACGAACAGCAGTGCGATAATGACGGAACAAATTACGACCACAAAGTATTACGTCAGGCTTATCACCTTTAAGAGTCAAATCCATTAGGATATCGTCAAACGCTTCTTCAATGTTAGTCGAATCAAGGTTGCCATTGAAATCATAAGCAGAAGTACGCCATTGATTTTCGTTAGCACGATTGATGTTACCAACTGTTCCTGTCGTAGGATCATCAGGAATAAGAAGTCCCAAGCCCTGCGGATCAGTACCAGCACCAGAAGCATACAAGTATTCAGAGAATTTCTCTTTGATACTTTCTTCTAGTACATCAATCTTAGCTTTCATAAGCTTAAAGATTTGAGCTGTACCCTGGTTTTCATCTTCTTCTTGATCACTAATAACTACAGAACCAGCAACTCTTGCCCAGTTATAAGTTACAGTATCAAACTCACTTGTTTGAGCAATTGGCTGCTCATCAAAGTACTCATAAGAAGTAATGTTAGGGTTACGTCCCAACGTTAGTGGGTTAGTAATATCATGTCCACCGTCTTCAAATTCAACACGGTTATTCGCAAAAGCCCACGCCATCAATGCGTTAGACTTAATAGAAGCAAGAATTAGTTTCTTACGACTACGAGTAAGGGTTGACTCAAGGACTGTGGCGATTGGAGTAGATGCCATTAGTTTAATCCTTATCTAAATTATACCATACCAGCGTCAGCCATTGCTTGACGTATGATATCGTCTGTTGAAACATTAACATCAGCTACTTGGGCAGTATCAGTAACATTATTTATAGATACTCCACCACCATCAGGCGGCTGCGGTTGCGTATTTACACTAGTTTGTGGTGCTGCATCTTGTGCTTGTTGCAACATCTCTAGGGACTTCGTCCAATCTAATCCACGAGAATTGTAGTAAGATTGGAGTTTATAATACGCAGCTTCAACACTTAGACTTGGGTCTTGTGCTAATAACTGGGAAAGAGAATCTTCATGGACTGCTGAATCGGGATACTTTGAATTAAATTCATTGTATATGTTTTCTGCACGATCATAAGCTTCCTGTGTTTCAACCTCTTTTTGTCTATCACCAACTATGGGAGCTAAAGCATTATCAAGCATTTGCTTGACTGCTGCCATATCTGTTCCACCACTAGTAATTCCATCAACATTATGACCGTTAGATTGAGCTTGTGTCAACATATATTGAATTGCTTCTATAGGGTCATTTTTATAAGCAGCAATTAATTGTGCTCCAGTAGTTACTTCTTCTGGAGACAATCCATATTGTGTGCCAACAGTACCAGCATTAGTTACTGCTTCCATTTGTGCTCTTAATGTTTCTAACTCTCCATTAGCACTGTCTGCTCTTTGTTTTTCACGTTGCGCTGTTTCGTAGAAGCGTCTTTCTTTTCCTCCTGCGGCAACAACGTTTCCGTTTGCATCGACAAGGTCTTGGGGACCGTTAGGTGTTCCTGATTGCTTTCCATCAACGCTTTCGTCAGTACCTTGTTCACCACTGGTTGTATGTGTCGATGTGTCAGAGTCCGTCTGCGCTCCAGAACTTTCTTCCGTAGCACCATCGTCTGTAACCGATTCATCCCCTTCTCCAATACTATCTAAGATTGCTTCATCAGTAGTAATTAGTTCGTTATTTTCGTCCATAGTTCATCCCCTTAGTTAGGTGCAGCAGATTGTTCTCCATTCTGCGGTTGTTGTGACATTACAGATTGCAATGCCTTTTCTGGTGAAACTCCAGACTGAATAGCAGATTGAACTTGCTGTTTAGCTTCTGGAGGTAATTTTGCCAGTACTTCTTTAAGTTGTTCTGGACTTGCCGTTGCTACATCATTTTGTCCACCAGGTTGTCCTTCAGCTGGCGGCTGTTCTTGTCCTGCTTTTTCTTCAATAGCAGCTTGAAGTTCTTGCCAATCTTCCTCACGCATTGTTACTTCATCAAATGCTTTTTCCATAACTTGCATCATCATCTTTAGTACAGGACCGGGAGCAGCATTAACGAATTGACCAAGTACTTGTCCAAATTCTAACGCTTCTGCTTTCTTAGCGGCACTAGTAGGTTTCTTAGTAGAACCACCAACTACTGTTTGAGATAGTTGATTAATTTCTTCTGGTGTCATGTTTTCCCAATCAATAGCTTGTTCGCCAATAAGATTGGTAACAGTTTCAGGGTCCATATATAAAAGACATAACTGTGCTGTACCCCAATAAATTGCACCGATCCAATCTTCTATTTGATCAGACTTTTCATCAATTCGCATATTAGACGCACCAACGTTAGCATCTACAGCATTACTATTAGTATTTGTCTTAAACTGTTCTCCACGCATAACTGTAGACACAGATGAGATACGATCAATTGCTCGATACATATCTTCTTTATCAAACATCTTTTCAAATTGAATAGATGGAGGAGGAACAGAAGCAATTACATCACTGATTCTCATTTCAGGAGATATGTTAAGTCCACGAGCTGTACCATCATCACCATTAAGAACAGCTTGTGCATCTTCTTGTGAGATAACATTGGTATTAAAGAAGATATTACGTCTAGCCCACTTACGTGATCTACGTCTTTCGTCTGCAATTTCATTAATAGCATCTTGTTGATCAAGATAATGTGACACTTCTCCTTTAGTTAACGGGCCATTAGGTGACTCGAAGAACGTAAGAGGATAGTAAGGAAAGAAAGTATCCAATTGTAGAGGATCGTCCCACACCCAAATAGGCCAAGTCCAATCATTACTATTAAAAAGAAGAACCCTACGAGTAACTTTATCCCAAACAAAGTACACTTTACTAAGCTTTGCTTTATCAAAACTTTCTTGATCAGAAAATCCAAATGATTTGTGAGTTTCTTCTTTATCATTACTAAAGATAGAATAGTTTTCTTGATCTTGTATGCCATCTTCACCGTCCAACGTAGTTTTCATAACATGAGTTGGTTGATAGATTGACTTGTACTCATTATTTTTAGTCTTCCTAGCGTATCGTGCAAGGATAAACTCAGTAGGTAACATATCAGTTTCTATTAGCCAGTTAGCATCTGACAGATCAATCTCTTTTGCATTTGGGTCTACTAGTATATCGAAAGGTGATTTAACTTTAGCAAACGGACCAGCCGGTTGTAAGATATCAATGCTGTCTTCGAGTGCTTGAATCTGCCCCTCAATTTCTACAATACGTTTAGTATCTTTAGCTTTCTCTAAGTCTTTAGATAATTTAGCTAGATCAGCTAACGCTTGTTCGCTACTTTCTGTTTTAGGTGTCCAACCAATTTTCATCCATGAACGATTAGTTAGTAATGTAGTTACTACACATCTTTTTGCTTTAGGTTTTAAATTGATACCAGGAGAAGCTTTTCTACTACCAAGAACATTTACGAGTCGTTCAGTAACTGTTGCAAGTTGCTTCTTACTTTCCACATTACTAGTAAATTCTGCTTCAGGATTTCTTGCGTACAAAGCAGGGACCATAGTGGTGACGTTGGCGAAAACAACGTTTTCAGTCTCGGTGATATTGTTGTTGAGTTTTCTGTTGCCGATGGTGTTACCACTTGCATTCTCTTGTCCTTGTCTATGATTTAGTTGATCGTTTTCATAATAACGAATAGCTTCTGACCATGCTTCACGAACACCTTCAGTTTGTTTCATAGCTTGTGATACTCGTGATTTCCATACTTTACCTGTAGCTTTAGACACAGGAATTATACTGTCACCCAATGCTTTGTAAGAAGGGTCTTTACGTTTACGAGATCGTTTAACAGGAGCAGAATCACCAAGAGACGCATCAATGTTTGCATTTACTTCTGTAGGAATTTGATCTTCATCAGCCATGTTATTGTCCTATAGGTCCAAGATTACCTTGTTGTATATCACGAAGAATATTTAATAAAGTATCCTGTGTACTCAAGGTTCCTTCTACTGGTGGAGTACCTCTTGTATTAGGTACAAATTTATTAATGTTAGGTCTAACTTCTGTCAGAGGCTTGTTCCCTGATTGTGGACCTTGTTGTGCTTGTGCAATACGTTGTTGGGATAATTCTGGATAAGTACGACTAAACTCTACACCAGCATCAGTACGATTAGGAGCAATGAAATCAGTAAAGTCTTCACCAAGATCATCTACTCCTTTAATAGATTGTGCTGAGTTCTCTATTGGTATATCACCAATCTCCCAATCAAGTTTAATATCGTCAATAGTGTTAGTAGCTCCTGTGAGCTTATTGTCAGCTTCAACGATACGAGCTAAGATAGCATCAACATCGGCATCCTTTAGATTAGGGTTACGAATGTTTCTTGCATCCTGAGACAACTGTTTGAAGTTATCTCTTAGTACACTAGCTGCTGATCCTTGAGTACGAGCACCACCAAGAGCATTAGTATCGAACATCTCTTTAAAGCGTGAAAACACATCCTGTACATAAGCATTAATGTTC
>TARA_R110002126_G_scaffold26030_1_pt1 | contig 11444 bp, 10 predicted proteins | sample TARA_R110002126 | Tara Oceans TARA_R110002126 (sample SAMEA4397536) | marine metagenome | biome: Polar Biome; feature: [DCM] deep chlorophyll maximum layer (ENVO:01000326); material: water (ENVO:00002006), including particulate matter (ENVO:01000060) such as... | depth 30 m
AAGATTTATAAATAATTAACATGGAACAAATAAATAAGTGGATTATTGAAAACCCAACTGCTTTTAGTATAATTAAGTACGTACTTCTTGTTGCTTTTGTGCTTATTTTAATTCAACTAACAAGGCGGTTTTTGCAACAAAAAGTAACGGATACAGGGGCACGATATAAGTCTCAAAAAGGCATAGAGATTATAGGTTATATTGTTTTAATATTTCTATCCTTCTCATACTTCACGGGCAATATTAAAGATTTTACTCTAGCTATTGGTCTATTTACAGCAGGCATTGCTTTTACCTTACAAGAACTTATATTAAGTATTGCGGGTTCACTCTACATATTTATTGTTAAAGTATATAAACCAGGCGATAGAATAGAAATTAACGGTATTAAAGGCGATGTTATTGATGTAGATAGTATTTACACCACCATGATGGAAATTGGGCAATGGGTAAGCAGTGATAATTATAGTGGTCGTATTGTAAAACTAAGTAATGCCTTTGTATTTAAAGGGCCTATTTATAACTATTCTCAAGATTTCCCTTTTATATGGGACGAATTTAATTTACCAATTAAATATGGGTCGGATGTGGAGTTAGCCAAATCTATTGTCATTAAAATTGCTTCAGATACGCTTTCAGAATATACTGCAAATTCAAAATCTAGGTGGAATGAAATAGTTAATAAATATTACATTGAAGATGCCATAGTAGATCCAACGCTTGCTATTACATTAACCGATAATTGGATTCAATTTAACCTAAGATATATTGTTGATTATAAAAAAAGACGTGCTACTAAACACATTTTAAATGATAAAATTCATAAAGAAGTTGAAAAAACAAATGGCAAAGTTGCTTTGGCATCAACAACTTTAGAGCTTATTAAAATACCAGAAATTAAGGTGAACATGAAAGAGGGATTTTAAAATCTTCTTTTTTAAGTACTTGACAAAAATTAATTTTGAGAAATAAACCACTCGCCATTTTCAGGATAACAAAGACCTCACAGGTTTTAAAAACCTGTGAGGTCTACCTAAAGAAAAAGCCCTAATATGCTACATGTATGTAGTTTATAATTCTATTCTAAATCTTTATCATGTACTAAACCTTCTTTTATATAACTGTATAAATAAAAAATTAAACTTGATTGATGGAGGTAATTATAGCAAATATGAAAGATAAAACTCATGAGTATAGGGTTAGCTCAGGAAATAAAATGGAACTTTATTTTGCCATTCTTTGTGGCGTATTCCTTCTCGTAGGTTTTATTATTCAAAAACTAACAAGTTTGTCAAACTGGTTTTTTTTATCAAGTTATATCATCTCATATTTTTTTGGAAGCTACTTTATAACCATTGAAGCATATAAAAAAATCATTAAAGGTGGTTTTGACATCGATTTTTTGATGATTGGAGCAGCGGCAGGGGCTTTCTATATTGATAAATGGGCAGAAGGGGCATTGCTTTTATTCCTATTCAGTTTAGGACATGCTTTAGAGCATTTCGCCATGAATAAAGCTAAAAAATCCATTGAAGCTTTAGGCAAATTATCTCCAAAAACAGCACTAATAAAGAAACATGATAAGCTTGAAGAAATACCTATAAAAAATCTATGTATAAATGATGTTATTGTTGTAAAACCAAATACTAAAATTGCTGCAGACGGTGTTATTATTAGCGGTAGTAGCAGTATTAATCAAGCTCCGATAACTGGAGAAAGTATTCCTGTTGATAAGGTATTTATTGATAACATAGACCATTTACCAAAGTTTAAAGACATTGATAAAAAACACATCGTATTTACCGGTACCATTAACGGCGATAATAGCATTGAAGTTTTAGTTCTTAAACTAAGTAAAGATTCTACGGTTTCCAGATTAATTAAAATGGTAAGTGAAGTAGAAACGCAAAAATCGCCTACGCAAAGACTCACCAAAAAGTTCGAAAAATGGTACGTCCCATTAGTTATTTTGGTGGTTTCTTTATTATGCTTTGCTTATTTGTTAATTGATGAAAGTTTCAATAGAAGCTTATATCGTGCTATTACAATATTAGTGGCAGCAAGTCCTTGTGCCTTGGCCATTTCAACACCTAGTGCTGTACTCAGTGGTATTGCAAGAGCAGCTCAAAAAGGGGTGCTTATTAAAGGTGGAAGAGCTTTAGAAGATTTAGGTGAAATCACGACCATTGCATTTGATAAAACAGGTACGCTAACCGAAGGAAAACCAAAGCTAACACACATTATTCCGCTAAACAATTTTGATGAAAACGAGTTTATTGAGTTAGTTCTTGAAGTGGAAAGCTTAAGTAATCACCCACTTGCAAAGGCCATAGCAAAGGATATAAAAACACATTATAACATTGAACCTCAAAATAAAGCATCCAACGTTAATGCTATTCAAGGAAAGGGAATACGTGCCATTTATAATGGCAATACCGTTTATATAGGAAATGTAAAGTTGATGGAAGATTCAGGCATAAATGTAGAACCAAGCATTATTTCTAAAATGGTTAATCTTTTGGAAAATGGACACACAGTCATGATTGTAGCTTATAAGGATAAAATTATAGGATTGATAAGTGTGATGGATTTACCTCGCAAAACAGCAGCAGCTACGCTAAAACGACTAAAAGAAATTGGAATTAAACACATGGTTATGCTTACAGGCGATCATCAAAATGTTGGTGATGCTATTGCAAAACAAATAGGTTTGACAGAAGCGAAAGGAAATTTGTTGCCAGAGGACAAAGTCGCTGCCATTAAAATATTAATTAAAAGAGATAAAAAAATCGCCATGGTTGGAGATGGTGTAAATGATGCACCAGCTATGGCATTAAGTACCGTAAGTGTAGCAATGGGTGCAGCAGGTAGCGATGTTGCCTTAGAAACTGCCGATGTAGCTTTAATGTCTGATAAAATTGAGAACTTACCTTTTGTTATAGGATTGAGCAGAGCATCTAAACGGATAATAAAACAAAATATTTGGATAAGTTTAGGCGTAGTCACATTGTTAGTCCCTGTAACTATTTTAGGGCTTACAAATATAGGTTTAGCGGTTACTTTTCATGAGGGTTCTACTATTATTGTAGTGCTTAATGCTTTGAGATTGCTTCGTTTTAAGATGGATTAATATTGATTAAATTCATTAAATTAGTAATAGAAATCCGTTTTATAACCTAAAACTGACTTCCCTCATATATCATTTTGAAAACATCATTTATATTTATAGAAATACAAAAAAAACAGCATGCTAACCTTCAAAAACTTCAATATTGCCGATTGGTTTTCATTTTACCGAATATTTGCTGCGCCATTTTTACTGCTACTTATTTGGTTAGATTTACGGCTTGTTTTTACATGGCTTCTTTTAATAAGCTACTCCACTGATGCTATTGATGGTTATTTAGCAAGAAAATTAAAAATAACGAGTCCCAGAGGCTCACAACTGGATTCTTTTGGTGATCAAATCACTCTTATTGTTGGATTAATTGGGTTATTTTACTTCGAAACTAGCTTTATTAGAGCAAACCTTATCCTAATAATTATTGCATTTGTTCCATATATCTTACAAATGCTAATAGCCTACATTAAATACGCAAAAGCAACAGCCTTTCACACCTATTTAGCCAAACTTTCGGCAATACTTCAAAGTCTATTTATATTATGGTCGCTATTCTTTAACCCAGAATATGCTTTGTTTTACATCATGATTATAATTGGCTTATTGGAAACCTTTGAAGAAATCACACTAATTTTCATGTATGATAATTGGGCTTCCGATGTAAAAGGTATTTATTGGGCGATGCGAGATAAAAGACGCTTAAAAAATAAGAATCATTAATACACGTGTTCTATTATGCGCAGCTATTCTATATTTACTATTTTGCTTTTATGCTTATTGATATTTTTGGTAGATATTATTGCCTTTTATTGGTTGCAATCTGTCACCGTATTGTTGTCCTCCAGTTTTTTTAAGTTCCTAATAAATATACTGTTTTGGATATTTACAACAGGTTTAATAACAGCTATAATAGTACTTAAAATAAAACTAGATGATATAAACCCAAGACGTAAGCACATGCTAATTTCGTCGTTATACGGGCTTACCGTTTCGTCTTTTATTCCTAAAATATTATTTGTAATTATTATTTCTATACTGTTCTTAACCAACCATGTTTTTTCAGAAAAGGAATCCATTTTAATAATTCCGTTATTAGGATTGTTTTCTGGGTTTATACCATTTTTAACTATAGTCTATGCGATCTTTAAAGCAGTATATCACTTTAAAATTCATCGTCATAAAATAAGTTTTAAACATTTACCTAATTCGTTTAATGGATTAAAAATTGTGCAAATATCCGATTTGCATTTAGGGAGCTTTAATTACCGATATAAAACTTTGGAGCAAGCAGTAAAGTTGATTAATAATTTAAAACCAGACCTTATTTTTTTTACTGGAGATTTGGTAAACAACTATGCTTGGGAATTACGGGGCTGGGACAAAGTATTTGTAAAGTTAAATGCTAATATTAATAAATACGCCGTTTTAGGAAATCATGATTATGGTGATTATAGTGATTGGGAAAATAAAGTTGACAAGCAAAAAAATTTTAATGCTATAGAAAAGTTTTACCAAAATACTGGCTTTAAGCTTTTACGAAACACATCAGATACTATTAAAATCAACAATGAAAACATCTCTATTCTTGGTGTCGAGAATTGGGGAAATCCACCTTTTAAACAATATGGCGACTTAAAAAAGGCTATAATATCTTCACAAGATGTTGCTTTTAAGATTTTGTTAAGTCACGATCCAAGCCATTGGCAGGAAGAAGTAATTGAAAAAACAGATGTTGCTCTTACGCTTTCTGGTCACACACATGGCATGCAAGCTGGAATAAATTTAGGAAAAAAACAATGGAGTCCTATAAAATATAAGTTTAAGCATTGGGCAGGATTATATAAATTAGAGCAACAATACCTATATGTTAATAGAGGCTTGGGCTGGTTGGGGTTTCCTGGCAGGTTAGGTATGCGCCCAGAGATTACTTTTATGCAACTTAAATGCAGTAGTTCTGCTGCCAATTAATTTAAACTGACTAATATCATTTGCTATTTCCTGACTATAAAATAAATTAGAGCTTAAATCAAATATTTGGTTTTTATACATCACTTTTAAATATCTACTTTCTAACTTTAATATCAGATAGTTATGATTCTTAAACTCGGAAAATCTAAATGCAAAACACTACTAAGTAATAATTACATAGGTCATTTGGCATATATTTATAAAAATAGACCTTTTGTAATACCAATTACTTATTATTATGATGATAGCACTAACGCTTTATTAGGCTATTCGGGTAACGGGCATAAAATAGATGCTTTACGACTTAATAATGGTGTGTCAGTAGAAGTTGCTGAGATTGATTCTGTAAATACCTGGAAATCTTTGGTAGTGCAAGGTACTTTTCGCGAATTTGAAGGCTGTTCAGCTAAGATTAACTTGCACAAATTTTCTGAAGGTGTAAAAGAAATTATCAAAAAAAAAGAAGGAAAGTCTTTAAAATATTTAAGTGAATTTTCAAGTAAAATATTTAAAGAAGGACCACCAATTGTTTTTAAAATTGATATTGAAGAACTAACGGGGAGAGAAAGAAAATAATAACTTTATTTTATTTCTCAATTTTCTAGTAAAGCTACTTTTGAAGCCATACCAATTGTTTAAAGTATGCATATTCATGAAATTACCGAGAAGATGTGTGATTCTAAAGAAGGACGACATCTCAAACTACGCTTTGAAAGCAAATAAAAACAACCGCATTAATCCTGCTATTATGACAAATATCATTTCATAAAATAATGTAGCAGCATACATTTATTAAGTTAAAAAACGCTATTATGAAAACTATACTATATGCCACAGATTGCACCAAAAAAGATGCTTGTTCGTTAAAGTACGCCTATCGTTTTAGTTCTATCCTGAAAGCAGAATTACATATTTTACACGTTTACGATTTTCCTTCAACTTACCATTCAACTATTCAGCCTTTAGAGCCTTTGAAAAAAAGAATGCATAAAGAGCGCATAGAACTTGTAGAAAAATACTGTGCAAAACATCTTCAAAATGAATTTTACCATAAAACTATTACTACTCATGTGGTTGAAAACAATTCCATTTCTGAGAGTATTTCGCGCCTTTCTAAAATATTAAGCCCAGATTTAATTATTATAGGCATGAAAGATAACCATAGTAATAGAGGTTATTTTTCTGGTAATATAGCTGATTCATTACTAGGTAAAATTGAAGTACCATTATTAATTGTACCAAATGATATGACCTATAAGGTTATTTCAACTATAGTATATGCTACTGATTTTGAGCAAGAAGATATTTTATCAATTCAAAAACTTATAGAAATAGCAAGCCCTTTTGAAGCACTTATAGAAATTGTACATGTTTATGAAATGGATAAATACATAGCACGAGAAAACATGGAAAAATTTAAAAATACACTATTAAAACAGGTTTCATATCCAGAAATAACGTTTAGAAATATAGTGTCTAGTAAAACAAAATCGGGTTTATTAAGTGTTTTAAATAATGAAAAAGCGAGTATGTTGGCCATGTTAGAACGTAAACATAATTGGGGGCTTAATAACTTGTTTCATAAAGATTTAGTGAAAGATATGGAAGCTAATGTAGAGATACCAATACTTGCATTTAATAAACATAGTACTAAAATTAAACTTCAAAATGCAAACGCATATAACACCAAAAATGTATTAGCATATTGAATAAGTTATCAAAATCAAAAAAGTAATTAATATTAACCTAACTGATTGATATCATTTGCCATAACCTTCATCTAATGTATTTTTAAGCTGATTTTAGAATATCAAGGAAACAGATTTAAAAATAAATAAACAGATGAAAGGATTAGAAAAATATGGAATTCTTTTAGGTCCAACAGAAAATGAATTCGAAAATGACGGTGTCTTCAATCCAGGTATTTATCAAGAGGGTGATACTGTGCATATACTATACAGAGCAGTCCAGCATGGTAATTTTTCTACCATAGGATATGCAAAAACAGAAGGGCCATACCAAATAAAAGAGCGCTATAACTACCCCATTATAACACGTGAATTAGATTATGAAAAACACGGTGTTGAGGATGCAAGAATCACAAAAATTGATGATACTTACTACATAGTTTATACGGCTTATGATGGTATTAACACCTTAGGGGCATTAGCAACTTCAAAGGATTTGGTAAACTTTGAAAAGCATGGTATAATAACGCCACAGCTAAATTATAATGAATATGAAAAATTAGTGAAGTGTTGTGATAAAAAAGGATTAAACCCAAAATACCACCATTACTTTCGTCTTTTTGCCGAAATTGGATTAGTCGATGAAAAACACAGACTTTTAAGAGATAAAGATGTTGTATTATTTCCCAGAAAAATAAACGGAAAATTTGCAATGTTACACCGCATTTGGCCTGGGATTCAAATAGTATATTTTGATGATTGGAAAGATTTAACAAAAAGTTTTTGGGAGGATTATATTAAGAATTTAACAGATTATATTGTTTTGGATCCTAAGGGCATTTTTGAAGTTAATTATATTGGTGCTGGCGGGCCACCAATTGAAACTGAATATGGTTGGTTGTTAATTTACCATGGTGTTCAAGAAACAACAAAAGGGCGAACCTACCACGCCAAAGCAGCATTATTGCATATCGATAAACCAGAAATTGAAATATCAAGGCTGCCATATCCTTTATTTTCTCCAACAAAAAAATGGGAAAAACATGGCATTGTTGATAATGTCGTTTTCCCTACTGGGCATGCCTTATTTGGAGATGATTTATATGTGTACTATGGTTCGGCCGATATGTACACGGGTGTTGTAAAAATGAGTTTAAATAAGTTATTACGAGAATTAAGAAAGCAACCCTAGAATAGGATACTATGAAATTTTTAGAAAGAGGAATGAAAATGTTAATTGTTGGGTCTTATCCACCAAGAAAATGTGGTATAGCAACTTTTTCTAATGATACTGTTAATGCCATCGGGAATATGTTTGGGAGCACACTACCCATAGAAGTATGTGCATTACAAAATGAAGAACCTGCTCTACCTTACGGGCAAGAAGTATCCTATGTATTATTTACCTCAATTCTTGAAAATTATCGTTTGATTGCTGAAAAAATAAATGAAAGAAATGATATTGGTTTAGTTTGTGTACAACACGAATTTGGTTTGTATGGTGGCGTACTGGGAGATTACTTATTGGCATTCTTGCTAGCATTGAATAAGCCAGTTATAACAGTTTTTCATACCGTATTACCAAACCCAGATGAAAAGAGAATAAAAGTTATTCAAACCATCGAAACACTTTCAGATAGACTCATCGCGCTTACTAACAAATCAAAAAAATTACTTGTAGAACACTATAAATGTTCACAACACAAAGTTCGAGTCATACCACATGGTATTCATATTGTGCTTTGGGAACAAAAAAACGCATTAAAACTTAAGTATGAATACCACGATAAAATTGTGTTATCAACCTTTGGCCTACTTAGTGAAAATAAAAATATAGAAACCGCTTTATATGCTTTAAAAGATATTGTAAAAAAACACCCTAATGTGATTTATTTGGTTATTGGAAAAACACATCCTGAAATCATAAAAAGAGAGGGTGAAGTTTATAGGAATCAACTATTGGAAATTACAAAAAAACTTAAACTACAGGATCATGTAATCTTCATTAATAAATATTTGAAATTAAAGCTATTACTTGAATATTTAACATTGTCTGATATCTACTTATTCACGTCCAAAGACCCTAACCAAGCTGTTAGTGGCACATTAGTGTATGCGTTGAGTTGTGGTTGTGCTGTAATTTCAAATCCCATAGCTCATGCGGTTGAAACTTTGAAAAACGGAAATGGCGTATTGTTGGAAAACATTGGGGATAGTAATGAACTTAAACAAAAAATATTAGATCTCATAGAAAATAAAAATAAGCGTGTTAACATGGCTAAAAATGCTTTTGCAAACATTCGATTTACATCTTGGGAAAATGTAGCCATTCAATACGGATTGCTTTTTGGAAAACTAACGGAACGCATAGAAGACTTAAGATTTAATTTACCCCCAATTAAACTCGATCATATTAAAAAATTAACTACCAGTGACGGAATACTACAATTTTCCAATTTTAGCGAACCAGACATAAATTCTGGTTATACTTTAGATGATAATGCCAGAGCTTTAATAAATATAGTTATGCACTATAATTTATATCGAAAAAAAAGTGTGCTTAACTATGCTGATATTTATTTAGGCTTTATAGAAAATATACAAAGAGAAAACGGTTGGTTTGACAATTATAAGAATTATAAACTCCAACTAACAAATAAAAATTACAACACTAATCTAGAAGATGCCAACGGTAGAGCCATTTGGAGTTTAGGCTACGTAATTGGTCATCAAGATTTACTGCCTTCAGGTTTCATTAAACGTGCTAAAACATGTTGGCATAAAATTATAGATAGAGTAGATGAAATTACTTCTCCTAGAGCCATAGCATATACTATTAAAGGTCTGTGCCATTATTACGCAACTCACCCTGATGTATTAGTGAAAAGTAAAGTAGAAAGTTTGGCCAATAAGCTTTTGCAACATTACAAAGTAAACTATGAACAGGGGTGGTATTGGTATGAAGACTATATGACTTATGCCAATAATATATTGCCAGAAGCCATGATGTACAGTTACCTGATAACAAAAAATGAGGATTTTAAAAAAATAGCAGAAATTACTTTTGATTTTTTATTATCGCAATATTTTATGAAGGGCCAAATAAAAGTAATTTCAAACAAAGGATGGTTTAAGAAAAAAAATGAACGCGTGTTTTATGGAGAACAACCCATAGAAATAGTTACCACTATTATTGCTCTGGATTTATTTTATAGAATAACCGGTAAAACGAGGTATAAGAATCAACTTGAAATTGCCTTTAGCTGGTTTTTAGGCAATAATCATCTTAATCAACTCATGTATAATCCTAAAAACGGAGCTTCCTATGATGGTTTAGAAGACACACATGTAAATATTAATCAGGGAGCAGAATCTACCTTATGCTTTTTTAAAGCACAAATGATAATTGATAAATATAATAGAAAAGTAACTGTTTATAATCGTGGTAAAGGAGGATCTAAAAGGAAAAACAGCAATGTTCTTTTAGAAATTTTCGACAATTAATTTTGTACTTAATTTTGTACTTAATTAAAGTAATAACTACTAATAACCTGTTTAATCTTTTTGTTTTCTATCTTCCTTTTTCTCCTGTCGTTCTAATTTTCTAAAATAACTCCGCGTTAAAAAATTATGCTTTAAAGCTTCCATATTTTGGTTGAATTTATCTGTACCTTCATTAATATTTTTAATAGTTTCTTTTAGACTATTAACAAATTCAGCATCATTTGAAAGGTAATTTAAGGCACCCTCGCCTTCTTTCACATTGGTAATAGTTGCATTCATATTAGTAATAACATCTTTTATTTCTGTGCTGGAATTTTCCAAATTAGTAATAATGTTTTTCATTTTTTGAGATTGCAAAGAATCATTCAATAAAGTACCAGCAATACTTTTATTAAAGTTAATCGAAGAAATAATACTGTTTAATTCTTTCATCGATTTTGATGCTTCAATACTCGTAATTCTTAACTGTTTTACAGTCTGCTTAAGATTGCTAGACACCATAGTGTCGTTTATAAGCATTCCAAATGTACCTTTACTATCTGCCATAGCATCAGCAATTTTTAATAATTTAGCGGTTAATAAAGCTGCATTTTCATTGGTAACACTTAAGGTATTTAACATATCTGAAGTTCCAATTTTGGTATATGACTTGATAACATCTCCAGATGAAATAGGGCCATTAATTCCATCTCCAGGAATAATATTTACAATCATATTTCCTACCAATCCATCTGTTCCTATAGTTGCAATAGCATCCTTTTTAATATGATTTATCATTTTTTCCTCTATCAACATAACTACATTTATTGTAGAATCGTTTATTATAGTTATGGACTTAACTGTGCCAACATTAATACCAGAATAACGTACATTGTTACCATTTATTAATCCATTAACATTATTAAAATTGGTGCTTATTGAAAAGGTTTTAGCAAATATATTTTGACGCTGACCGATAAAATAAATAGCCACTATAAAAATGAGTAATCCTATAATTACAAAAATGCCTAATTTTAGTTTTTCGTTTGTTGTTTTTTGCATGATTACTTTTTTTTATTTAAAAAATGCTTTCACTTTATCATCTTTTGATGCCCTTAATTCTGAAAAAGCACCCTCGGCATAATTAATACCATCTATTAATAAAATCATTCGTTCAGAAACCA